>Ga0209542_10019164_pt1 | contig 10993 bp, 10 predicted proteins | sample RifCSPhighO2_01_FD_184028 | JGI IMG/M metagenome (GOLD analysis project Ga0209542, IMG submission 184028) | Soil microbial communities from Rifle, Colorado - Rifle CSP2_plank highO2_0.1 (SPAdes) (version 2) | ecosystem: Environmental > Terrestrial > Deep subsurface > Rock core/Sediment ...
GCGCCGACCATTTATCTTTTTAATCCGCCCCACTCAACCATTGTAAACCCTTTACGCTGTGGGGTTTGCTTGAGCTTTTGTTCTTCTACTACGACTGGCTTTTCAAGCGGTTTAATATCCATCAAGATTCGAATAACAGTATCCGGCTTTGGTGAAATTTGCAAAGGAGCGATTTTGTCTATAACGCTTTGATCTAGGAACGTAATAAAGTAATAGGGAGAGGCAGAAAAGTAAGGAAGCCAAGTTTCCATAAAGTCGGCTTTCTCTTTAACATTCAAACCCAGTTTGGGCAGAGTCTCGGTTAGAAAGCTTGAGACCTCACTTTGTTTGACGACAAAACCATTGCTTTGAATTGGGAATATTGACGACCAGCCCTCCCAGAAAAGATAAGGATAAGATTTGCCATCCGAAGGATTTATTATTTTCCCCGTGGGATCAGCAATTACATTCCAGCCATTTCGATATTCTGGTGTTGAGTCATAAATATTTACTATTTTGTTGAAAGCAATCGATACGCTCTGCGTAGTTTGTGGGTATAGATAAATAATAGGTTCGCATGCGAATGGCGGTAAAAATTCCTCATTGTTAAAGCGAATAAGCCGACCAAAGGGATCGCGCCACAGAAATATTGGCCGAGAGTTTATAAATTCATTGAGTGATTTTGCTTGTCTTTTCTCCTCGGGATAAATATAGGGGCCAGCGTAATATTCTTTGTAAGTGTTGTAAAACTCAGTATAAAGTTTGTGATTCTGATTTTTTAGATCGTAGATTGTGTCTCCTGTATTGTTCGCTTTACCAACCAAAATCAGATCAGTATCGCTGACTAATGAAGGAGCAACCACGCTGTTATCGTCTAATACTTGACGGCTACAACCAGATACGGTATTTGACACATACTCTTCGCCAGTCTTTTTAATATCAGTCCATGTAATGTCTTTTACTGAAATGTCTGGATTGTAACCAAACTTTAGAAATGTTTCGTCGGGGCGGAATGCAAAAAATTGATTAGTGGTAAAACAACCAGTGTCTTTACACCCACTCGTACCGCTTCCAGACCCAAATGCGCCACCTTGACTCTCGGGTTCAAAACTTCGACTCGGGCTGAATTCTCCCTTTGTTGTATAAATATCACCATAAATAGGATGAGTAAATACCTTATAAAGCAGTGATTGATCAAGCCCTCCGTCCTCTTCCATTAAATATTCAGGAGCTTTCAAAATTTGTCTCCGGTTTACACCCTGAATTTCTTTTGGGTATTCAAGAATCGGAATGGTGAAATTACTGTCGACTGCTAAGCTAAATCCGAATTTCTTAAATGGATTTACTTTCGAAGTGCCATTACCAACAGGGGGCGGATACGATATTTTTGGTAACAATGTCACAACATTGCCATTTTTGACATAACGTAAACGTATGGGTTTATCACAGGAAGCACCCTTACATGGGCCACCAGCCCTGAAAAGGACTAATAGTAAGTCGCCATTTTTATATTTACCGGAAGTTATAGTGCCTATCTTATAAAAATCATAAATATCTAGCTCCCAATCATCACCAGACGTTGCCTCTATATCGCTATTGCTTTGAAGCTTTACGGTTTCTAAAATCTTTTCTCTTCTATTGTAAGAAATTCCAGCAGTCTCTTTTTCGGTTTGTTTTTTCGTTTCGTTATCGGATAATTGAGGCGTTGGTACCACTGGCGGCTGATTTGGCGTAAGAGTGTTTTTGTAAATAAAATAGCCGCCCAAGGAAAGCAAAAATAATATCATTACGGTTAATCCGCCAAAAATAATTTTCTTCTTGAAGATTTGCTTTTGCTGAGCATTTTGTTCAAGAGCAGGCTGTAATTCCGCGGTCTGCTTCAGATCGTTTTGTTTATCGGGTTGTAGATTGTCTTCTTGCATATTTTTACTTTATTAATTCCTCAATTGAAACACCCAACGCTTTGGCGATTTTCGCCATAGTTTGGACGCTTGGTTTATTAACTGTCCCGCTTTCAACCTTCATAAGCGTCGTGTATTTAATATCTGCTTTCTTTGTTAAATCGTCCTGGGTTAAACCAAGTTTATTGCGTAATCTCTTAATATTTTCGCTGATTGTTTTTCCACTTGTCATATAAATAAAGTTTTGGTAGTATTGTAGTGAATGAGTATTTTATCTATACTTCTATACTACCAAAGAAAATGAATTTAATCAATTCAAATTTAGGGAGTAAAAATTTGTTGTGCGCGCACGGGAGGGTGGGGCAAACACAACTTTCTTTCTGGCGACGCATTTCGCAAAGCGAAATACGAAATCCGGTGGCGGAAAGCGAGGGTGGGCAAAAATTCCTTCCCCCCTCCCAACCCCCTTCTCTTTTGCCCGCCCGAGTGTCGGATTTCGTTTCTGCCGCGCCTGCGGCGCGGCAATTAGGGATTTCGTTCAAAAAAGGTTCGCACTGCGTTCAGTAATTGCGACCAATCAAAGCATTGCGAATTTTGCGAGCAACCAATCGCCTCTGATTTTGAAAAAAGTTTAAGTTGGTCGGGGTACCCAGACTCGAACTGGGACTAAATCCTCCCAAAGGACTCGTGCTGCCATTACACTATACCCCGATTATGGTATATTTATCTTATCCAAAAAAATAATTTAAGCAAGTTATGGAACAAATTTTTGGGATTTAGAACGGAAGTTTAAATACCAAGCTTTTTTTAGATGAAATTATTTCAAGTAATTTCAAAGCCGCTTCTTCCGGATTGATGCTGATGATTATCGTGCTGCCGGTAACTTTTTCCAAATCTTTGGTCAGCATTTCCGTAAAAAACGGCGAGCCGCCAATTTTAGGCATTACGCCGATATGGGTCGTTAAGCCTTAAGATGTTCGCGCGTTTCCCTTATTTGAGGGTCAGCCATTTGTTTCTTTTTTAAATCTTTTTCCTGATTAAAATATTCCCGCATATAATTACATGTATTCTTTTAATTTTTCTTCTAAATTATTCCGGGCTTTTTCCGTTTCGCGGACTTCATCTTCCAGCTCTTTTATTCTGTCTTCTATTTTTTTTACTTGAGCCCAGTTGGATTTTTTTAATTTTTCCTGTGATGCTTTTAATTCTTGAAGCATCTGATTAAAAGATTTAAAAACTTCTTGCATCTCAACGCCGGAGATATTACCAAGATCAATATCATAATCTCTTTTCTGTAATTTACTAAAAGCGTTTTTAAGAGTTTCAAGCGGACCTATGACAAAATATTCGGAAATTAAAAAAACGATTAGGCTGGCAACGCCGAATAATACCAATATTCCTTCCGCCAGAAAAATGACGGCTATTATCATATTTCTTTTAAAGAGCTTTAAAGAAACGCCCATCCAAAGATTATCGCCAGATTTACTTTTAAGCGAAAGCTCTTTAATGGGTTCGTTGTTAAACGAGCCGTCTCGGACAGACGCTTTTTCTTTAAATATCGGCATATTTTCTATTTTCATTCCTACTTCTTTTTGATCCGCGCTTTTTTTAACTGTGGCGGTTTCCGTGTCTATTATTCGTATAAACATAATATCCGATGTTTTTGACATCTGCTTCATAAAATTTTCAATCGTTCCCGGAATATGCAGCAATTCTTGATGTACCCAAAAAGGACTGCCAATGGTATTAGCCAAAGCTTCTAAATACTTAATCCGTTCTTCTATGATATTATTCGTGCTGGACCGGTAAAAAATAGAAGAAAGAACAGCGATAAAAACAATGCCGACAAGAGCCAAAAAAATAAAGGATAAAAAATATGCGCGCCGAATAGAGTATTTTTTCATAAAGAAAATTTAGTTCTTTTGCCCCGCGCCTTTTCGCGGGGTGTTAAAAAAACGCAGGATTTATTCGGTAAATTTCACAATTCCAATTCCGTTTTGAAGTCCGGTGATATATATGTAGTTTTCTATAATCTCCAAATGATGGCCGCCGCGAAGGAATGGTTTAGAGTCATCAGCGTAAATCGCGCTTTTTACGAAAGGATTTTTAGGGTCGGAAATGTCTATTATTACTAAACTTCCTTCTTCTCCTTCTGAAACGACAAAAGCGTAATTTTTGCTTAATTTGATGTCATTTGATACGGCCAGTCCTTTTTCTTCAGCCGGGGAAATAACGGAAATCTGCCGCGGGTTTAAAGGTTCACTAATATTAAATATCGCGAAACCTTCTTTACCCACGACATAGAGATAATTCTCCCTTAAAGCTAAGCCGTCCAGTCCTCCAAGCGCTAATTCGTCATTGTCAAAAATAGCCGTTGCATGGCGAGGATTTACCGGATTGGATACATCCAGAACTTCCAATCCCTCTCTTGTGGACATTACATAAGCGTAATTTTTTTCATCCAGTTCCAACCCTTCAGGCCTTTTTAAAGCCATTTGGTCATTATCAAACAAGCTGGCAATATGTTTAATATCGGTCGGGTCAGAGATATCAAATATCGCTATGGCGTGTTCTTCTCTTCCGGCCGCGTAAATATAATTTCCTTTTAAAATCATTTCATGGACGCCTCCGAGCCCAATTGTTTCATTATCAGCCGTATAGCTTATCGGTTTGGGGCTTAACGGGTCTGTTATGTCAATTACCTGAATAGCACTGTCTCCGGTAGCGCTTATATACGCGTAATTGTCTTTAAACATTACGGTGTGAGTCTTATTCATTTTTGTTTCTTCCGTGTCCGGTAAAATTACCACAAGTTCCGGATTAGCCGGGTCAGAAACATCAAGGATTTCCAAGCCATTGTCCTCTATACTTGTGATGTATAGATAATTTCCGTTTTGCCAAACTTCGTGGGCTTTTCCCAGTAATCGTGTTTCCGTATCGTAGATTGAAGAAAAATACGCAAGGTGTTCAGGAGTCGTCGCAACGGGGATTTTTTCTTTTTTATCCAGTGGATTTTGAGCTATCAAAATCCACCAGGCCGCTAAGGGTAGGGCTATGATAAAAAGCAAAATAATGATTATCCAGGGCGCTATTTTTTTAAAATTAAAATTATAATCGTTTTTTGGCGTTAATGGAGAAAATTGATTGTTATTCATTTTTTTGTTTATGGTTATTTTTTTATCGACCTTTAAAATTTCGACCTTTAAAACTTTAATAATTAGATATAATCTTTTAATTTCTTTTCTAAATTATTTCGCGCTTTTTCCAGCTCTTCAACTTTTTCTTCCAGTTTTTTAACATTCTGCCAATTGGATTTCTCCAATCTTTCTTTAGCCAGTTTTATCTCTTCAATCATTTTATTAAACATAATTACGTATTCATTTATCTCATTTTCTCTCTCCGACGTTTCTTCTGAATTAATTTTTATTTTAAAATCCAGATCTCCCTTAAGAATGTTTTGAATTCCTTCCATTAATTGGTCGTAAAACCTCTGCCTTTTTAAAATTTCATTATTCCAACGTTTGATTACACTGACAAGAACCGCCATTGTCGCGCACCAAATTAAAAACATCGGCAGAATAACTTTTACTCCTAAAATTATATTCTCAAACATCAATAAAGTCGCCGAAACTCCCAGACTATACATAGTTACAAACCATCCAATTATAGTTACGAGCATTACTTTAGCTAAAATCGGCTGTCCGAAATTTCTGTTAAAGACTATTTGTTTGTAAAGAATAATAATTGAGCCGAATATTAAAACCGGCCATCCTATTCCCAAAACAACAGCGCGTATAATCTCAAATAAATTCATATTTATAATCTTTACGCTTTATGTTGTAAATTTAACGACAATTTCACCTCGCTTTATATGTAAGCCCTTAATTTGTCTTCTAAATTATCTCTGATTCTTTCTAATTCTCCTACTTTATCTTCCAGCTCTTTTATTTTTTCATCATAAGGGCCCAGCTTTTCTTTTACTCGTTTTTCTAATTCAATATTAGTTCTTTTTAATGTTTCCTGGTTCTCTTTTAGTTTAAGAATCATTTTATCTAAAGATTCGGCCAAGAGTCCTATTTCGTCATTTGGTCTTATGTAAATTCTTTGGTTTAAATCTCCTTTTTCAGCCACCAAATCAGCGGCTTCGGCTAATTTTTTAATTGATTCTGAAACGCTTTTCGCAAAAAGCAAAGAAAGTAAAAAGGAAAAAATAAAAGCCACGGCCGCAATAGAAAAAGACATAACAACTATTTGGTTTACATCTTTAATAGATTCTTTTCCTTCAAGCGCGGAAATAATCCGCCAATCCTTATATGGGGCGTAGGCGAATAATTTAGTTGAAACAACATCGGTATAATTGCCTTTTCCGCCTTTCAAAATTTTTTCCTTTATTTCTTTAAGGGTCTTTTCCTCATCTAATGTTTGGTAGCCTAATGGATGATCTGAAATAATTTGTCCCTTATTGTCCGCAATAAAGACATAGCCCTCTTTACCAACTTTTGCTTCTTTTAACATATCCGTTGTAAAATTGCCGCCCAATCTTTTCGTCTCGCTAATAAGATGTTCTAATTTTTGACTGCCTAATATTTTTACGTTTTTTTCTACGGCCAGCTTTGCCTTGCTGTAGCCTAAAGTACCCAAAAAAACCAAAGAGAATAAAACCAAAGATAATAAGATGACAAAAATTTTATAAAAAACAGGAATTTTATTTATTTTTTTTAACGAACTCCCTTTTTTTTCCGTTATTTTCACTACCGGTTTTAATATTCTCTCCAGAAAAAAATAAACAAAAAGACTGTAAAGAATACCTGATATTAGCCCCATAATTTCCGCTTTCAGTATCTCTACCCAGTGCATTTTTGCGAAAAAATAAAACTGGACAAGTCCTATGGGATAGCCAATGGCAAAAACAAGAATAAACGTGAATAACGCGACTTTAATGGGGAACTTTAAAGCCAAATTCTGGACTTGCGATACCTCTTCTTTTTCAATAACTTCTTTTCGATAGTATGTTTCCAGAAACCTGTTAATCGGCTTTAGCCAAATTAAAGGCATAAGAACAAGAAAAAAACCGAAAAAAATCGCTTCCCAAATATGGGCGAAAATAACCCATCTTAACTGCTCGGCGTTCATATTCAGAGTTACATACATATAGGGAAAGCCTGTTAAAATAGGAATAGCCAGCAAAAACCCCAACTGGATAGCGAAAACCCTTTTATTTAATTGCATCTTTTTTGTTTGGCTATTTGACATAATGTAATTAGTTTAATTTAATAATCTCTTCAGCTACTTTGAAAGCTGAAGAAACGGCAGATTCAAGGCCAGTATAGCCATAAAAGTCGCCGCAGACATAAAGATTGTCTCCTTGTTTTAAATCAGGTGTTTTCTTACGCAAATTAAGAGGAATGCCGACAGACGACCTGATTTCTTTTATAAATTCCCACTCTTTTTTATAAAGATAATCAATATTGAGTTCTACCGGAGTTTTATTTTGCGATTTTGGCTCCAGCCAGTTATTAAGGGGATAAAAAACCTGATGTTCGCCCCAGTTATATATTACATTAATATTTGATTCCGGAAAAGCGCTTAAAATGAGAGGGAATTTATATTTAAAATCTCCTTTAATAAACACCCCCCGCATTAAGCTGTATTCAATGCCGAAATTTATGCCAAGAATTTTCTCGCTTTCCGTAAGAGGAGCGGAGCAAATTACGGTATCAGCGTCTTCCGTTGAGCCATCCGAGAAAATAACTTTATATTTTTTTCCCCGTTCCACCTTCTGAATTTCTGAATTCAAATGAATATTAATGCCTAATTCTTTGGCGATTTTGATGAAAGCGTCGGCGTAAACTTTTGGGGCTCGGCTCATAAAATATCCTTTTTTCATGGCATAAATCACCCAAGCAAAAAATATACCCGTTTCCGCGTCAATCTTCTCGTAGTCGTCCGGAGAGCACATCATTTGAACTGGTTTAATTATAAGTTGTTGGATTTCCGGCGGATATTTTGCCATAAATTTTTCAAAACTTATACTTCTTAACTCTTCTTGATTGGGAAGGTTAGATTCATATTTATCAATGTTAAATCTCAAAGACTGGATGTAACGGATAAATTTAAAAGAATCCAGGAATAATTTTAATGATCTTTTGCGGAACACAAATTCTTTTAATAGATGGAGCGGCACTCTTTTGCCGGAAATTATTTTTTTGTTCGGAAGAAGAAAACCAAAATCTGACGATGTTACCTTATCTAACTCTCCCATTAGCCCAATCTCTTTGGTAAACCAAAGCATATTAGGATAGGATGTTTCATCTAAAAGGACCCGGCCGGCGAAAACGTCAAAAAGCCGACCGCCGAGAATTTCGTCTTTTTCATGAATATGAATCTCAAATTTTCCCGTTTTTGCCAGCTTATAAGCGCAGGCCAAACCGGAAATTCCTCCTCCGATAATAATTATTTTTGGTTTTACCATTGAAATGTTTAGTTTTGATTTTTCTCATTGCTCACTGGCATAAAAATAGCTGCAATTAAAAGCATAAAGGCTCCCAAGATTATTATAATATTTTCTATAATAATTAGAATAGGAGGTTGGCGGAGAACTGTTAACATTCCTGCCACAGATATTAAAATAAAGGCTAATCCTATACTCATAGACCGCCTCTTTAATTTTTTTTCCATTCTTATCGCCTCTTGAATAAAAATAATGCCCATAGGGATTGATAATAACCAAAGCAAAATAGCTTCGGCGAAAAAAGCGGGAACGCAAAATTGAAACTGAACTACGGTAAAAAGACTGCTAATTTTTTCTATCTTAGGAAGTTGCTCGCATGCCCATTCAAGGTAAAGTTCAAATCCTCCGCCCAATAACACTAAAGTTATTAAAATCCATTTTGAAAATAAATTATCCAACCTAAGCAGCCAGATAATTTCAGCAAGCGCGGCAAAGCTAATCCACATTAAAATATGCCCGGAAATGACAAATAGCTTAATAAAAAAGGGGTTGACAAGGAGGCCGGTCAAACCAAACAAAATAAAAATAGCTGTTAATATGGCAAAAAAAATCGCAAAACGGCCTAAATATAGGCCACCGTATTTTTTCCAGCCCACAAAAAGCCGATAGGTTAAAATACTGCTTGAAAAAGCCGCCCAAAACCAAGTTATTGCTGTGATGGAAATAAGCATATAAATTAAAATTTTTGAATAAATTTTTCAAAATCTTTTTGTTTTTTTTCTTTTTCCAAGGAAAATTCCTTGAAAAATTTTTCAAATTTTTCTTCTCTTAAAGCTATTTTTTCTTCTAAGGGCAAATAAATTTTAACTGTCGTCCCTTTGCCTTCTTGGGACTCTATCTCAATTTTTCCTCCATGTCTTTCAATGATATTTTTAGTAATAAAAAGACCAAGGCCCGTTCCTTTAGTCTGCATTCTGATTACGTTATCAGCCCTAAAAAATTTGGTGAACAGTCTTTCAATCTGCGATTTAGGAATACCGATTCCCGTATCATGGACTTCCAAAACGGCGTTTGCCTCACTATGTTTCAAGCTAATTATCACCTCTCCCTTATTCGGCGTGTAATTAACAGCGTTATCTATAATACTTTGAATAGCCAGACTTAATCTTTCTTCGTCGGCCCTGATTAACGGCAGCGGTTTTTGCGGTTTTTGAAACGAGAATTTAATTTTTTTATCCTCAATAATATTTTTTATCATTTTAATCAGGTTATCAATTATTTTTTCCAAGGAAACATTCCCGAATTTATAACCGAATTTTCCTTCTTCAATCCGCGAAACATTCAAAAGGTCATTGACTAATTTAATCATTTGTTCATTAACGTCATAACCCCGTTTTAAGAATTTTTCTTGTTCAGAGTTAATTTTGCCAAAGTCTTTGTCACTGATCATTTTAAATGTCCATTTAACCGCTGAAAGAGGAGTTCTTAGCTGATGAGCGGCAATTGAAATAAATTCTGATTTCATCCGGCTGATTTCTTTTTCCCGGGAAATATTATGCAGGATTTTCATTGTGCCTATGATTTTTTTATTTTGGTCAAGAATCGGCACGGAAATGACTTGTAGGGTTAACTTTTCCGGTTTTTCCAGATTTACCTCAACCGGTCTTGTTTCACCGGCCACTTCTTCTTTTTTAATCAGAACGATTCGGCTAAGATTTTGAAATTTCGGGCTGCTGAACATTTCTAAACTGACTTTTTTCCCGACCGCCTCTTCGGATTTTATTCCCAATATTTTTTCGGCCTCGGGATTCATTAAAGTAATCATATTCTGATTATCCAGTACTATTAAGCCGTCAGAAAGATTCCTAATGGTATTGTCCGCTCTTTCTTTTTCAAAAATTATTTTCTTCTCTCTTTCTTGAATGGTTTTTGAGATAATGGTGGATAGAAAGACAGCGATTATTAAAGTAACGTTAAAGCTGAAATTTACGAAAAAAGTCGTTATAAAATTATCGTGAATTCCAAAATAAGCGGGATAGAATTTTAGAAAAGGAATGGATCCTTCGTGTTCCAGCCAAAATAAAGCGTTATAAAGGAGAAAAGACCAAGAGCCGATACCAAGGATTAATTTTTCAGAATAAGCCGCGGCCGTTAAAATAACGGAAATGAAATAAACATAGATAATCGGACTTTCCGCGCCGCCGCTGTAATAAATACCCCAGGCAATGGCTATGTTATCAAGTATTAAGTACTCCAGAAAAGGCCGCCAAGCCCTTAAAAACATATTTAAAGGCTTTCCTTCTTTTGATTTTTTATAAATTATAAGATGAATTATGTTATAAAAAGAAACGAATAAAGCGTGAAAAACAGCGGCTATGATAATTTTGTTTTTATCAGGCGAATCAAAGACAACAACGGTTAAAAAAACTATAAAAGTGACAAGGGTAAAAAGAAAAGCCCAGCGCACCCAGATAGTGTGGTTGACTATGTCTTTTCTGTCCTTAATTTCTCCCATGTAAACATAATATCAAAAATAGAGAGAATAATCAAAAGACAATGGTGGATAACGGCTATTCTTATTTTTTCTAAAATTTGGTATTATTATAGAAGCCATAAAAAAGATGTCTTTAAGAGAGGTATATCGGCAATTAAAGACATCTTT
>Ga0209542_10019165_pt1 | contig 10993 bp, 10 predicted proteins | sample RifCSPhighO2_01_FD_184028 | JGI IMG/M metagenome (GOLD analysis project Ga0209542, IMG submission 184028) | Soil microbial communities from Rifle, Colorado - Rifle CSP2_plank highO2_0.1 (SPAdes) (version 2) | ecosystem: Environmental > Terrestrial > Deep subsurface > Rock core/Sediment ...
AAGGAAGAGATGTCAGAACTTGATCGCATTAATCAAGACACCTTATTAACCGCTGATTTTGTGAATGAACTGCGAAATGCTTCAATCGGCAACAACGGCGGTTATCCACTAAACCAAGTGAGCGGTTCAAGTATTATTTTTTATTCTAGCTTTGGCGCGACCAGTCCAGCGGTGAAGCGCATTCGTTATTATTTGTCGGGTGACACTTTGTATAAAGGCGTTGTTGTGCCGACCGGAAATCCTCTAATTTATAATTTGGCATCTGAAGTGGTAAGGCCAGTACAATTTAATTTGACTAACAATGTTAGCAATCCAGTTTTTTACTATTATGATGGTGATTATGATTCAAACGCAGCGCCGTTAATTGAACCAATTAATATCAATCAAGCCAAATTTATAAAAATCAATCTAGTGATTTTGGGCACTGCTGGCGCTCACACGATTTCTTCGGGCGTGGCGGTTAGAAATTTAAAGACCAATTTAGGCAATTAACTAATGATTTTTAATAAACACAAAATCAACACTGCTGGTAGTGCTATGGTGTATCTTATCATTGTGATTTTTGTGCTTTCAATGACACTTTTTCCAGTTGTTGATGTGGTAGTTAGTCAATTCAAGCTTTTTCAGTCAAAGTCCAATCGCGAGGCGGCGCTTCAGATAGCCGAAGCCGGCATCAATTATTATCGTTGGCATTTAGCTCATTTCCCGAACGATTTTCAAGATGGCACCGGTGGACCTGGGCCATATGTTCATGATTACAAAGATTTTGACACGCAAGAAATTGTTGGTCAGTATAGTTTAAATATTATTCCGCCGGTTGTTGGCTCAACGATTGTGACGATTGAATCAACTGGCAATACCGCGAGTAAGCCGGACTCCAAGAGGAAAATTTCGGTTAAATATGGAATTTCCTCGCTCGCTCTTTACGCTTTTTTGAGTAATGATGTTATTTGGATTGGCGCCAGCGAATCCGTTGGCGGCCAACTCCAATCAAATAACGGGATTCGTTTTGATGGCATCGGTAACGCGCCGATAAAATCTTCAAAGACCACTTATACTTGTCCATCCTCTCAGGGCAGTCCTTGTCCAGCCGTTAAGAATGGAATTTGGGGTAGCGCCTCGCAAGCCGTCAAGGGTTTTTGGCAATTTCCGGTACCGGTAATTGATTTTTCTTCTTTAACCTCTGATTTGTCGGTGATGAAAAGTAGTGCGCAAAGCGCCGGAATCTATTTACCGCCTTCAAATAAGAATGGTTATTCTTTGGTTTTTAATTCCAACGGAACGGTAAGTATCTATAAGGTAACGAGTTTATACAATACTCCAAAGGGTTGGGATGTTAATTGGGTGGCTCACAATGAAGATATTGATTATAACAATCGCTCTTTTCAGTTTACTAGGAACTTACCAGCCAATGGTATAATCTATGTTGAGGATAATGTGTGGGTTGAGGGTGTGGTGAGAGGTAGGGTAATGGTTGCGGCCGCCATGTTGCCAGAGGACATAAGAACCGCGCCAACAATCTATATTCCCAACAATATCGTTTATTCAACAAAAGACGGTTCCGATGTCTTGGGTCTGTTGGCCCAAAAAGATATTGTGATAACTTATCGCGCCCCGAATACTTTGGAAGTGGACGCGGCTCTTATCGCGAAAAATGGCAGCACCCAGTTTTTTTATTATGAAAGCGGCAGTTTGAGGATAAAGAATGATATTACAATTTATGGCACGATTATGTCTTTTGGCCAATGGACCTGGACTTGGGTTAATGGCGGAGGTGGAAATGTGTCGGGTTATTCCAATACCCATTCAAATTATGATAGCAATCTTCTTTATAGTCCCCCACCGAGCTTTCCTCTTTCCAATTCAGGTTATCAATTTTTAAATTGGCAGAGCAAATAATTTTTTAATTTTATGTTAGTGAAATTTTTTTGGGTTTTAAGTTTAATTGTCTTTCTAAATGTTTTTGCTATTCCCGCGCCGGCGGTTTTGGCTTTGAAGCAGGTTTCTTTTCCAGATAGCGCGAAACTTCAGCCGATTCCCAAAAATGTCGCCCCCGCTGTTTCAGGTAATATTAATAAGAGTTATGATGTCTTTGTTGACGATAATATACCAGCGGAAGATTCGCCGGTTGAAGAAAATAATCCCAGCTTATATGTAAATCAAAATAATACCGATAGCGCATCTTTTTCAGGGGGATTTTTATTATTAGTTGTTTTGGGATTAATCATTTTATTTTCAGGGGTAGTGGTTTTTGTTTATAAAAAGAATTAAGGTAGAAATGAAATCACCAGAAACAATTAGTGCCGTTAAGAGTTCTACTATGCCGGAATCGGCCGAAGAGTTTTTTGAGACGCATAGGGATTTTTTGGAAAGTTATGTCGCCGACTCTTCCGTAGAAATCAAGCCGAGCCCGCCGGCACTCGGCACTTTTGCTATTGATTTAGAGAAAGGCGTTATGTACGCCGAACCGAAATTTTTTACCGAACAAGGTTATTCTCTAGACAAATCAATGTTTGCCACACTTCACGAATTTGAGCATTTTCGGGAGAAGAGGGAACTTTTGAGCGACAAAAATGGAGAAAGGGTGTGGAAAGCACATTTGGCTAAAATCAAAGCAAACAGACATTTCAAGATTTTTGATAATTGTTTTGACGATATTAAAATGAATCGGGCAGTTGTTTCTCGGGCACCATCTATTGACGAATCGCGAAGAGGACTTTACGCGGAAAATCTTTTTGCTGACAAAGATTTTACTAAACAACCTAAGCATTTGCAGTTTTCCTACGCACTTCTCCGCGAGCGGATGTTGCCCGGAGAAAAATGTGCTGTGACACCGGAGGTTCGTGCCGAAATTGATAGATTGGGTAATATAAAAAGTCGCGAGGTTTCGCTTTTGGATTATGCCAGTGACCCGAATACGCCAATGGCTTTGCGTTTGGAATTACAGAGGCGTTTTTTGGAACCGGTTTTGGAGAAGTTTTTCAAGGAGGATGTGAAAGAGAGAGAAAAAAAAGATGAAGAAGAAGGCGAAGGTAGTGAAGGGGAAGGAGGGGAAGGTGAGATGGAAGATGGAAAGGAAGGAGAAGGAGAAAGTAGTGATAAGAAAAGCAAAAAAGGAAAAAAAACAAAAAAGAGTGGCGAAAAGTCCCCAAACCCCGAGGATTATTTCCAAAACGAGTACGACGATTATTTCAAGAAAAATCCCGAGCCGATTTCGGAAAAGGAAATTGAAAAAGCGGTGGAAGATTTTCTTGAAGGCAAGAAAGGCGAAAAATCGCTAGATGAGATGGCGGAAGAAGCATACGCCCGTTCGCAGGGCGTGTCGCCGGAAGATTTGCGAGATTACAGAAAATTCTACGAGCAATTGGAGAATATTAAAAATCCGGAAACAGACAAGTCGGTTGTTGAAGAAATTCGCGAGATTTTCAAAAAAATAATTGCCGAGCGTTTGCGACCACGGCTAATTTCAAAATTGCCGGTAACGGAAGGCGAAATCTTAGCTAAGCCAGCGGAAACGGTAGCGCAAGTCCGCGCCGGCGTTCACGAGCCAGAGGTCTGGGAAACGGTGGAACCAAAAGAGCGACCTAAAGAACTTTTCGGTGATTTTGAAGTGACGGTGGTGGCTGATCGGTCTGGTAGTATGGAGGGCGAAAAGGCGAGGGAGCAGAGAAGAGCGGTGGCTTTGGTTTTGGAAGCGCTAAAAGAGTTTTCCGACGAAATGGATGAAATGCGTTCGGATATTGCCTATGATTTGAATGTGCGTACCGAGAGCTGGTCTTTCGGTGGGGAAAATGAGCTGGCGATTTTGAAACCGCTTTCCAATACACTTTCGGAAAAAGAGCGGGTAGCGGTTTACAAAACACTGACCGATACGCCGGGCGATCACACCAAGGATTTTTTGGCGCTGGAAGGAATTGCCAAGGGAATTTCCGCTGAAGATGAAACGAAAATCCGCGAAAAGAAAATGCGGAAAATTATTATTGTAATGTCTGATGGGGCAAGTGATGAACCAGCCCGAGTCCAAAAATCGTTGATTGGTTTGCGTGAGAAAGGTGTGTCAGTTGTTGGTGTCGGCATTACATCAGAAGGAGCGGCGATTGTTTCCACCTATGCTCCCGATGGTTTGGTTTGTGACCAGATGGCGGATTTGCCCCGGGTGTTAGGAGAATTGCTCAAAAAAGAGATAGCCGGACTTAATGTGTCAGTATGATTATCATCTAAGATTTGATATACTTTTTCTATGCCCGAATCATTGGAAAACCCAGCCGAAGCAGCCAAGGAACATATCAAACTCCAAGAAGAGTTTGCTGACCGTTCGGGCGTTCCCTATTGGCAAGACAAAGCCAAACGAGAAACCGGTGAAGTTGGGGTGGAAGGCAGAGGATATGAGAAACGAGTGCTCGGCAAAATCAGGGAAAAACTAGAGCGCATAGATGAAGCGTTTCTTGCCGTTGATTGGACAAAAAAAGAAAGCCGTCAATCTTTGGATCAATCGGAGCAATCTCTGGCTGAAAAAGAAAAGGAAGATAAGGCCTTCAAACAAATTTCAACCATTCTTGATGAGCTGGAAAAAGAAGAAGAGAATCTTGACCGCGAGCAATTTGACCTCATTCGTTCTCGCCGAGGTGTTATGACCGAAATTGACAGGGAAGTGGCCGAAGAAATTGCCGAAGCCAAAAAGGAAATCCAAAAGAAAAAAAGCAAATTGTGACCAACCCAGAAACCATTGTCTTTGCCAAAATGCGAGAACTTCTCAAATATCAAGAAGGTTTGAAAGTTGGTTTTGCCGAAACACCATCCAGAAAAGTCGTAGAACAATGGGTTGAGGAAAAATGGCGGGACGGCAAAGCTACCCTACTGGAAGGACCAACCGGCACAGGAAAAACAGAATTACTGAATCATCTAACTAGAAAACTTTATGGTCAGAATCCGGAAATTGTCCGTTGTGGTGAACGGGTCGGTCCACCGGAAATTTTTGGCAAAATTCTTTTGAGGCCCACAGGTGGTAATGTTGAGAAGGTTTTTGAAGCGAATGAAAAAATACAAAAATATCTTACTGATTTTGAAAAAATTAATCCAGAATGTTCTGATGAAGATTTGACGAGGGAAAATAACAGATTAGCGATGTTATTCGCGTCTTCTCTGGGGGTTGCAACCGAGACATTTTTCCAGCCCGGCCGCGTTCTTTCGGCAATGGACAAAGGTTTGCCGGTTGTTTTTGACGAATTTAATAAACTCGACAATCGTTTCCAACTCAAGGAACTATACAATCGTCGGCCGGGCCAAGAAGTGGTCATCCAAGAAGACACCGGTAAACCTCACAAAATTCAGGAAGGTTTCGTTTTTGCCGCCACCGCCAATCTAAAAAGCGAGAAATACAAGGAGCGGTTTGAACTGGACGGCGCCGAGTCTCGGGTCTTTTCAATGAAACGGGTGGAATATATGCCGAAAGAAGAACTTTACGATGTTCTTCTCGCTTCTTTGATGGGCAAAGATGGCAGAGCGCCGATTTCCAGAAGCGAAGCCATCACCACTCTAAAGAATTTCACCGATGCGATAGAGGAAATCCAAAATGGTTATGACAAAACATTGGGCAATCACTACAGCCTCACTGACGCTAAGGGCACTAAACCCAAACTGGAAAAAGCCATTCTTGACCCGGGTGCCGCCCTCGACATTCTCCGAGGTTTTGAAGCCAGCCGGGCCGAAGGTCTTTCCCTTCAAGCCCATCTGGAGAAAGGTTTAATGGATTTTCTTGGCAAACGCGATTACCCCGACAAGGACCGCAACTTGATGGCCAGAATTCTTGTTACCAAGGGTTTCTTCAAAGACACCGAAGCCAAAGATTTTAACATCAGCGGTTTGGACGACAAAGCACTCTCTGCTCTGCGGCCCAAAGGAGAAAAAGAAAAAGTTGCTAGAACCAAAACCAGAGGCACTCTTGCTCTCAAAGACCTTGCTACCCTTGACCCCTATGGCTTGCGTGCCGAAGAGTGGCGGAAACTTGGTCTAAAGTTTCTTGAAGACACGCCAAAACCACTGGAAGGAGGTGGGAGATTTAAAAAAATGCCCGATGAAATCTCCGCCAAATTTACTGCGCCCGACGGCAAAGAAGAAACCGTTGAAGTAAATTTTGAATCGGTAATGAAAGAGTGGAGCGACCTTTACACCGAAAGAGGTGTTGGGGTGCCGGCGGATTTTGAAAAAACCGCTCGGGCCATTTGGAATCAGAATTACGAAAAAATTAAGGAGTCAATGGAAAACTTTGGCTATGATGGCGCGCTGGTAATTCCCGGCAATCTCAACTTGTCCGACTTTCACCAAAAAATGACCAAAGGATACAGACCCACTTCGGAATCGGACAATTTCAAAGAGGGCGGTTCTTGGGCTGGCATCAAAAGCCGCGGCGCCGACCAGCCGAGGATTGTTCTTTATCACAAAAACAAAGAACTTGATGATAATCCGCTGTCCAAAGAAATGTTGAACAAAAGACTTACTGACTTAACCGGTCTTTCCGAAGAAGAAATCATTAAAACCCTTGCCGCCGGTGAGCCGATTCAATTAAAAATTATGATTGGCAAAAAAGAGTTTTCTTTTGGCAGTTTGTCGGTGGAAGAATACCTTGCTATCCAAGCCAAATATTTTAAAGAAACAGGCCAACATTTAGATGAGAAAAGATATGTTTGGTTGGCGGGTAGTATTTCTGGTCGCCGCGTCCCCGCGCTCCTTTGACATGTTGTCAGGTTGAACGCCAACGCCCTTGAGCCGGGCACTCGGCATGCCCATCTTGCTCCCCGCCCCGCCGCAGTTTTTAATTTGGTTTCGGAAATTAGTCCTTCTTCTGAATTTGGTCTTGAAATTTCTGGAGAATTTGAAAATCTTGCCGGTGAGAAAGAGCAGATTGCCATTGACTTTGAAAAAGAGACAAAAAATTGGACGGAATTTTACAAGCAACACAAAATTGATCTGCCGGCGGATTTTTCCGAGCAAGTGGTTGATGTGCTGGAGCGCAACCATGTTGAAATGGAGCAATCAATTGAGGCAATGGGCTACGATAAAGCGATTATCGTTCCGCCCGGGCTTGATGCCAAAAAACTTCATCAGAAGATGACGAAAGGATACAAAGAAAAAACTCACGAATATGATTCTTTCAAAAACGCCGGCGGTTTTGAAGCGATTGTAACTCCGGATTCTGATAAAACCAGGATAATCTTGGTGCATGAGAAAGATGCTCAAAACAATACCCAACATCCAATCCTCAAGGAGTTAAGAGGGAAGTCCGTAGAGGGCCTTGCTGGTTTGGCTGGCATTTCTGCCGAAAGAGTTCAAGAACTTTTAGATGCCAACGAAGAGATTCCTATGCAAATTGAAATCAAAGGTAGAACTTTCAACTTCAAAGGTCTGGATGTGCTGGTTTATCTCATTTGGCAAAAAGATTATTGCGAAAGAAGTGGCGGTAAACATTTGGATGAAGACGGTTGGTCTTCATTGGTTGGTAGTTCCATTGGCAAGTTGGCTGGCGGTCGCCGCGTCCCCGAGCTCCATTGGAATGATGTCAGGTTGATCGCCAGCGCCCATGAGCCGGGCCATCGGTCTGTCCATCTTGCTCCCCGCCCCGCCGCAGTTTTTGTCTGATTTAGTATCGGGTGTTAGAATTTCTTTGGGTTTTAAATTTAGTTTTGATTTTTCTTCGGCTAGTAAACCATGGCAAACAAGCGCCAGCTGGTTGCCGAAGACGCCAGCCGAAAAAAAGACACCAAAAATGTTAGAACCGGTTAGGCGGTAAAAATGTGAAAGGTTTAACCTTTCAAAACTGCAGTCGTTTCTTGGGGCGTAGTGACGCCCTGATAAATTTTTTTGTTCTCATGGTTGCCTTGGACAAGAAACGGCTAACTAACGGGGCGGTCGCCGCGTCCCCGAGCTCAATTGGAATGATGACAGGTTGAACGCCAACGCCAATGAGCCGGGCAATCGGAATGACAATCTTGCTCCCCGCCCCGCCGCAGTTTTGTGATTCTCAGCTAATTTTCTCGTCGGGCATACCTTATCCAGCCACCGGCCATTTTACCCAATTCTTTCAGTTGTTTTTGCAGTTCAAGGTAAGCCGGCCAGTCAATGAATTTAAGATTGAAAGCTAGACGGCAAAGGATTTTTATCAGGTCAATTTTCGCTCCCAATCTGACCAAATACTTTTCTTTTTCGTATTTGGTAACGATATTGGCGGCAATTGCCAACTCGGCGCAACCTAAGATGGTGTTTTCAATTTTTTCTCCCACGCTGTAGCGTTCGTGTTTTGGGAAGCCGTTAATTTTTCGGTGGGCAAGTTCGTAGAGACCGCAAATGTTTTGAACAATGGGCGGTTCGCAGAAATTATTTTCGTTATTTTGTTTTTCCATATGAAGTTTGAACAATTATTTTCTTTTGATAATCTTTTCTCGGCCTGGCAAAAATTCAGGCGGGGAAAGGCCGGTCGGTCGGCAATTATTTCTTTTGAAAGGCATTTGGAAGATAATTTGTTTTTTCTTAGCGAGGAAATTTTGACTGGTTGGTGGAAGCACGGTTCCTACCGGCGTTTTTCGGTTTCTGACCCGAAAAAGCGAGATATTTACACGGCACAAATAAGAGATAGAATTGTTCATCAAGTTTTGTATGATTTTCTGGAGAAAATTTACGAACCAATTTTTATTAATGATTCTTTTTCGTCCCAGAAAGGGAAGGGCGTTGAAGCGGCCGTCGCTCGGGTGCGATTTTTTCTTGAAGACGAAGCGAAATGGAATTATGGCAGATGTTTTGCTTTAAAATGCGACATCAGGAAATATTTTGATAGTGTTAATCAGCAAATTTTACTAAGAATTATGTGTCAGTGGGTAACCGACAAAAAATTTTCGGTGTTATTGAACAAGTCGTGCGAAGTTTTCGTGGGGAATTTGGCTATGGAATTCCACTCGGCAATATTACCAGTCAAATTTTCGCTAATATTTATCTTAATGAATTGGATTTCTTCGTGAAAAAAGAAATCAAATTTCCAAAATACATTAGATATAACGATGATTTTCTTTTTATATCAAGTAATTCAAAATTTCTTTTAAAAACTGCCAAGATGGTATCTGATTTTGTCAATGAACAACTTGGCCTTCAAATCCCGCCGGGCAAAATTTCCATCAGAAAATTCTCGTGGGGTGTTCATTTTCTCGGCCGAATTATTTTGCCAAGCGCGGTGTTAATGCGAAAAAGAACCGTCACGCGAGCGTTTCGATTAGTTTCGGATAAAAATTTGGCATCTTATATGGGGCTTTTGAAGAACACTGATAGTTTTGTTTTGAGGAGAAAAATTTTGGTGACAGATGATTTTATGATAAACTGAAATATATAGATTATGAATAATAAGGAGAAAAAAATAATTGTGGGGAATTGGAAGATGAATCTCTATTAGTTATCCACATATTTTGTATATCGTAGTTTGCAAAATATTAGCATAGTTTGTATACTGCTATTATTATGTATATTGAAAGAAATGCCCAAAAAGAGCTTGAAAAGGCATTACTAAACAGAAAAGTACTCATAATTCTAGGTGCTCGCCAAGTTGGAAAAACCACAATGGTAAAGCATTTTTTGCATGACAGAAAAACCGCTTTTTTCAATTTTGATATTGAGGTAGACAAGGATAAATTTTTTGCTCTTGCGGCCTTGCCGCCAGAGAGTGTTTTGCAGATATTAAATAATCCAGATTATATAATTATTGACGAAGCTCACAGAAAAACGGAGACATCGCGAATTGTCAAAGGTTGGTTTGACGCCGGGCTTAATGTGAAAATTATTATGCTCGGTTCTTCCAATATTGATATTGCCAATCAAACTTCGGAGAGCTTGGCGGGCCGAAACGAAAAGATTTTTCTACCGCCGATGCTGTTTAGAGAAAGCTTAAAAACTGAAGCATGGTTTTCGGCTGATTTTGATAATGAAATCATCCAAGAAAAATTCAGCAATCAACTTTCTGAAATTCTTTTGCACAGAATTGTTTACGGTAACTATCCGGAAGTGCTTACCGTCAGCGATAAAGAATCGTACCTTCTCAATCTAACTTCCGATTATTTGTTGAAAGATGTGCTTCAACTTGGGTTGGTGAAAGACCCCGAACTCATTCGCCGTCTTTTGATGCTTATCGCTTATCAAATTGGCGGAGAAGTTTCCGTGAATGAAATAGCGACCAGTTTAAAAATTTCCAGAGTGACGGTGGAAAAATATCTTGATTTGTTAGAACGAACTTATGTGATTTTCCGCTTGCCGTCATGGAGCACCAATCCGAGAAAAGAGATAACGAAAAATCAAAAATTATATTTTTGGGACACCGGAGTTCGCAACGCCCTTATCAAGGAATTTGCTTTGAATAATGCCCGTCAAGATATCGGCAAACTTTGGGAAAATTGGGCGGTGGCCGAGTTTGCCAAAGCCAATTTGCTTTCCGGTGATAAAAAATCATTATATTTTTGGCGCTCGCGAAGTGGAGGAGAAGTGGATTTGGTCATAAAGTCGGGCGAAATATTGTCGGCGTTAGAATTCAAATGGAAAAAGAAAACAACATCAGCCAATAAGGCATTTGAAAATCTTTACGGTATAAAAGTTACAACACTTGATAGTTCTGTTCCTCTTACGATTGCCGATTTGGCGGAAAAATATTAAATTTTGTGCTAAAGTGCCAAACATGGCGAATCAGGCAAAAAAAATAATCGTGGGGAATTGGAAGATGAATCCGCAAAATTTGGCGGAAGCGCGGCGGATTTTTGGCGGCGCGAAGCGCGCCGCCTCAAAAATCCGCCGCGCCGAAGTGGTGATTTGTCCGCCGTTTATTTTTTTGTCGGCGCTCGCCCAATCGGCAAAAAATTCGCGCAACATTTCTTTGGGTGTTCAAAATATTTTTTTGGAAACCGCCGGTTCTTATACTGGCGAAATCAGCCCGACGATGGTTCTTAATACCGGCGCTAAATTTACTATT
>Ga0209542_10019166_pt1 | contig 10993 bp, 5 predicted proteins | sample RifCSPhighO2_01_FD_184028 | JGI IMG/M metagenome (GOLD analysis project Ga0209542, IMG submission 184028) | Soil microbial communities from Rifle, Colorado - Rifle CSP2_plank highO2_0.1 (SPAdes) (version 2) | ecosystem: Environmental > Terrestrial > Deep subsurface > Rock core/Sediment ...
GCGCTCTGATGGGGAGTAACATGCAAAAGCAAGCCGTGCCCTGCGTGCTCCCTGAAGCGCCCCTAGTTGCAACTGGAATTGAAGAATCCGCCTCGCGGGACTCTGGCAGACTACTCTTGGCCCTAGAAGATGGGGTTGTTTCTTATCTAGATGCTAAAAAAATAGTTGTAAAGGGTAAAAAAGAGACGACTTACCAGCTTGTGAATTTCATGCGTAACAATAACTTTGCTGTCTTCCACCAACGTCCTCGCGTGAACGTAGGCGATAAAATAAAAAAGGGCAACGTGCTCGCAGATACTAGCAGTACTGTAGGCGGGCAGATTTCAGTCGGGCAGAATATCTTCGTAGCTTTTCTTTCCTGGTCTGGATCAACTTATGAAGATGCGATCATTATTTCTGAGCGCTTAGTGAAAAAGAGCAAGTTCACATCTGTTTATGTTGAAGAATTTACCTGCGTTGTGCGTGATACCAAACTTGGACCTGAAATTACTACTCGTGACATACCGAATGTGGGTGAGTTGAAACTAAAAGATTTGGATGAAGACGGTATTGTTCGCATTGGCGCAGAAGTGAGAGAAAATGATATTTTAGTCGGCAAAATTACTCCGAAGGGTGAGACGGAACTCACCCCAGAAGAGCGATTGCTCCGATCTATTTTCGCTGAAAAGGCGCGTGACGTGAAAGACACCAGCTTACGCATGGAGCACGGCAAACGCGGGCGTATTATCGGTGTAAAAATCTTTTCTCGTGATTTGGGTCACACACTTGAGGCTGGAATAATAAAAAAGATTGTAATTGAAGTTGCACAGATAAGAAACATTTCAGTCGGAGACAAACTTTCCGGTCGGCACGGCAACAAAGGAGTTATTTCAATGATTTTGCCGGAGGAAGACATGCCTTATACTGCCGATGGCACTCCGATTGACATCATTCTCTCACCCCTCGGTGTTCCTTCTCGTATGAATTTAGGGCAAATCTTTGAAATGCATCTTGGTATGGCGGCACAGAGTCTCGGGTATCAAGCGATAGTTCCTCCATTTTTAGGCGCGACGGAAGAAGAGATTAAAGAAGAATTAAAAAAAGCTGGGTTGCCAGAGAATGGTAAATTAAAACTTTTTGATGGACGTACCGGAGAAGCCTTTGAGCAGGATGTTGCTGTTGGCTATATGTATATGTTGAAACTTCATCACATGGTGGAGGACAAGATTCATATGCGATCGATTGGACCCTACTCGCTCATTACCCAACAGCCTTTGGGTGGAAAAGCTCAAGGTGGGGGACAGAGATTTGGAGAAATGGAAGTCTGGGCGCTGGAAGGTTACGGTGCGGCTTATACCCTGCGTGAGATGCTCACTATCAAGTCTGACGACATATTGGGTCGTTCTGCCACTTTTGATTCCATTATTAAAAATGAGCCGATCAGGCCACCGAATTCTCCGGCTTCGTTTAATGTTCTCTTGAATTATTTGCGAGGCTTAGCTCTTGATGTCGATCTTACCAAACAGGGAGGGAAGAATAAATAAAAATATATGAAAACTTTAAACACAACTGAATTTGACCAAATCGCGCTAAGGCTCGCATCACCAGTTCAAATAAAGGAATGGTCCTTCGGCGAAGTCACTAAACCAGAAACGATAAATTATCGTACTGGGAGATCCGAGCGCGGAGGTCTTTTTGACGAGAAAATATTCGGACCAGAAAAGGATTATGAATGTTATTGTGGAAAATATCGTCGAATTCGCTATAAGGATATCATCTGCGAGAAATGTGGGGTAGAAGTTACTCGCTCTATCGTGAGAAGGGAGAGAATGGGACATATTGAACTCGCGACTCCAGTGTCGCATATTTGGTTCTTGCGCGGAGTGCCTTCTCGCATGAGCATTCTTTTAAATATTTCAGTTTCGGATTTAGAAAAGGTGATATATTTTGCCGGCTATATAATCACAAAAGTTCACGAAAGTGAGAGAGATAGAGTTGTGCAAGATTTGGACAGAGAATATAAAGCTAAATTAAAAAATGCGACTGACGATGATACCCGAGAGAAGTTAAAGACTTTACTTTCTATCACTAAAAAGGAAATCGGGGAGATTTACGAGGGAAAAGTTTTAAATGAAATTTCTTTCCATCATTATTCTTTAAAATATGGGACTTGCTTTGAAGCTAACATCGGCGCAGAAGCCATTTACTCTATTTTCAAAAATTTGGATTTGAATAAATTAAAAGCTCACACTGAAAAAATGCTTTTAAAAACAAGCGTGGCCGAAAAAGAGAAATTACAAAAAAGGCTTTCTCTTATTCGCGCCATGTCTTATGCTGACATTCGGCCAGAATGGATGTTTCTAACTGTTATTCCGGTTATTCCACCTGTCTTACGTCCGATGGTGGCGTTAGACGGTGGCAGGCACGCGACGTCTGACCTAAACGATCTTTATCGTCGGGTGATAAATAGAAATAATCGTTTGAAAAAACTGAAAGAAATCAATGCTCCGGATGTGATTCTGCGCAATGAAAAGAGAATAATTCAAGAAGCAGTAGATGCATTAATAGACAACTCAATTGCCAAGCAAAATGATTCTGCGGCGATGAGTCAGTCTCAAAAGCGTCCACTTAAATCGCTCTCGGATAATTTGAAATCTAAACAAGGTCTCTTTCGTCAGAATTTACTAGGAAAGCGCGTGGACTACTCTGGTCGCTCGGTAATTGTTGTCGGCCCAGAACTTAAATTAAACCAATGCGGACTTCCAAAACACATGGCGCTCGAGCTTTTCAGGCCATTTGTTATTTCGAAAATTCTGCAAGCAGAATTGGCATTTAACATTCGCGGAGCAAACAAGCTTATTGAAGAACGTGAGAGCGTCGTTTGGGCAATGCTAGAAGAAGTCATTGAAGGAAAATATGTTCTTTTAAACCGCGCGCCGACGCTACACCGTCTCGGGATTCAGGCTTTTAATCCAATCCTGATTGAAGGCAACGCCATTCAGGTGCATCCACTTGTTTGTCAGGCTTTCAATGCTGACTTTGATGGCGACCAGATGGCTGTTTACGTTCCGCTTTTAGAAGAGGCTCAAAAAGAAGCGAAAGAATTAATGGCGGCTAATAAAAATTTACTGAAACCACAAACAGGTGATCCCATTGTGCACCCAAGTCGAGATATAGTGCTCGGAGCTTATTGGATGACAAAAATAGTTGATGGAGAAAAGGGTGAAGGAAAATATTTTTCAAATCCAAATACTGCTATTACTGCCTATGATTACGGAGTTGTGACGCTGCGCGCGAAAATAAAAGTTCTGGCGACCGATACTCACAAATATAGGAAATTTGACGGCGGAATTTTCGAAACCTCAGTTGGAAAACTTCTTTTCAATAGTATTTTGCCGGATGATTTTCCTTATATAAATGATGAAATGACTCAAAAAAGACTCTCTTCACTTTTAGATGAGCTCATTATTCATTGTGGCATAGACGATACACCCGCCATCCTAGATAAAATTAAAGCTTTTGGTTTTAAGTATTCAACCGTTTCAGGTATTACTTGGGGGTTGGGTAATGTGGGGGTACCTCTTGAAAAACCAAAGATTATAGAACAAGGCAGAAAATTAGAAGAAAAAATATTATTAGAATGGGGTGAAGGTCTTTTATCTGAAGAAGAAAAATATCAGAAGATTATTGAAATCTGGACACACGTGAAGAAAGATTTGGAAAAAATTCTGCCGGATACGCTTGATAAAAATGGTTCTACTTATGATATCATAATGTCTGGTGCCAGAGGCACGATAAGCTCCTTGGTCCAAATGACTGGGATGATCGGGCTGATTCAAAATAACCAAGGCAAAACCCTGGAATTTCCGATTATTCCCTGTTATCAGGAAGGTTTGTCTCCGATTGAATATTTCGTTATTACTCACGGTGCTCGTAAGGGTGCCTCAGATACAGCATTGAATACTGCTAAGGCCGGTTATTTGACCCGCAGGCTTGTTGATGTTGCACAAGATGTAGTTATTACGGAAGAGGATTGCGGCACGAAAGAAGGGAAAATAGTTACACGTGAAAATATTTCTGGTATTGAAATTCCACTTTCAAAGAATCTTCGCGGGCGAATATTGGCAGGAGACCTAAAAGATAAAAATGGCAAAGTAATTTACAAGAGAGGATTCTTGGTTACCAAGGAGGAGGCATACAATATTGAAGGAGCGGGATTTACGGAAGTTTTCGTTCGATCTCCTTTGACATGTCGCACGGTGCATGGACTTTGTGTGGCGTGTTATGGTCTTGATTTGGGACGTAATCACTTAGTTGAGGAGGGTGAGGCGGTGGGCATTATTGCAGCTCAAGCTATCGGCGAACCGGGTACCCAGCTGACGCTTCGTACTTTCCACGCCGGAGGAGTTGCCGGTACTGACATCACTACAGGGTTACCACGTATTGAAGAAATATTTGAAAGGAGAATTCCTAAAAACCCGGCGATTATTTCAGAGACTGATGGTGAAGTTATTTCCGTTGTGGATAAAGATGGAAAGGAAAAAATTATTAAAGTTCTTTCTGATACTAAACTAGATGGTAAGCCGAATGAAATAGAATACACAGTGGCGTTCCGCAGAATGCCGTTGGTTAAAGCAGGTGACAAAGTAAAAAAGGGAGAACTTTTGACTGATGGATCAGCGGATATAGCTTCAATGTTTAAATTAGGGAATAAAGAATTAGTCGAAGAATATATAATTGGAGAAATTAATAAAGTTTACGAACTTCAGAGTGCTTCAATTTCTAGAAAGCATACGGAAATAATCATTCGTCAGATGTTTTCTCGCAGAAAGATAACAGATGCCGGCGAAACTAATTTTTCTATTGGAGATATTGTTGAAAATGCAACCCTAATAGACGAAAATGAGAGAGTCAAAGATATTGGCGGGAAAGAGGCAAAGGCTGAAGTGGTGGTGCTCGGTATTACCGAAGTTTCGCTACGCACTAAAAGTTGGCTTTCAGCTGCATCTTTCCAGAATACCAACCGTGTTCTTATTGAAAACGCGATCAAAGGCGGCGTAGATTCGCTCCGAGGACTCAAGGAAAATGTCATCATCGGCCGGCTCATTCCCGCCGGAACAGGGTTTAAGAAATAATTACATGAACTCTCCAGTTGCAAAAATCAAGGAGAGACTTTCAATCGAAGAAGTTGTCTCTTCTTATATAAAGTTGGATCGGGCAGGTGTAAACCTGAAGGCTAAATGTCCTTTTCATAATGAGAAAACACCGTCGTTTTTTGTCTCGCCTGACCGGGGAAGCTATTATTGTTTCGGCTGCGGAGCTGGAGGAGACATTTTCTCTTTTGTGGAAGAATTTGAAGGGCTTGATTTTAAAGGTGCGCTAAAACTTCTGGCAGACAAGGCTGGCATACCGCTTGAACATTTTAACCCCAAAGAAGAGAGCGACAAAGAAAAGTTATATAGAGTGATGGAAGAAGCGGCAAAATATTTTGAAAATAATCTACTCCACAATAAAGAAGCCCAAAATTACTTGAAAACTCGTGGGTTAAATGAAAAAAGCATAAAAGATTTTAGAATCGGATTCGCAAATCTTGATTGGCGTTTGCTTTATAATTATTTGGTAAAAAAAGGCTTCACCGACAAAGAGATAGAAGCGGCGGGATTAACCAAGGCATCCGATAAAGGTTTCTATGACAGATTTCGCGGGAGAGTAATGTTTCCGATCATGGACTCGGGCGGAAGAGTCATTGCTTTCTCCGGTAGGATTTTTATTGATGATGGAAAATCGGCGAAATACTTAAATTCTCCAGAAACGCCCGTCTTCAACAAATCTGCCGTGCTTTATGGATTAGACAAAGCGAAAGAATCAATTCGCAAAAATAATTTTTCTATTTTAGTTGAGGGTCAGATGGATTTGATATTATCGCATCAAGCAGGCTATAAAAACACAATTGCGACTTCCGGTACCGCTCTTTCTGACACTACTATTTCCAAAGAAAGCGTCGTATCAAATCTAGGGCTTGTACGTCGCTTAACCCCGAACATTGTGCTTGCATTTGACGGAGACGTGGCGGGGGCCAATGCTTCAAATAGAGCTGGCAGAATTGCTCTTTCCTTGGGCATGGACGTGAAAGTGGTCGCTATGCAAGAAGGGGTTGACCCAGCAGATTTGATTTCCCAGAATGGTTCAGGTGCTAGCGCTCCGGCATGGCGTGAGGCCATCAAGAACTCTAAACACATAATAGAATTTCTTTTAAATAAAACTTTAGAAAATTCCAGTAATGATACGCGAAAAATCGGCAAAGAAATAAAAGAAAAGGTGTTGCCTTTCGTCGATATGTTAGGAAGCGCGATAGAAAAGGCGCATTTTATAAAAAAAATAAGCGATCAATCAAACATACCAGAGAGTGCCCTAAAGGACGATTTGCAGAAAATTGAACAGGAATTAAAATATGAAAAGAGGGAAATTGAAGAGGCAGAAGAGTCTTTAAGCGGAATGTATCGGAAAGATTATATCTTGCGCAAGCTGTCGGGGATTATTCTTTGGCAAAGAACTTTAAAAGAACAGGCCCTTGATGTTGAGAATACAATAAAGAAACTTGCAGATATTCTAAAAATTTCTCCAGAACTTGTACTTGAAAACTCTAAAGGTAGTGAAGGAGATTTAATCTTTGAAGCGGAAGTTTTTTATGGAGGAGACGCAGATCTAAAAAAAGATGTAGAAGAAATGCTATCCAACCTAGAAGAAGAATATTTAAAAGAAGAGCTGGCGCGTAAAATGAGAGAATTGTATCTAGCTGAAGAGGCAGGGGATCCGCAGAAATCTAATCAGATTTTAAAAGAGTGCCAATTATTAAATAATCAGATACAGGATATTAAAAATGGTCGTTTAAAAAAGTAAAAACTATGAAAAAAAAGAAAAAAATAAGTAAAAAGAAATTAAATAAAAAATCAAAGCTTTCTAAAAAGAGGAAAGTTGTAAAGCATAAGAAAAAGTCCCGACGCCCGAAGGGGTCGGGACCCCGACCAAAAGCGTCGGGGAAAAAAATTGCTAAGAAAGCTAAGAAAGTTAAAAAATCATCCTCCGCTCTAAAAAAGGCAGAAAATCTAAGTCGCTTATCTCTAGAACTTATAGAAAAAGGGAGGAAAAGAGGTTTTATCACCTATGATGAAATATTAAAAACTTTTCCTGATATTGAAAACAATATTTTATTTTTAGACGAACTTTACGAGAAATTTGGGCAGGCCTCGATTGACGTTTTGGAGGGGGGAAATTTACTTAATTTAGATATTGATCTTTCTGATAAAGACTTGAACAAAGGAAGTATGCATGACTCTATTCAGATGTATCTGAAAGAAATCGGGCAATATCCGCTTATTCATGGCAATCAAGAAAAAGAACTTGCCAGGCGCATCGAGCGCGGTGATTTAGAAGCAAAGAACCTGCTTGCTCGGGCCAATTTGCGTTTAGTGGTTTCTATTGCCAAGAAATATGTAGGTAGGTCTGCCAATTTGACCCTACTTGATTTGATCCAAGAGGGGAATTTGGGATTATTTAAAGCAGTTGAAAAATTCGACTGGACTAAAGGATATAAATTCTCTACTTATGCCACCTGGTGGATCCGCCAGTCCATTACTCGTGCATTGGCTGACCAATCTCGAACTATTCGTATACCGGTTCATATGGTAGAAACAATTTCAAAATATAAGCAAGTTCACCGAAGGCTTTCTCAGGATTTAGGCCGGGAACCACTAGCAGAAGAAATTGCAACTGAAATGGGCATCCCCGTTGAAAAAATTCACACTATTGAAAACATTTCTCAAGAAACCGTATCACTCGAACAACCGGTAGGAGACGATGATGACAAGTCAACCTTGGAGAACTTTATTCCAGATGATAAGATTTTGCGCCCAGACCAAGAATCTTCGCGCCGAATTCTCTCCGACCAAATTCGTGAAGTTTTAGATGAACTTAATCCAAAGGAACGTAAAATTCTAGAAATGCGCTACGGACTGCTCGACGGTATTCAACATACGCTGGAGCGAGTAGGGGAAGAGTTTGGTGTTACCCGCGAGCGTATTCGTCAAATAGAAGCAAAAGTACACGAAAAACTCCGCCAGCATGACAAAATTTCAAGGCTAAAAAACTACTTTGACTAACTTATTACTTTAACTTTTCTAACTGTTGCATTATTGTCTCGTATGACTGCGCGCCAGGGATGGTGCCTACTTGCTTTCCTTTTACCAGAATAAAAGAAGATGGAGTTCCACTTACGCCAGCTTTACCCCCGTCGTCAATATCAGCCTGGACTTCAGCTGTTCGTCCATTGGTTTGCAGACAATGATTAAAGGATGCTATCTCAAGCCCGATGTATTCCGCAATCTTTGGAAGCTCGGCTGGGTCAAGTTTGTCATTAGAAGCGGTTATTTCAAATACTCTATCTGCGTAGCTCCAAAAAGCATCATTGCCACCTTGCTCGAAAGCACACTCTGTTGCCTCGGCTTCTTTAAAAGCTTTTGGATGAAGTTGGGGTATTGGGTAGTGCCTGTAGACCCACGCCACATCTGAATTATTTTCTATTACCTTATGCATTGTGTTATGGAAAACTTTGCAGTATGGACATTCTAGATCCGAGTATTCCACTATAACTATTTTTGCCTTCGGATTTCCTAAAATGTGATCGTCTGATGAAACAGGTTTACCCAGGAAAGCTGTGTCCGTTGCATTGTTTGTGACTGACCCACTTGTCGTTGGTGCTTGATCTCCTCCTTTTAATAAAATTGCTCCAGCGATCATAATCCCCGCTAGAAGAATAGCACCTGCTATCTGCTGCTGGCTATTAGGCTGACGATCGTTAATTTCTTTACTTTCAACGTTATTTTCTTGCATTTAATTTTATATTAAATATTAATATATCTATTGTAGCACCCTTTTTTAACATATGCTATACTTTATGGTATTAATATTTAAGTTTTTTTATAAGTTAATTTTTTAGAAAATTTATATGATGAATTCAAGTTGTAATTGTCACTGGGGTGGATGCGCTACGTCAAAGACCGTCAAGGTCTTGCTAATAGTCGGAGGTTTGAATTGGGGCCTAGTCGGGCTTGGAATGCTTCTTAGTAAGGATTTAAACGTTGTTTATATGCTCTTAGGCTCTATGCCTACTCTTGAAGCAATTGTTTACGTACTCGTGGGTGTTGCGGCAGTTATGAAACTTTTCCACTGCAGGTGCAGGAAATGTATGGCCGCTTGTGCTTCCTGCACTTCTTGTCAGGTTGAGGGTACAGGACAAAAGATGTAGAAAAGTTTGCATTTATCTCTAGAAATGCTATATTATTAAGTAATAATATGGCTTCAGTTCCGAATATAATCTTTTACGTTTTTGTTTTTCTGTCTGTCTACGTACAGGTGTTTTTTCTTGTTACTTTTCTGGAAAACAGGAAAAAGATTGTTGTTCGTAACGGCAAGATCAAACTTTCTTATTACCCCTCTGTAACGATCGTTGTGTCTTGTTTTAACGAAGAGAAGACTGTTTATAAAACAATCCGTTCATTACTTAACCTTGAATATCCAAAAGACAAACTAAAGATTTTTCTTGTTGACGATGGATCTACTGACGGTACTTGGAATATAATTTCTAGGTTTGCGAAAAATCGAAATATTAAAATTTTCCACAAAGAAAATGAAGGAAAGTACACCGCCCTTAATCTTGGATTAAAATATACCGAGACTGAGTTTTTTGGTGGGATGGACGCTGATTCGTTTGCAGACAGAGAAGCACTCATTCGCATTATGAGTTATTTTCAGAATGACAAGGACGCTATGGCTGTAGCTCCTTCTGTCGTTGTGCATAATCCGAAGAATTTCATTCAGAATGCGCAAAATGCCGAATACAACATGAGTACTTATTTAAAAAAAATGCTTGGATTTCTCGGTGCTATCAACGTAACTCCCGGACCGCTGACAATCTTTCGCAAAAAGGTTTTTGATAATCTTGGCCCTTATCGACATGGTCACAATACTGAAGATATGGAAATTGCCTATCGGATGCAGACCAATCACTATAAAATAATTCATTGCAACGATGCATATGTTTATACTACTATACCGTCTTCTGTCTATAGACTTTACAGGCAGAGATTACGCTGGCTTTATGGTTTTATTAACAATACTATAGACTACAGAAGGGTTTTGTTTAGGAAAAAATATGGTAATTTTTCCATCTTTACTTTACCTATGGGAATTATTTCTATCCTTTCTGTCAGTTATCTTTTCGGCAGAATTCTCTACAATCTGGGTGAGTCTTTAGTTTCCAAAATTTTAGATTTTAGATCTGTTGGACTTAATTTTCATTTCAACCTTGATCCATTCTTTCTCAATACGCAGTCTTTTATATTTTTAACGATTACCATATATTCTCTAGTCGTTTTTTCAATTATGTTTGGGCGGAGAATGATTAAAAATAAATGGGATTTTTCCCTTGATGTATTGTATTTTTTCCCGGTTTTCAGTATCATCGCCCCTTTTTGGCTCCTGAAAGCAATTTATAATACTATTTTACAAAGAAAGCCTTCTTGGAGGTAAATAAAAATCGATGAGTAGCAATAATGTTGATTGGAAGAAATATTTAATCGTGTTTTTGATTACTATCAGTCTTTTTTTAACGGCTGTTTATATTAGTAACTTTTTTGGCAATAAAAAAATTGAACAATTGAAATCAATTCAAGATAAAATTGCTATTGATATTCTTTCTTCCGAAACACAGTTTTCTTTGCTTTCTGAACTTTCTTGTAAAAATATTTCTGATTCGGCGTTTTCAGGTGAGTTGGGGGAACTCGGGCGCAAGCTGGAGTGGGGGCAGACAAACTTAGGTGCGACGGAAGAGGTATCTTACTTAAAGAAATATTATTCGCTTCTTCAAATTAAAGACTATCTTTTAACAAAGAGAATATCTGAACGCTGTAAAGTTAAATCAGCTTTTATCCTTTACTTTTATACCACCGCAGAAAAC
>Ga0209542_10019168_pt1 | contig 10991 bp, 6 predicted proteins | sample RifCSPhighO2_01_FD_184028 | JGI IMG/M metagenome (GOLD analysis project Ga0209542, IMG submission 184028) | Soil microbial communities from Rifle, Colorado - Rifle CSP2_plank highO2_0.1 (SPAdes) (version 2) | ecosystem: Environmental > Terrestrial > Deep subsurface > Rock core/Sediment ...
CACCCAACTCTCCCTCATGAACTCCGAAATCAATAAGCTGCTCACCAGCAAACCTCAGCCGACAGCGCCAGAGAAAGAGCAATGATACGGCAGGCGTTTTTGTCGGGCCTGGTTGGCATAGTCCTGTGGAGTGGCTACCAGGTACTGCTCTCCCCAGTGGCGGCCGAGCGACTAGAATCGAATTCCTATGTCATTCAGTTTGGCAACTTCAATGTCACCGCTGGAGAAAAAGAGAGCGCCTCGTACAAAGTAACCGATACGGTCGGTCAAACCGGCGCCGGACCATATGGCGCATACGGTGTATCGAGTTACTTTATTGGTGGCGGTTTTCAGTATATCTATCAAATTGACCAGTTTTCGTTTTCGATTTCAAAATTGGCGATAAACCTGGGAGAGCTGAATACCAACGTACACAATAGCGATAGCTTGACGCTGAGCATCTCTACAGGCGGAGCAGGTGGTTACTCGGTGTACACCTACGAAACTCGACCACTCACCCACCAAGATGGCACACATGCGGTTGCCGACACCATTTGTAACAGTGGCAGCTGCAGTGAAACCACCGCTGGCCTCTGGACCAACCAGAGTATTGGCGGGTTTGGCTTCAATGCCAATGGGAGTGACGTCGCGAGCGACTTTGTCACCACCGACCACTTTCGCCAATTTGCCAATCGTGCTGCGGCCGAGAGCATGCAAGTGATTATGAACTCAAGCAACGTGGTAGAAAACTCCACTGCCACCATTACCTACAAAGCCGGCTTGAGCTCTGCCAGCCAGGCAGCGGGGCGGTATGAAACTGCCACGGTATTTGTGGCGGTACCAGGATTTTAGTCTATGCAAAAAAAACCATACCTCACTCTACTTGCACTTGCAATCTTCCTGTTTGCCAACCAAGCAACTCGGGTACTGGCCCAAACTCCAGAGGCTGGTCTCACCCTCATCGTCTCGCCTGCCCAGGCCTACTTGAAGATTTTACCCGGCAACCGCGCCACTCATACGATAACGCTCGAAAACTCTGGCAGCGATACCCTCGAAGTCACACCCCAAGTGCAAAACTTTGCTGCCGACGGCAAAACCGGTATTCCCATTCTCCTCGGCAAAACTGAGTTTACCTACCTCGACTTGACCGAAAACCTCTCCCAGCCGATCACCCTGGCTCCCCATAGCAAAGCCCAGCTTCGCCTGTCTTTCAACGTCCCGCCCGGCGCAAAAAATAAGGAGTATCCGCTGTCTATCTTATTTAGTGCCAACAAACAAAGTACTGCCCCGTTGGCGGGCGAATCGAGTCTGATTACTGGATCTCTCGCGAGCAACCTGGTTGTGCTAGTCAGCGATGAAGCAACACCGATGCAACAACTCACGCTGGTTCGTGCCGGTACTCCTCAGTTTGTCGATAGCTTTGGTTCGCTCGCGTTTTCGCCCCTGGCAAAAAATGCCGGCTACGCTGCGGTAATTGCCTCTGGCAGCGCCACACTCTACAACTGGCGTGGCAAACAGGTGGCGCAGTTTCCCTTCTACCCAGATAGCGTCCTCGGGTTTAGCACGCGGGAGCTGCGCAGTTTTATCCAAACCGTAACAATGGCAAACAAAAACCCCACCATCACTCCCAGACTATTTGTGTACGACGCGCCCTTTTTATTTGGTCCGTATCGACTGGAGTTTGCGCTCGCTACTGAAGTCACGCAGGTAGTTATCTGGGCACTGCCACTTTCAATTCTGGCAGCGGGTGGATTGAGCGTCTTGACGTACCTCATCTACATAACACTGATGAAAAAATTGACTCAGAAAAATCAGTTGCCCATTGTATAGTAAAAAAATGCTGTCTACACTGGAGTACATGGAAGGTTCTTTTACTCGTCCCTGGTTGGTGTTTGGCGTGATTTTTTTGGGTGTGATTGTCGCCGGTCGATTTGCCCGACAAAGCTACTCGGCGAACTTAACCAACGTTTCGGTCACGCTATCAAATTCGCGCTTGTCATTTCGCGGCGCGCTTGCCTCTGGCAATACCGTTGGCTCCTCGCAGGTGACGATCAACAGTACTGCCAATGCGTTCCCGTCAACCGATTCTGCGCAATTGCAACAAGGCGACACGGTCAGAATTGGCGAAGCCGGAAGCCTGGCTAGCCATACTATTACTGGTATCTCTGCTGCCAATGCTTTCGAGATCGGAACTACTCTAGCCAGCGGCGATACAGAGGCTCTGGATGACGTTATTTCTACCCAATCTGCCACCCTGACCCTGGGGTTTACCACCACCACGGCGGTGGCAAGTGGTATTTTTCAAGTCTTGATTCCCGCCGTTGACACCGGCAATGCCGATGGCATCCCAGACGGCAGCTATTTTGATTATGGCACTACGACCCCGACCGTCACCTGCCCCGCAAATGCGGATACCACCTATGACTTCGTGACTGGAGTAAGTACTGCTGCAGCCGTCACCATCAGTAGCATCAAGTACCATTCATACATCTGTGCCTACTCAGGCACTGGTGCTGTCGGCACTGCATTTTCGACTATGACGATTAATAACGTCATTAACCCCGCGCCAAAAACAAACCACATTGCCGGTGCGGCTGATACCTACAAACCAATTATTCGTCATTTAAATGTCTCTGCCGCTGTCGTTGACCAAACCACCGTCTCGATTGGCGTGCTCGAGGCAGTGCGAGTAACAGCCAGTGTAGCGCCGCTAATTACCTTCAAGGTATTAGGCATGGCCAGCGGTGTATCTGCTTGTGGTAACAATACCAGTGTCACGACCACCGCTACCTCGGTGCCTTTTGGGGAGTTATTGATTGATTCTTTCACTCATGCTGCTCAATCTTTGACTGTCTCCACCAATGCCGCCGATGGCTATGCCGTCACAGCAAAAGAGAATGACCAGCTGTCGCGTAATAACGTCACTTGTACTGGGGCGACTCCGACCAGTTCGGATTGTCTTGTGGATGCAGTGGGTGAGAGTGGTACTATGGATTACAACCTCATCAATGAATGGGGCGTCACCACCGTCAAAGGCTTTGGCTACTCTCTTCATAATGCAAATGCCACTGGTCTGACTCCTGCTTTTGAGTACACCACGAGTAGTGGAGCTTGTGCTACAGCTGGAGACAACTGTTTCCGCCAATTTGCTGACGTAGAAGCTGGGGATGCAGCAACTTCAATCTTCTCTTATACCGACGTCGCCGATAACCATAACCTCTACGTTTGCTACCGCGCGGTAGTTTCGAGCACGCAGGCAGCCGGCAACTACGAAAACTATATAACCTATACCGCAACGGCCAATTTTTAGAAGTCAGATATGAAGCCCATCCTGCCCCAACAACTCAAGCTCTTCGCCCTTGTCTTACTGTCAGTGGTGTTCTCGGCAATTGTCCTGCCTGTCCGGGCGCAACAAGCTGCTGCCGATCTAGTTTCTTTGACTGCCATACCCCCTCGGCTGGGCGAAGACGGCAAACTCAAGCTCAAACCAGGAGAAAAAGCCCAAATTGATCTGCGTGTGCGCAATTCTTCAAACAAAGTTGTTGTAGTCAAATCGTCGGCGATTGATTTTATTGTCGATGAAGATGGCAAAACTCCTGTGCCACTCGAAGGTGCTGCCGAGACAAATAATCGCTGGAGCCTCGCCTCCTGGCTTACGGTTGCCCCCAGTCAAAACACCCTGCAGCCGAACGAAAGTGGTTCTATTTCAGTCGTGATTGATGTGCCACATGATGCGCTGCCTGGTGGTCACTATGCCATGGTCGTGCACCAACCAACCACTGGTGCTCTTGAGGAAATTGCTGGTAGTGCCACGGGTATCAATCAGCGCGTCGGCACGCTGCTCTATGTCATTGTTGATGGTCCAATCAACGAAGCGGCGTTTATCCGCGACTTTAGCTTTACCGACTTTATGGAGTTTGGACCGGTCCCATTTAGCTTCGTGGTCGAGAATGAATCCGACGTCCACATCCGCCCACAAATGAATATTGATATCTATAACTTGTTTGGTCGCAAAGTGACCACTATCCAACCAACCACCAAAAATATCTTTCCCTATGAAAGTCGCTCGTTCTCTGGACAGTGGGAGCAGATCTGGGGCACAGGACCCTATACTGCCCGTCTGACCATGAGCTTCGGTGACCATGGCGCGGTTGTGATCGCTCGCACGAGCTTCTGGCTCTTGCCAGTTAAGCTCGTCATCGCCCTGATTGCCCTGATTGGCATTCTCATCATCGCCTTTATCTCGATCAGACGCCATATTATTCATCGCCGAACCGACCAGTCCGCCCGTATCCAAGAACTTGAGACGCAAGTCGAAGAGATGCGGGAACAAAGATAGTCACTGTGTGGAGTCTCCGCCCCCTTGTACTCCTTGGCTGTAGCTGCTTGTTGTGGACAACCGTGGTATTCGCCCAGGAAAGTGGACTGCTACCGGGCGAAACGCTGGCTGAACCAAAAATCCGCCCCATCACCATCTCCGCCTTTATCCCCGATCGCATTCCTCCGGCTATCCCGGTTTTAATCTCACCAGGCAATGGTCATCTGGTCACCACTGGACGCCCACAATTTCGCTGGTACTACACCGCTGATAACATTGGGGTCGTCAAGTATCAGCTCTTCATCGACGGCGTACTTTTCCAAGACAACATCCCTACGACAACGCAGACAACCAGTACGTATGCCCTGGACTATGTTTCGCTCGACCAAATCTATGGCTTGATTCACGCATTGACCTTGGCTGATGGCATCCATACCTGGAAAATCAAAGCCTACGATACCTTGATCAATAACAGTGAGTCAGCCACTTGGGTCTTTACGGTCGACTCAGTCGCACCGGCGTTTATTATCACCAAAATTGTAGATGAAACGACCAGTATCTCTGCCCAAGATGTCTCGACTATCCCAGAGACACCACTGGAAATACCGACCCGCAATCCCATCCTGCAAGGCACGGGCGAAGCCAACGCTGTAGTCGTCTTGACCGTTCGCTTACCTTCTGGTGCCACGCAGGCACACGACTTTACGGTCAGCAGTACGGGCATCTGGCAAGTGCAACTGACCGATCTACCGAGAGGTGAAGCTATCTACCTCGACTTTACCAGTACCGATGCGGTGGGACACGTCTCGACCTTGATTGCTGTGCCGCTCATAGTTACCCCACTCACTCTCACCATTCCAGGCATAACCACCCCGATCGAAATTTCCCTGCCACCAGTACTTGAGCCCCTACTGCAACCCCAGCAAATGATAGAAAAAATCACGTACTCACCGGTGATACAAGATTTACCCAGCTCGCTGCAAACTGCCAGCGAAGCTCTGCCACTAATCCTCCAAACTCCCAGTCGTAACCTGCTCAAAGTGCTCATTTCTTTTATAGGCCTCATACTGATTGGTAGTCTTCCCTTGGCAAAAATCCTCATGCTCCTCTCTCGCTTTGGGCGACAACTTTCCTTCCATCTCCTGACTGAAGCGCTGCAGGCTATAGGTCTTATACCCGCACAACCTGCTCACGGCATCGCCTTTATTGCAGAATCCCAGGTACCGCTCCCCTTTGCTATCATCATTTTTCAGGGAAAAACGACTGCTGGCTTGTTCTATACTCTGACTAAGTTGGCAAATAAACACGGCTTATATGGGTACCACCGCCTGCCAGCAGGTACATTCCAGGTCACAGTGCTCGCGGATAACTGCCGATTTCCGACTCTCCTGCAGGCAAAGTCGGGGACTTTCTGGAGTAATTTCTATCGCGGGCAGCCATTTGCAACCGTTGACACTGCTTTTACCCCCTCGTTATTTCTGCCACTTGATGCATATACCCAACCGCGAACTTCGCTACGAGGCTGGCTACTCCAGTTGCCGGCTCGCAATCTCGTAATTCTCCTCAGCGTTGGCGGTGTAGCGATGATCATTCCTAGCTTGTGTAACTTGCTCGCCCTCCTCGTCTACCTTGCCTCGTATCTGAACCGAAAGTGGCGCGCTGCTGGTGTTGAGTTGCATGTTGTCAACCAAGCCGAAGAACCATTGGCTCGGGCTATCGTTCGCGTACAAATTTTGGATAAACCAACACTACAGTACCTCGGTCAGACAAATGAGCAGGGTGTAGTACGGTTTCAGCGGCTTCCAGCAGACATGACTGTCGCAATCACCATTCTTACGTATGGATACGAGCTACCAACCGGAAAAATGCCAGATACCCTCGTCACGACCCTGACTGATAGTAAAGTGCAGGTTACGTTGCAGTCTAGCCAACAATAAATTATAGGCAGATAGCAAGTTTCGCTTTATATTTTGGTCATTTTAAACTTGATTGCAAAGTAACTAATAGATAATAAGCCAATTTACTTGATAATGATTATTACCGCAGATTTACAGAAATATTACCGCATACCTGGTAGGTATTACCGCAAAGAGAAATTATTTGTTATTACTGCTATTTACTATTCTTAATACCGCACGTGTTTTTGACAAAAAAGGCAAACCCGAAACAAAAATGTCTCATTTTTGGAGGTATTCGACAGTACGTATCGCCTCCAAAACCCAGCCCACACACATGTGGTATCTCATTTCACAGGGAAAACTCGGCTCAGTACTCTGGTATACCCAAATTGGCTTATAATAAAACTATTGTTCTGCAGTATTGTAGTACTTCTTTCCCCCAAGTATCATCTGGAAAATAATAACTCCCTAAGCCATTGTCTCCCCTCAGAGCGGAGACCAACCGATCAAACAAAGAAACAAAGCGAACTTTTTGCTGATCGGTCAACAACCCTGTTTGGTCATTCATACCTAGCAATTGTCGACACTCACTGCTAATACCAGAGTAAAGCTCTTGTAAGGTTTTTAACTCCCCTTTTTCTACTACTATCGGACGCAGAGAGCCAAATTGGACTGAGGCAATAGAAAAGATGCTAATCGCCCCGGTATAGAGTCGATGACACTGCTCAACGACCATCGCGGGAAATGCACCTGGGTAGAGATAGACACCCCGAGTGAGCTGGATCGCGCGTCGCTCTACCAGCACGCGCCGCAAGTACCTAAACTGTGTATCGTTGGTGGGCGCCTCCTGAAACACCAGGCACGACCAATTTCCGGCCCAACGTAGGCGTTCTGGATCTAGAGCGGGAAATAAAGCGTAGACCGTCATTTTGCCCAATTCTGACAGGTAGAGCTGGGAATGCTGACCCACTCGCTCGTAGTGCACCATGCCTTTGGTCTGTAAGTGGTCGACGAGTGAGCGAAACCCCGCAGTAGTCAAATGTGGAAACAGCAGGCGCACACTGGACAGCGAGACAAACTCTGTTTGCCTGGTGGCATCTGGTAACAGAGCGAGCAGTAACCACTGACTATGTGTCTTAAGTGCCATTTCACCAAGTCCGTACAAATAATAGAGCGATATTTTTAGTATGTGCGGAAATATTTATAGAGCAAATACTATCAGAAAAATAATTATCCACAAAGTAAATACCCGAAGCATAAAACTTCGACACATTTGCCGCGTAAATATCAGTCAATTGTTGTATTTTCATCTGGTAGTACTAGCAATCACTAGTCTTTTTTCTAATATTGGTTCACATACTACACATAAAAATAACTAATTCACAGCGGCAAAATTTGGGGATAAATGGGAAGCATAGCTTCCTCTTCAACCTCAAGTAATCTCAGACTATGATAGTTTGATAGCTTTTGTCTGCAGTGAAAGTATGTGAAAACACGAAACCTGGCTCAAACCTTTTCCCCAAGTAGCCCAGTATTTTTCACCTCGGCAGCACTACTCAAGAATGTGCTCATTGCCCGAAACTTGACTTTTTTCTACACTGGTACAGCACTAAATAATCTGTCTAATGAATCCGGTAGTAAATAAAAACCGAAACAAACAAGAACTACCAGCTATGCCCGCCCGCACCCTCCACCTTTCCAGTATTTTGCAAGCGTTTTCCACATTTTTGGCACTCCGACGGGTGAGTGACCACGATGCCGAAGCCGCGGTTGTCTCACTCATGTCTGTGCTCAAACGAAAGAACGACCTCTCAAACTGGGATCTCGAGGAAATCACCCAGTCGCTCAGTAGCAGTCAGCCGAAGCACTCGAGGTTAGCAGCAGCCGATACGTTGGTGCTGCAGTTTGTCGAACACTTCCCCCCGTTCCAGGCGAGCACCATCCTGCACAAGTATCTCTTCGCACTGCAAGAGAGTGGCTGCTCACCGGCGACGATTCGCAATTATCGCAGTGATATCGGACAATTCTTTGCTTTCCATGGGCAGCATGAGCTCGCAAACATCATGACAAAACCCAAAGTCCTCGAGTTCTTGGCGGGCGAGCAAGCTAAACAACTCAAGTTAGCCAGTATTAAACGCAAGCTCATCAGCCTCAACCAATTTGCCTTGTGGCTCGAAAAATATGACTCCGATATTCACCTCACCAAAAACCTCGAGTCGCTCCAAGCTCATCTTGCAACAAACCTGGCCAAGCACAAACCAGCGACCCAAGCAAAAAAAACGCCTAGCGCTGTCAAGCACTGGAGTATGCCGCTCAAGCAACACCCGACACAACGCATCAACCCGCTCGAACAAACGCCATTTTCGCTCTCTCGACCAGCCCGCGCCCACCAAGACTATCGCGCACGACTCGAGGCAGGCTGGCGAAGTATAGGCGAAACAGTGCGAAAAAAAACTCTCGACCGTTTTTTGCCCTATCTCAACTTGGCTATGCTGCTTTTGTTTCTGGTCGGCGGTGCGTACTTCGCCTATGCCCAGTTCTTTCGTGACGCGCCTGCCCCTTTGGCTTTTCCGACCACACCTGTCCGCCCCAGTCGGACACTGTCATTTCAAGGTCGTTTGACTGATACCGCCCAAAACCCGATTGTGAGCGCGACCGATTTTCGCTTCAAACTCTATGACGCTACTACTGCTGGCAATTTGCTATGGGACTCTGGCACCTGTAGCGTCGATCCTGATCAAGACGGCATTTTTGCCACTGGTCTTGGTGATCCGGTCACTGGTTGCGGTGCCGAAATAACCTCGAGTGTTTTTAGCGAGAACAGCAATATTTGGCTAGAAGTCAAAGTCGCCACCGAAACCCTCACTCCTCGCCAGCAGATCCGGACAGTCGCCTACGCCCTCAACGCGGAGACTATCCAAGGCATTCCGGTCTCTGCCACCGAGGCTGCCACCGCCAATACCGTTGTTGTTCTCAACGAAGGTGGTGAGGTTGTCCTTGGGGAAGTTTCGCCTAAAATTCGCTCAATGAGTGGTACGTTTACCATCGATGCCCAGAGTCTGCTCCTCAAGACGAGTTCCGGTAGCAATGGTGACATCAACCTCTCGCCCGATGGCACGGGCAAGACCTTCGTCAATTCTAGGCTCATCACCACTGGCTACCTAACCGCACCCGGTGCAACGCTCTCGGCCACCTACGCTGGTGGTACTGCACTCGTAGCGCGTGGCGGCCCCTCTGGCACGGCAAATATTCAGGAATGGCAAAACGCAGCGGGGGCAGCTCTCAGTGTCGTGAGTGCAGGAGGCAACCTTGGCATCGGGACGAGCAACCCAACCGCTGGCGTGCTACATGTCGTCGGTCAATGCGTCACCGGAGATACCAAGCTGCGTCGCAAGCGCAAGAAAAAGCGCACGGGCCTCAAACTAACCAAGCATGATCCTCCCTGTACAAAATGCGGGCGTGCCGCCAGTTGTGTAGTCTGCGAGTACTACGAATCAGTGCGGATCGATGCAATCCAACCAGGAGACAGTATCCAGACACTCGACGAAAAAACTGGCAAGTTTGTCGATTCATCAGTGCGAGTGGTACTGGACATGGGAACACAACAAGTTTTTGAGCTCATGACTTCGCATGGCAAAAAAATCAGAACAACCGCCAAACATCCCTATCTAGTTAAAAAACCAAGTAGGCAACCACAGGAATCATATATTGCAACCACGACACTCGAAGTAGATCAGTCTATTCGCATTGAACAAACTACTAAAGATAGCTATCTCGCACTTGCAAACGAGGAAGTTTCTTTTGCAGTCAAACTCCCACTAGCAGCCAAACAAATTTTACTCGAAATGCATGCACATAAGCGCTCGAGTAAATTCGGCTTTCAGGTCTTTGCTCAACTGATACTCTTTACCCTTTCTGCATCTCGTTTCAAAACAAGCAAGCTGCGCATCGATAATGAATACCCTGGCTATGAGAATGAGATCAAAGCAATCATCAGACAACAACTTCCCGACCTACTTATTGAGTTTGCCTCGATTGGCAAAAAGTCGCCCGCTCACTACAGCGCGTATGGTGCGTACAAATCAAAACGAGCAAATTATATTGCCGATGCAGGTGACCTCTTCGTAACTGCTCAAGGGGCACAAAAAAAGACCGAGGACTACGGTGAGTCTAAAGGAGCTGTTACACCCAAAGACAAAAGCTTTGCGATTCGCAGTCCACTCGGTCAACAATCGGAAGTATATCAACCTGTCGACATGCTGTCAACAAAGTGGCAGAAAGTTGCGCAACTCCGCCCTGGCATGATGATCGCCACTATCGATGGCTTCGAACACATTGTATCTATCCAAACTCTTGCCCAAGAACAAACCTACGACATCGAGGTCGAAAATACCCACAACTTCGTGGGAAATGGCATCGTCGCGCACAATACGTACATCAGCGGCAACGTCGGCATCGGGACGACGGGACCAAGTCAACTTTTGGATGTAAAAGGAAATATTGCCATAACCGAGTCTGGGTTAATTGGCAGTGGTTTGGGATATGGGACACCCGCAGCAGGAAGCTATGGCACTTTGCAGTTATATAGCGGTTCAACAGGGTATACCACTTTGAATAATCAAGGGTTTGGTATTAGTTTGCAAACTGCTGGTGCAGATAGGGTTACAATATTAAATAGCGGCAACGTCGGCATCGGGACGACGGGTCCAAGTCAAAAACTTGTCGTAAGAGGAAACGTCAATTTTGAGCATGCATCAACCGACCACGAATTGCAGTTCATTCCAGGGACAACTGGC
>Ga0209542_10019173_pt1 | contig 10989 bp, 15 predicted proteins | sample RifCSPhighO2_01_FD_184028 | JGI IMG/M metagenome (GOLD analysis project Ga0209542, IMG submission 184028) | Soil microbial communities from Rifle, Colorado - Rifle CSP2_plank highO2_0.1 (SPAdes) (version 2) | ecosystem: Environmental > Terrestrial > Deep subsurface > Rock core/Sediment ...
AACGCATTATAAATTGCTTCTGGTGTTGGTTTTATTTTTCCTCTAGCTAATAAAACTTTTAATGGTTCGAAAAATCCTCCAAAATCAATTAATGGAATACCATATCTTATGACATTTATTACAACTGGTTCTCCAATAATAGCTTCATTCCAAAAAGTGGTTAACGTAACAGTATTAACATGCAGTTTTTTAGGGTATTTTAAAGAGGCAGTTAATTTAGCCAGTTCTTGCCTATACCAAGCAACTAATTCCTGTGTCCATTGAATTGTTGCATCATCAACAATTATAATAATATCAACATCCGATTTTTTTTGTTGCGTATATTTTGCTGTGCTTCCAAAAAGAACTATTGACTTAACAACTTGCCTAAACTTACCATAGACTTTTGTTGCAAAATCATAAGCAATTTCATACTCATTTTTAAGTTCTTTCTGCTTTAAATCTTGCTTCAATTTATCACACTCTTTTTATTTTTATGTGTTTGGAGTTCCAGCAAATCTTGATCTATCCTGAGATATTGGACCACCTAAATCTGTTGGGAGATTTGAAAATCCAGCACCATACATCTGAAAGTGTTGCTCTGGCAGTATTTGTCCATAACCAACCCCATATGGAGCTTCTGTTTCCCATATATCTTTCCAGTATGGTTGGTTTTTATAAGTATATAAAGGTGACTCAAAATATTCTAATGTATATGGATGTGGGTTCTCTTTAAACTGTCCAACGAATGCACCAGCTTCAATTATGACAGAACCTTTTTTAAATTCCAAACCTTTTCTTTTCATCTCTTTAACAATTAATTCCATTTCTTCTTTAATAGGAGCATTTCCCATACCAGGAGGAAGATGTGCATCATTAAAACCAAAATTATCTGTAATATGAACTTGTTTAATGTAAGGAGCTATTTTTTCAGTTTCTTCCAAAACTTTCTTTTCATCATAACCAAATTTTCTTAAGAAATTAATATGGCCGACATCCCATGTAACCCCGATTAATTTTTCAGCTGTTTTTTCTGCTTCTTCTTTGCTTATATTTTTTTCTTTTATTAATTTCTGTGCAAATTTTTTCCTGCTTTCATCTACTGTTTCTCCTAGATCCTTTGCACTTCCAAGCAAACCTTCTGGAATATAGTTTTCCAGTAAAAGTATTGGCGTATTATCCTTATATTTTTTCCAGGATTCAAATAAAACATTAGAAACAGTTTCAGCTGTTTTTTCCTTAGCTAAATTATTTGCAGGAATGAATTTTTCAGGTGCAGGCAATGAGTTAAGATTTCTTTGCAATTCTCTATACTGTTGATCTCTAAGAATATCTATTTTATTCTCCAATTCCATTATTTTTTCTTTAAATAACTCATTAGCTTCCCTCTCTGGTAAATTTTTACTTCTCACAAGATTAACTATTTCTCTTTGTCCATAGTTTGCAATATCTTTTATCTTTTTATTAGTTTCTTGGTAGTCTTCTGTCATTTTTCTTACTTCTAAATCAACATTAAAACCTTTTGATTTTAAATCTTTTTTATCTTCTTTGCTTATATATCTTAAATCATTATACACTTCATTTAATCCGGTATAAATATGCTGGCCTAGTTCCTTAGTATGATCATCATATAACTTAATTCCTTTTATTAATTGAGCTCTTTTACCTTCCTCTTCTTTTGCTAATACCCTTTTTTCATGTCCATATTCCAAAGGTTGAAGTTCTCTGAGAATTTTTAATTTTTTATCTTCGATTTCATCTTTCTGCTGTTGCAACTGAAATATTTTTAATTTTTCTTGATCCCATCTTGTTTGATTATGATTATTAAGTCTTTCAGTTGGCGTCCATAACTTTGGTCCGCCAGGATATTGTTTTGCTTCTAGTTTTAAAGGAGATAATTGTCCTGTTTCTTGATCTACAGCAAGCATATTTCTCATAATCTCATATTCTTTTTTACCTGTTTTTGGATTATAATTCTCACGTATAAAATCTTTCTCTTCTTTTTCAAATTTTTCTATATCTTTTGATGTTAATCCATATTCTTTCTTTAATCTATCTTCGTTAACTTTCTCCCAAACTTCTCCTGGTAATCCTGTATTAATATGGAAATTTATTGGAGTATTTCCTTTAGAATCTGTTTCATGCGCCATATCCATATAATATTTAACCTTTTTTTCAGTTAATGTTCTATTATCTTCATCCCACCTAGCTCCACCTTCACCTGCTGAAAATCCCGCTAGATCCACAATAGGACCATGGATAGTTGCTTTAGCGCCTGTTAATTTCATTAATCTATCAATTTCCTTGAAATGTTGTTTTGGAATGGTCTCGAATAATCTTTCATCAATTAAAGCAAGATCTACACCAAATACCCCAGCATTTAATCTAGAAGTTGCTTCTGCAATCTGGTTAGCAGTTTGGGGACTTGTAGGAGCACCCATTGCATATTGAGGAACATAGCTAGAATCTAAGCTCCCTTCATATTTTGATTTAAATGGTATCATTTTAGTTTTGAAATATATTTTAAATCTTTATCTTTAGATTTAATATCGTACAATATCTGGTTTTCTGCTTGTATTCTCTCTTCTGGAGATGCATTTGGAATAAATCTCTCAATTGTATCTCTAATCCTTTCTTTCTGAACATCGCTGATGGGTTGCCCAACCGAGATAATGTCTTCTCTTATTAATTCTTGTTCAACCATTCTTATGTTCGCTGCATTTTGCTGAGCCATTGACTCGTATGTTGCAAATGATGCATTTGTCTGATAAACTGGAGTTGTGCTTTTTGTTGATTGATAAGTTACATTACTGTTTTCGTATCTTACTTCCCTTTCCTTCTCAATATCTCTTAAATTTATATCTGGTCTTATTATCTTTTGAGGTGCGAGTTTTCTTTCTTGGGCTTCAATATCACTTTTAACTTCATCTAACTCAATTTCTCTTTGTCTTGCGACTGGAATTTGCGTATTATCTAATTTTGTTTCTAAATTTTCTTCTAATTCCTCGATTAATTCTTTAATCTCATTAACTAAATTTTTATCTTTTATTTTATTAATTATTTCTTTTAAATATTTTACCTTATCTTTATTTTCCTTTAGCTTCTCTAATGCTTTTAATATTTCTTTTATTTCCATAAATTATATAAGATTCTTACATTAATAAAGATTACCAAGCGAGCATCCCATGGCTTTTCTTATATACATCATAAATTACATAGCAAAACGCTTCTGCTTGTTCTTTTGCAGCATCTTTCACAATCTTTTCATAATAACTTGAATCTGCTGTAATCCTAAATCCAAAAGCATGTTTTAAGTTTTTAAATGGTATAAGGGCTTGTTTAAATCCATCATACAATCCCTTAAACGGGCTCTCGAATTTTACTTTCTCTGGTTTTTTGTTTTTTTCTTCTAAATCATCGTTTTTCAAATATCTTTCAACTTCTTCTTGTATTTCTTTTAGGCTGACATCAACCATTCCTTGTATTAATTCAAGATCTTCTTGTTTTTGTAAATTTTTTAATTCTTCTAATTGTTTATCTGTAAATGCATAAGCTTTTATGTTTAGTTCAGTTTTACCAGAATGAATGTAAACAACGCCTTGTTGAGACTGTGTTGCTCTTGGAACTGTTCTAAATTTAATTTCAATTTCCACACATGAATAATATTTTTTATCTAACTTTAAATTTGTAAATTTTGGTGTTATATTTTTTGGATGAAACTCTTTTATTCCAAGTAATCCAAGATGTATCTCCATGTTATTAAATATATTAACAATATTTGGGGTTGGCATTCCAGATTTTGTTACAAAACTACTCATATTTAATTTTTGAGCGGCAATTAAATATGGTTTTACCCAATTTGTATAATGCTTTAAAGAATTATACTGAGACCTTAAATATTCTTTTTCAATGTTATAACGTTTTCTCAATTCTTTTTCACTGTAAGATTTCCATTTTAAATATTCATTTACTCTAGACTTTAAAATTCTTTTAACTCTCTCATTTAAATCTATTTCATGCCCACTTTCATCTCTTAAACTGTCATCTTTTACATATAAAAAAGCATCTCTTAATGTAACAAATTGCAATTGAGAAGCCAACATGTTTATGCTTCCTCTGCCTCTTTTAATATCAACTTGATCCATCCATATAACTCTTAAAGATAATTCAGCAGCCTCTCTTTTATTTTCATCTATGGATTTTAAATCATTATATGTTTCTAGCCTTATATCAAATTCTCTTAAATCATAAATCAAGTTAATTATGCTTCTAATAACTGTATTTATTGTACCCATCATCTTCATAGCTTGCTCTTGCATTCTTGTTGCTTTAGCACCCAAATCTGAGAATATCCCAGAGCCAACAGCAGCTTCATACTCGTCTTTATTTTTAATAACCTCATCCATTCCTAGTCCACTTGGCTCTGAATCCTGCATAAAATCTAGCAGCCAGAAGTATATTGGTTCTAGACCTTCTCCAATAGCGTCATAAATTAAATTATACTCTATTGTTTTAGAAGTTTTAGAAGCAGCTTCTTCTTTAAGCTCTTTTATCTTATCTGAAGCTGATTTCTCTTTTTCAAATTCTAAAGAACCTTTCATCTTACCTCTTTTAATTATAAAAAACTATAAATACTGGTTTATTTAAAGTTTTTGCTATGATATTTATATTACTTTTAATCATCCTAGATCAAATAACTAAATACTTCTTAACTACGACGGTTAATTACGGGGCAGCTTTTAACATATTAATAGGTTACACTACATTGTTAATTATCATTAGTTTGGTTGCTTTAGCAGCTTGTTTATATTATTATATAAAATCTAAAGAAAAATATCTTAAATTAGGATTAAGTTTTTTAATCGCTGGAATCGTTGGAAATTTATTTGACAGGATTTTTTTAGGATACGTCAGAGATTTTATAGATTTTAATATATTTCCTGTATTTAATTTAGCAGATACCTTTAACTTTGTAGGTGTTCTTATAATAATTTACTTAAGCTTCAAGAAATAATTATTTCCATCTATAAGTTTTAAGTTTTGAATCAGAATAACAAGTTGCGTCATGCCCATCGTTTAGAACTTTATGCCATAATAATATCTCTCTTTCAGCTTGATTTGTTGCTCTTTTTACTTCTTCACCTGTTTCTATGTCTGTATAATGCACAACAACATTGTTAACTAATTTTCTGTAAAAATTAACTAAGTTTTTATTTGGAATAACAAAAGGACACGTTTCTAATGGAACTTTATTTTTATTTTTTCTAAGTTCGTAATCAATTACTGCTAGATAAGCTGTAATAATATGAAAATCTAAGAAAACTTCCCTTGTTGTTGATCTTTTATTAACCCTAGTTGATCTAAATTTACATACGTGATCTGCATCTATGTCATAAGGTAATGCATACTTTGTTTTTCTATTTTTTATAGGAACAGAACGTAATGTTATTGGGTAAGGTGATTGTGATATTGTTTCAGATGGAACTTCCATTATAACATCAGAACCTAAATTTTTATAATCACGCTCTAAATCATACTCTAATAATCTAACTAATTCACTTTCTTTTCCTTTTGGTTGAAGATATGCGAAATAAGCAAATTCTCTTGCTCCTTTAATACAAGAAACTAAATTTATTCTTCTATGTCTTCTATCTCTAATCCCCCAAAAACCATAACCAGCTGTTTCAAATTTTGAATAATTTAGATTATCAAATAATCTTCTTCTTAGATCCAAATGTCTTTTTCTTGAGCTTATGGCTTCCTCTAATGTCATCCTATTATGATTTAGTTCAACTAAAGGCCCCTCTTTCAAAAATCTCTGTCCCAATTCCTTTTTTGGAGTGTTTCTTCCAAGATAAGGAATTCCTCTTTGTGTGGTTAAGGGAATTGTATTATGGTTAATTTCATAATATTGTGAATCTTGCAATTTATTTATTATTGTTACTAATCTTCCTGATTTTATTACTCTAGTCTTACCTTCTGTTATTGTCTTAAATCCAGGTTCTTTGAAAAATTCTTTCTTTTCCATAAAATATATAGAATGAATAAATTTAAAAAACTATATTTTCTTGGCAAAAATCTCTATCCACTTTGTGCCATTATCATCGCTTACATTTGAATTAAGAATAATAAACTTCTTTTTTAATAAATCTTCTAATTCATTTTGTTTATAGTAAACATATGTTCTTTCTATACCATTATACTTCTTCTTTTTTACAACACCCACTCCTGTGCCTTCCTTAACAGCTATATATAAAACTCCACCATGTTTTAGTACCCTATGAAATTCATTTATTGCTTTTGGAGAATCTTCTTTTGAAATATCACTTAAAGAGGCCATGCACCAAACCCCGCTAAATGTTTCAACTTCAAAATTCATCTTTCTCATATCCATTTCTAAACAAGTTATTCCTGTTCTCCTTTTACATTCTCTTAACATTCCCTTGCTTACATCTATCCCAACAACATCTAAACCTTCTTCTTTAAAATAAATCAAATCTCTTCCTGGACCAGAACCAGCATCTAGTATCTTTCTTCCTGTTAATAAAGAAATAAATTTGTTAAGTTGAAATTGAAGTAATTTTGGAAAAACATAATCAGCATAAACGCTTGCTATCTCATCATATATTTTTATCGCATCTTTTGTTTCAATTTTCATTAATATTCATAAAGAACAATTAATTTAAATAGTTTTTTATCTTAAATTTGAAAATATCAGTTTACATAAAATAAGGCATTAACAGTAAATATTGGATTGGGGGATAAAGCTATTCTTATATTAACGCCTCTGTTATTTAATGACTTTCTTAAATCTTGCATATTTTCTTCTAAAATATCGATTAGCGAGGCAGTAATTGGGTCTCTTGAAATAATTCTGGACGGTCTTTGTACAGCTTGTTCTAGCGCCAGACCAACTAAGTCTTTATCTTCATTACTTACTTCTTCTTCAGGAAATAGTTTATCAATTTCTTTTTTAATTTTTGTTCTAGAGTATTCCTTAAAACTCCTTTTATGTTCATTTAGTCTATTATACAATATAGTTGTTATTCTGTTTATTCCATATGAGACTTCCCTTAAATTTGTTTTTATTCCACATAATGAACTCTTTTCTACCCCATGATTTGGTATATCACAGTTATTTTTTATGAGACTTTCATATCCTTTCTTATGACCCACCATTTCGTCTATAATATAAATTGGGGCTACGATATTTCGCTCTCGCGTTACTAGCTTCTCTACCTCTAAAGTGTATCCAACGCATTTTTGCATAAACTGCAAGGCTTTATTTGCTTTTTTTGGTACGTTGTTTCGTAATAGAAAATTTAGTGTTTTTAAACATGTTAATTGGTAAAAACTTGTGTCTAAAAATATTTGCTCTCTAGGATTAAAAGTTGATTTTATCTCATTAAGATACTCATTTACACATAAATCTCTTGTTCTTCTTGTATAATCTAATATAAAAGAAGTTTCTTCTGACTCATGTTTTCTTTGCAGTCCTATAAGGTCTATTTGATCCATCTTTCCTTCGGAATATAGTTTAATATTACACCTTCTTTATACTTTCCACTTCCTAAATAATTATCTTTATGCTTAATTATTACAAAACCATTATAAACTTTGTCACATTTTATCTTATTGCCAGACATCCAACCATAAGCATCATCCTCATCAACTTCTAAAACATTCTTTGTTGCATATTCCCCAAAAATTTGAGATCCCTCAATAGTCAATCGTATCTCCTTATCGTCTTTTATAACATATAACCCAAGCTCGTTTATTCTTAGTTTGTTTAAATCAACTTTATTCAAACTACTTGTTATAAAAAAAATCTTCCCTTCTTTATTCTGCAGCATTCCATAATTAAATTTTATATCTATAATCCCAAATTGTTCTTTTACCTTATTTAATATCCTAGAAATTTCTTTTTTATTTAATATTCTTAATTGCATTTTAATCAAAAGAAAAAGCTTTTAATCTAGACGTAGCTCTTTCATCTATTGTTTTATTTATTTCTTTTTCATCAAGAGAATATACTCCACTTCCTTCTAGTTCAGTAAAACCCATTGGTCTAAGCTTCATTTCATCAATGATTAACTTTGCTTTTTCTAGATTCCTTGAGTCAAATAACAAATGCTGATCATATAATATATTAAACAAATAATTTCTACTTTTATTAACAACATTACCCTCAAATCCATTGCAAGCTAATCTAGATCTTATTAACTCTTTCATTCTTAAATCAAAATATTCAAGATGATACTCATATTTTGGTAATAAAACTAATACATATTTTTCTGTCATCTTAATTTTGAATCTAAACCTTTTTTTGTTTTAGCTTCTTTTGCCAAATCTACACCAAGTTCTTTTAAGGCTTTAACATGAGCTTGTATTAGACTATTTACTATTTGCAATATTCTCTCTAGTTCTTGTTTCTCTTTGATTAATGTAGTTAAACTGCCTTTATGAAAACCAATTTGTTCCTCTTTAACCATTTTGATCCTCCGAAGGTTAATTAAGAATAAGCCATGAAATTGCTTTATAATATTTTCTATTTAAGAATTATCTATCTTCTCTACATTTATTGTATTCTTTGTTATTAGATACATGCTGTTATTTAATCCAACAATTCTAGAATTGCATTTATTACAAGTTTCTTTTAATTCATTTAAGGCTTGCTTTAAATCCTCGTGATTTCCATTGAATTTTGCTGTTTTAACTAATGCAAGTTTTTTATCCTGCAAAATATAACTGATTATTCTTCCTGTTTCTTGTTTATTACTTAAATCAAAAACACTTAGATGATAATCATAATTCTTAACCTCATCTTTTTCTATAACAGGACCCCCATCTATGTCCTCTTTAACCTCATTATCTTCTTTTTCAAATAATGTATTTTTTAACCAAGATCCAAAACTCATTTTTCTTTACTCCTTATTGTTTTTAACATATCATCAATCCTCATCATTGTTGTTGTAGGAATCTGGAAATTCTTACTCTTTATTAAGTTTGCTTCTTTTAAAAATAAATCTTCTGCAGTTTTTAAATCATGATACAAGCTAAAATAATTTTGAGAACCCTGTTTCATCTTTTTCTTAATCTCCTCAACTCTTTTCATAGCATCTTCAACATTTTTTTGAGGTATATTAACAATTTTAATGGGCTCTTGTTTGATAGCTTTAGGATAATTATAACCTTCGGGATTTGGCTTTGATTCTTGCGCCTTCAACCTCTTTAGCACGTCTATTGTGCGCTCCCTTTCGTACATCTTATAACCCTCTTTTAAATTTTTACGGCTTTTAATTAAGCATAAAATCTGCCTAATTGTTCTTCAGAGAAATTTTCCTTGATAAAGTCAATCATCATTTTGTTCTCTGCTGATTCATATACTTTGTAAGCACTTCCTAATAAACCGGCTTTTAATAAAGCATCTCCTAATTGAGATAATTTATTTTTATCACCTGCTAATTCATAAGCGCGAGCTGCATAACTATATCTACTCTCACTTAAACATTTATCTCCTATTTTAGTTAAACGATCTGTGTTACTTAATATTGCAAATACCTCAATAGCAACGTCTGTTTTTTCTTTTTCTAAACAAACTTCCCCTAATTTAAGTAATCTTGCCTCATCTTTTAATGTGCTAAATGCCCTTAAAGCGTCTGATAAATGACTTTCAACCAGACATTTTTCTCCGCATGTTATTAATTTGTTTTTATCATTCGAGAAATTATATGCTAAACTATAAATTTCAACTGCTTCTTTAAATTGGCCCCTTCCTGAATATTCATCACCTATATTATTTAACATGGTTATATTTTTAGTTAGCGCATAAGCTTTTACAGCTTGCGTATAATCCCCGCGTTTAAAGAATTCATCACCAGCAGCGTTTAATAAACCATCTCTAGTTTCATGATCAAACATATCTAAGTTAACTTTCTCAATTCCCTTTTTTATTATGCTAGGAACAATCTTATTGTATGATCCTACTCTTTCATTTTCCTCTACCAACTTTTTTATATTTTTGGTTATATTATCTACCATAAAATTACAAAAATTAAGGTTATATATAAACATTTTGATTTGTTGGAGTATATTTAAACAAAATAGATAGCTTTATATATTATTTCTTGATTTTGGTTTTAAACTTATTGGAGGATTGTATCATGAAAAATGAACTTGAAACCTTAAAGTTTGGTTACGAAGTGGATGAAGAAGAGGATAAAGATAAAGATTGGAAAGATGAAGAAGAAGAGGAAGAAGAAGATTCGGAAGAGTAACCTCTAATTTTTTATTTTATCTATTTAACATAAATTAAGTATACTTTATATTTCTTGTAAAAAAGAAAGTTATTTATATTTATTTATTCTATTAATATAATTATGGTAAGCACGAATGTCTTGGTTCCATGTAAGTCATGTAAAGTAAAGGTTCCAGTTGGTGATTTAAGGAGAAACAAAGATGGAATTTATGTTTGCCATAATTGCATTGGAAAGAGTTATCTTGAATCCTCTTATATAGAAAAGATTGTTCCACAGACCCAAGCTAAAAGAACTGAGATAAAACCAGCTGAAAAACAAGTTAAATCTTTTATAAAAGGAGGAAGAATACCTTATGTTTGTAGTTATTGCAAATTTTCTTTTACTTTACCCTCTTCAAACGAAGCTAGAATATGTCCTTATTGTAACAGAGAGCATACTGTTCAAGCGAGAGGAACAGCCCAAGACTTATTAAGAGAAGTTGATGATTATTTATAAACTAAAAATGATATTTGCAAGTGTTTTTTGGCCATCGGAAACAGCAATGATCTTCAACAATTTTAATATATTATTTTCTAATTACTGGTTTATAATTTTAATTACTTGGAGCGTAATTTGGAAACTTGTTGCATTATGGAAATGCGGAAGAAATAATCAATTAGTTTGGTTTATTGTTTTAGCCGTTGTTAATACTCTTGGAATATTAGAAATAATTTACTTATTGTTCTTTAGGAAAAACATGAATCCTCGTGTT
>Ga0209542_10019174_pt1 | contig 10989 bp, 11 predicted proteins | sample RifCSPhighO2_01_FD_184028 | JGI IMG/M metagenome (GOLD analysis project Ga0209542, IMG submission 184028) | Soil microbial communities from Rifle, Colorado - Rifle CSP2_plank highO2_0.1 (SPAdes) (version 2) | ecosystem: Environmental > Terrestrial > Deep subsurface > Rock core/Sediment ...
CCAGTATATCAAATAAATGCTTTTTTCCTATGCCTGGCAATAATTGCAACTGGTGCATTCGCAGGCTAATCATGCCTGACTTGTTGAAGAATTCCACAAAGCGCTGCTCATTCTTTTTTATAATATCTTCCACCACCTGCGGCAGCTCTGACTGCGCGAGGTTTGTGAGGTGAGAAAAATCAATCTGCCCGCGGATAAACCTCACTTTATCCCTTTTGCCGTCGCCTATGTACGCCTCTTCGCCTGATTTTAATGCAATGCCCTCGCGAGGAATGACCTCAAGAAGCGAGAAGAAAGAGGTGCCGATAGCCTGTGCTATTGATTCTGACCTGCGGCGGTCGGCGTAGCCGCTTGCTAAAAAATCTAAGACTATGCAATTTTCTTCTTTCATGAATATCACTATAGATTTTCATTGAGTATTCTATTGATAAAAATGCTTAAAAACACTGATTTTTCAAATCCCCCAGAGAAAAAATCACTTTTTATGCCTGTTTACAATCTCAACAATCTGCTTTATTTCCTCTTTTTTCAGGTTTGTTCTTTCCTTGCTGAACAGCATCTCCACCTCTTCTTCTGTGTCAGGCATTATATTAACAATAAGCGCTATATATCTCGGCTTCATGATAGCTATCTTGCTTAGTTCCTCTACAAAGCTCTGGAACTGTGCTGGTGTCAAATAGCACACTTTTTCCAAGTAATCGTAGCATATCTTCTGCTCGTATACCATTTCTTTATCTTTCTTGCGCTTTTCCATTATTTGTTTCGCTTCCGGCATGCTCACGATTTCTTCGTTTGTTATCTCCATATACATCCCTTTATACATCCTTTTCTTGTAAGAAAAGTCTGTATCCATCCAAAAGAACAGATAATCTTTCAGACTTATCTTATTTATTATTTTTCAATATTCACCTTTTAATATGCTCGGGCCTCAAAAAGACCTTTTTTTCCATGTTGCCATCCCTGACTAAAACAGCATAACTGCTGCCGCGCTTCTCGATTATTTTTCCAATCATCCCCTGAAATTTCGGGTGCGGGTAGCTGCTGCTTGAAATAATATTTATGTGGACTGTCTCGCCAACGTCAAATTTTTTCAGATACCTTGTTATTGGCTGCTTTCCTATTGACTTCATCTTTTTTCTCGTGCCCCTCATTTTTCCGTATGATTTTTGCACCATAATACATCCCTTATAATTAAATAATATCAGCAAAGATATTGGGGACAAGGCTTAAAAAGTTATATTTCTTTGATATAAGTTTTTATTTTTTCTTTTGTTCCCATATACCATGTTCTTATTAATTCAAGAGTATAAGGCAATGGCTTGTCCTGAGGAGAATTTATTCCCGCTACTCTGCAGCGCTCGTCATTCATTTTTTTTAAATGAGGAAGGTTTTTTTCAGCCCATTCAAGTATTTCTTCTTCTGAATATTTAGGCTTGATTTCTTCTGGCATAATAAATTATGCATACCCAAAAATTTAAACGTGTATATTTATCACGTCAAGCTCTTTGCATCTGCACTGCTTATTTAATATAGACGAAACGCTCGGTTGGGTGCGACCGGAATCGCCGCTTATCAGCTCTTTCACATACAAGCCTCCTTCGCAACGAACAGTAAGCAAAAACATTTTTTTACCCTTTTTTACCGCTTTTATTTCCTTTACCTTTCTCTTTCTCGTTTTATTAGCCCTGCGGTGCAATACCCTTTCGGGCGTCCGCTGCCTTATTTCACCTATTAAATTTTTTAGTTTTTTTATTTCATTTTTATTTATTTTTTCTTCACAGACAACCAATGCCCTGTAGGTCTTGTCTGACTTTTTTTCCTTGACAGCTACGACTTCATTTGTGTTGGAAAACCTTATTGCCCTTACCTTTACTCTTTTGTCGATTTTCTTTGCCAGTTTTTTCAAATAAATGTTCCTTTTCTTCGGCTTTGCTATTTCCAGCACGAACGGCCGCCAGCCGAGGCAGCGGGCATCAATATCCTCGCGGCCGAGCCCATGAAATTTGTGTGTTTTTCCGAGTGAAGCGGCCATAAGCGGCTTTGCTATTATCTGCTCGACAGAAGTCCTGTATTTCCTGCCAGGCCACTTTGTCTGCGGTATGCCCCTCACAAGCTTCTGGTATTCGCCGTAAATGAACAGAGGGTTTATTTCTATAAGGGCTTTTTTGTTTTCTATGTCAATAATAAAGCTTACGTCAGGGTTCTTTGGGTTGAATTTTTTTCCGAGCTTCTTTTCCAATATTTTTCCGATTTCCCTGTTTATTTCCGCTTTCAGCGGCTCGCAATAGTCAATACCAACGCGCTCCCAAAGCTTTTCTTCCTTTTCAGAAAGAAAATGGGAAAGCCTTGTGCCGATCAAGAATGTGAAAAAATCTATTTTTCCCGCTTTCTTGATTATTTTTCCCGCGTATTTCTCAATTTCGGAAAAAAAGCCATCGCAAACAGAGCATTTTTTCTTTTCGGCTGCGCCCTCAACTAAATTGTGAAATTTATAATCAGAAAAATTTCTCATTTCCAAATCGCTTTTGCCTTTTTCCTCGTCGGCGCTCATCGCAACAATTGTACGGAGCATTTTGCCTCTTTGCGTGTTATCATACCCGCTTAACAATTGGCCGAACTGACGACCAAGACAATTGTCGCAGACAGGCTCCTTGAGTATTTTTTTTGCCTTTTCTAATATATCGACTTGCATGAAAATAGAATTGTCTGATAAGGTTTATAAGCAGTTATTCAGAAAAAACATCGGCCTGAAACTTGTAAATAACTGCCCGCGGGTCGCGCCACATTCCCTCGGCAAGCCCGGCTTTTATGCAAAGATTATCCAGAAACTTCTCTGCGCTCCATTTATGCTCTGCTGCGACCTGCGGCAGCAGCAATCCTGAATAAGGACCATAATGGATAATCAGCCCGTCTTCGCCGATTTTTATGCTTTTTATTATTGCATCGCCTTTTGCTTCAATAAGATTCGGCTCAGTCAAAACAGATAGCTCAATTTTTATTTCTTTTAATTCCGCTTCGCGTAGCGGCCTGAACCTACTGTCTTCACAAGCCGAGCAGGCAGATGAAATCAATGATTTTATTAGTGGCATAGCAGGATAGGGCATTCCGATGCATCCGCGCAAATTTCCATTTTTTGTTAGCGTACAGAATACTCCATGATTTTGGTTGAGCACTTCTGGATATTTTGTGGGCTTTTCTATTTTTTCATTGCGCGCGAATTTTTCTATTGTTTCGCGAGCCAAAGCCAAAAGAAATTTTTTGTCGTCGCTGGATAACATCAATAAAAATAGCGGGCAAAATTTATAAAGAAAAAAATAGTAGCGGAGGGTGGATTTGAACCACCGACCTTCCCGGCAAAAACATGGTATTTTTGCTTTCGGGTTATGGGCCCGACGAGCAAACAATCGCAAGACATATCTTCAATATGTCATACGGCTCCAGGCTGCTCCACTCCGCTATGAACAAAGTATTTTGCAAACACATTTATAAAACTATGCAAAAATACTCTATCTATGAAAGTTTTGGGTATTGATGAAGCGGGTAGAGGTCCTGTCATCGGCCCGATGGTGCTGTGCGGCTGTTTAATCGAAAAAGACAAATTGAATGAATTAAAAAAAGCAGGCGCAAAGGACTCGAAAATGCTTACAGAAAAAAAAAGAGAGCATATAGCAAAAAAGCTGAAAAAAATAGCCAAATTTGAAGTCATAAAAATAAGCGCAGCGCAGATAGATGCTTTGCGAAGCTCAATAAACCTCAACAAAATAGAGATAGAAAACATGCAATTTTTGATAAATAAAATGAATCCAGACTGCGTTTATATTGATTCACCAGAGAAAAACACAAAAAAATTTGAAAAGAAAATTCTCTCCGGCATAAACGGCACGAAAATCGTGGCGGAGAATTTTGCCGACAGGAAATATCCTGTCGTTTCAGCAGCTTCTATAATCGCGAAAGTCGAGCGGGATAAAGAAATAAAAAAACTGCACAAGAAATACGGTTTTTTTGGCTCCGGCTATACGTCTGATGAAAGAACAATCAGGTTTTTAAAGGATTGGATTAAAAAGAATAAAGAGTTCCCAGACATAGTAAGAAAAACATGGGTTACTGCTGAAGAGCTTAAAAAATTAAAAGAACAAAAAAAATTAGATGGATTTTTATGAGAGAAAAGCTAAAAAAATATTTTGACCTGGATTTGAGGACTGTGCTGCTGAATACAGTTGTGGGTGCGATTATAGGTTATGTTTCATTTATAATTAATGTGCCTTTGGCAAATCTTGCTCTGGCGATAATAGCCATGGCTATAATAAACTATATAGCAAAAAAAATGTGGAAAATAACTAACGATAAGAAATGGTGGTTTGGGAATGCTGTTGTTATTTTCCTTTTTGTCTGGTTCATAGTCTGGACTATTTTCTATAACCTCTGAGGTGTTTTTATCAGAACTCACACATGCGGAGAATTGACAGAAAAGGACAAAGGAAAGAAAGCCGTTCTTGATGGCTGGGTTCATGCAAGGCGCGACCATGGCGGGGTTATTTTCATTGATTTAAGAGATCGCTACGGCATCACGCAGGTTGTGATGGGCGAAAAAATAAAAGATGCCCATAAATTAAGAAATGAATATGTTGTCGAGATATCAGGCACTGTCAAAGAAAGAAAAAAAGGCACTGAAAACAAGAAAATCAAAACAGGAAAAATAGAAGTCCGATGTGAGGAATTAAAAATCCTTGCCGAATCAGAGACGCTGCCGATAGAGATAGACGACAGGATAACAGCCAATGATGAAGTAAGATTAAAATACAGGTATCTTGATTTGCGCAGGCCGTCAATGCAGAAAAACCTTTTATTCAGGCATAAATTCAATATGGCTGTACGAAACTACCTGACAGCGCAGGGATTCATTGAAATCGAAACGCCTATTTTGGTGAAGCCGACGCCAGAGGGAGCGCGTGATTACATCGTGCCGAGCCGCATTAATCCTGGCATGTTTTACGCACTGCCGCAGAGCCCGCAGCTTTACAAGCAGATTCTTATGATAGCTGGTTTCGACCGCTATTTTCAGATTGCCCGTTGCCTGAGAGACGAGGATTTACGCGCGGACAGGCAGCCCGAGCACACGCAGATTGATATGGAAATCAGCTTCGTGAAGCCAGAAGATATTTTTGAAATAATCGAAGGCATGCTGAAGCATGTTTTCAAAGAATTGCTTAATACAAATATAAAAACGCCTTTCCCGAGAATACCATACAACGAATCAATGGACAAATATGGCACAGATAAGCCGGATTTGCGTTTTGCTTTAGAGCTGATAGATATCACGGAGATACTAAAGAAATCTGATTTTGAGGTGTTCAAGAAGGCGGAAATGATAAAGTGCCTGCATTTGAAAAATTTCCCATTGACAAGAAAAGAGCTTGATGACCTCATAGATTTGGTAAAGCCTTATGGGGCAAAAGGATTGGTATCGATAAAGATAAAGGACGGAAAAATCGAGTCAATGATTTCAAAATACCTGAAAAAAGACATGGAAGAAAAAATAATCAAGAAGCTCGGTGCAAAAGAAAATGATGTTTTGCTCATCGTAGCTGACAAGCCTAAAATTGTCAACGCTTCTCTGGCTGCTTTGCGCAATCATTTCGGCAGGAAGAGCGCAGGCAACGACTTCAAATTCTGCTGGGTTGTTGATTACCCGCTTTTTGAGTGGAACGAAGAGGAAAACAAATGGGATCCGGCGCATCATCCGTTCTGCATGCCGAAAGAGGAGCATCTTGCTCTGCTGGAAAAAAACCCTGAAAAGGTGCACTGCTATCAATATGATTTAGTTCTTAATGGAACAGAACTGTGCTCGGGCAGCATACGCATTAATCGGCCGGAAATACAGAAAAAGGTTTTCAAGGTTATTGGAATGAGCGATGAGGTTGCACAAAGAAAATTCGGCTTTTTGCTGGACGCTTACAGGTATGGCGGCCCGCCGCACGGCGGCGTGGGCATCGGCATTGACCGTCTCGTTGCATTAATGCTTGGCATCAAGGATGCGGATATCAGGGAGGTCATTGCATTCCCGAAGAACAAAGCCGCGCAATGCCCTATGGACGGCTCGCCTTCCGAGGCAGACGACAAGCAGATGAAGGAGCTGCATATAAGGCTGGATGCTGTGAAAGAGAAGAAAAAATAAACCTATAAAAGCTAATCCTACAAATTATTTTCATGACCCAAATCGAAATAACATTCCTCGGCACAACAGCAGGCATACCGACAAAGAGCAGAAACCATGCGGCTTTGTATATCAGGTACCAGAGCGAGAACGAATTCTGTATGCTTTTCGATTGCGGAGAAGGCACGCAAAAGCAGATTTTTACAGCAGGGCTTAATTTCATGCGCATAGATAATATTTTCATCACGCACTGGCATGCAGACCACTTCGCAGGCCTGCTCGGCTTATTGGAGACGATGAACCTGGAAGGCAGGAAAAAGCCGCTGAATATTTATGGTCCAGAGGCATGCAATTTTGTAGAAGGCATTCTTGTCTTGGGCTACGCAAAAAAAGGGTTTGAAGTCAATGCAATAGATGTGAATTTCGACGGCACAGAGATAACGACTGTTTTTGAAGACACAGAATTTACAATACAGTCAATACCAATGAAGCATGGCATTCCTGCCGTTGCCTATGCATTCGTCGAGAAGGACAGGGTGAAAATAGACAAGGAAAAAGCAAAAAAGCTCGGGCTGCCGCCGAAAGGCTTGATTTTTAAAAAATTAAAAGAGCATGGCAGCACAGAATACAAAGGCAGAACAATAAAATTAGAGGAAATAGCGAAAATAGAAAAGGGCAAAAAAATTGCCTATTCAGGCGACACCATGCCGAATAATAATATGATAAAACTTGCTGAAAATGCAGAGTTGCTCATACACGATGCCACGTTCTTCGACGAGCCTGACGCAAGGAAGCATGCGAACCTTGAAGAAGTTATGAAAATAGCTGAAGAAGCTAACGCTAAACAAATAATCCTTACGCATATCAGCAGGCGCTACCAAGATATAGAAGAAATGAAGAAAAAGATAGAGAAATACAGCCATGTGAAAATTGCCAAGGATTTCATGAAGGTTGTTCTGTAATTATATATACTAATTTTTACAAATAATAAACATGAGAAAGAAAATTCTGGCTGTTCTTCTGATAATTATTTTGGCTATATCTGCAATTGTTTTTCTTCAGAGGCCTTCACTTGATGAAAAAGCGCAGGTATTTCAAAATATTCTCAAGGAAAAGCAGGACAAATATATTGATATTTCAGAGCTCATTGTTCCGATATCATATTTGCAGCTTGCTGCCCAGCAAAAAGATGCGCAAAAAGCAAATCAGATTCTGGATGATTTGATTGCTCAAGCAAAAAACATCGGGGAAGAAAAAAGCATGAGAGGAATTTTGCCCGAGCCAAATAATGACTGCACGGACCCAAATTATGTAAACACAAATGCATTTGAAGCAGAGCCTTTTGTTACACCGGACGGCAAAGTTTTGTATTTCCAATACCATCCTTATGTGGATGGAAAATGCGCCGGCGTCTCGCGGCCTGGTTACAGTTGCCAGGACTATGAAAAAACTAAATCCGGGCCCCGCACCTACCGGACAGAATTAAAAAATGGTTTCTGGACCGCTCCAAAAATGCAGATTGTTGACAATTGCAGTTTTGTTGAAAAAGCGTGCATAATAATCAGCGTTTCAGCTGATGATAAAACTGCTTATGTACTTGTTCAAAGAAAATCAGGACAGACTGATATATTGATTTCTGATGAAAGGGTTGGCTATATGGGTCTTTATGATTTGTGGCAGATTCCGCATGAATTCAGCCCCAATCCAAATAGCGATGTCAATGATGAGGATTTCCGGCCTGATTTTGCAGGCGGCGATGGCGGTGCTTTTATGTCGCTTAGCTCCAGATTTCCAGGAACATTTGCCGGAACCCCTGACATTTATTATTTGAAATTCGGCCAGACTAAGGAAAAAGGCATAGTTAATATTGATGAGTATCTTGGCGCATCAATCAATACCCCGGCAGGGGAAATGCTCCCTTATTTCGACAGTGACGGCAATTTTTATTTTACACGAGCAATTGGCGGCAGATTCCTGGCAACAAGCCTGATGCATTCCGTAGATATTCAATGCATAAAGTCAAATGGCCGCTGCCTCGCGAATTTTGCAAGCCCCACTGTAGGGGCTAACAAACTTGTGTTTCGCTCGCCAATTCCTGAAGGGGATGTTAATGGCGGCAATTCGGATATTTTTTACATGGAAAAAATCCCCGGAGCTTCAAACGAATGGGGAACTGTAAAGCCATGGGATGACTGCGGGCGATAAAACTTATTTTTCACCCTTTTTAACTTTTCATAGGATTTATCGCTTTATAAGCAAAAAAATTCAATTAGAAAAGTGGTCTTATGGCAGATTACGATAATTTTGTTGATTTGGATTACAAGCCGACAAAAAAGGATGTAATTGCTTCTTTTCGTGTCAGAGTTCCTTCATGGTCAGAAAAAAAAAGGGCCTGGGGAGCGGTGGCAGCTGAAAGCTCTGTTGGAACGTGGTCGCCGCTCAAGGCAATGAACTATGCCCATGTGAAAAAAGTGGCTGCAAAGGTTTATTATGCCAAAGGCGAATACATAAAAATTTCCTATCCTGAGGACCATTTTGAAGAGGGCAACATGAGCCAGATTCTTGCGTCAATAGCAGGAAATGTCTTTGGCATGAAGGCCGTTGCCGGCCTGCGGCTGGAAGACATAAAATTCACGAAAAAAATAGTTAATTCGTTCCCAGGACCGAAATATGGCAGGAAGGGCATAAGGAAAATTTTCAAAGTCTATAAAAGGCCACTCATGCTCTCTGTTGCAAAGCCCAAGGTCGGATTAACAACAAAAGAGCATATTGAAGTTGGCAGGCAGATATGGGAGGGCGGCCTAGACCTGCTAAAAGATGATGAGAATCTGACCAATCAAAAATTCAACAAATTCGAGGATCGTGTTGTTGGTTCATTGAAAGTTCGCGATAAAATAGAAAAGAAAACAGGCGAGAAAAAAAGCTACCTGATAAATATAACAGGCCCAACGGTGAAGGAAATGGAAAGGCGCGCGAAGTTTGTCAAAAATCAAGGTGGCGAATACATAATGATTGACATTATCACGACAGGATGGACAGCGCTTAATTCAATAAGAGAAATAGCCGATGACCTTGGCCTTGCCATACATTCGCACAGGGCAATGCACGGTGCCATGACAAGGGTCAGGACGCACGGCTTCTCGATGATGTGCGTGGCAAAATGCGCACGGCTGATAGGCGTGGACCAATTGCACATAGGGACAGCCAACGTTGGCAAGCTTGTAGGCCCAAAGGACGAAGTCTTTGAAATAGAAAAAATTATAACGAAGGACAAGACAGAAGAAAACAAAAAGCTGCACACTCTTGGTCAGGAGTGGTTTGGAATGAATGAAGTGTTTCCTGTTTCATCCGGTGGTTTGCATCCATTGCTTGTTGATAAAGTTATGGACATTCTCGGCACAGACATAATGCTCCAGATAGGCGGCGGCATTCATGGACATCCTAAAGGCAGCTACGCAGGCGCCAAGGCGATGAGGGAAGCTGTTGATGCGTACATTAATGGCGAATCCCTGATAACAGCAGCAAAAAAGAGCAAGGAGCTCGGAGAGGCGTTAAAATACTGGGGAAGAAAAGCGACAAGGTAGCGACAGAATATGGGTGGTTTGAAATCTTGCATTCCACCGTTTTAAAACGGTGGTAAAATGTGGTGGAATGCTGGATGTAAAAAACACTGCATTAATAAAAAGTGGCATCATTTCATAAATTGCAAAGATGCCACTGCCTTTAGGCAGTGGTTTTTCACAGATTTAATCTTTGCTTCACATCTTTTTTGAGAATGTTGGTATTTAAATGGAAAAAAAAATTCCTGAAGAAATTACAGGACTCGCAAAGAAGCTTGACTGTAGCAAAGAAGGTCTCAGCGAAAAAGATGCTTTACTCCGAAGGGAAAAATACGGCAGCAATGAGCTGAAAGAAACAAAACGCCACACGCCGCTCAAGATTTTTTTAGACCAGTTCACTGGAAATTTTATTCTCTATGTCCTTATAGCAGCTGGCGTTATTTCTTACATTGCGCATGAAATTATCAATTTCTATGTAATTCTTGCCATAGTGGCTTTTGTTGTTGCTCTCGGCTTTATTCAGGAATACAGGGCTGAAAGAGCTCTGCAGGCATTGAAAAGCATAGTGCGCCAGAAGGTGCGCGTTCTCCGTGATAATCGCCTTCAGGACATTGACAGCGGGCAGCTGGTTCCGGGCGATGTTGTCCTGCTGGAAACGGGCGACAAGGTCCCTGCGGATGCAAAGGTATGGGAAACGCTTCACCTAAAGCTAGATGAATCCATGCTAACAGGCGAGTCCGAATCGGTTCTAAAATCCGACGGCGAGGATGTTTATTCTGGCACGCATGTTGTAAGCGGAAAATGCAAAGCCCTTGTATATGCAACAGGCATGAGCAGCCGCATAGGCAAGATAGCAGGCATGATACAGGAAGAGACAGAAGAAACGCCGCTTCAAAAGCGCATTAAGCATCTGTCAAAAACAATGTCTATCATAGTCTTTGCAGTGGCTTTTGTTATAACTGCTGTAGGGATGGCTCAGGGCGCCGGGTTTTTTGCAATTTTGATAGTCGCACTTGCTGTGGCTGTTTCGGGCGTTCCCGAAGGGCTTCCGCTGACGCTGACGCTTTCTCTTGTTCTTGGAATGCAGAGGCTTGCAAAAAGAAATGCAATCATGCGAAGCCTGCTGGCCGTCGAAACGCTCGGGAACGTGGATATCATATGCACAGACAAGACAGGCACCCTCACAAAAAACGAGATGACAGTTGAAAAAATATTTGCCGACGGTAAAATAATTTCTGTCACGGGAAGCGGCTACAGCCTTTCGGGACAGTTTCT
>Ga0209542_10019175_pt1 | contig 10988 bp, 9 predicted proteins | sample RifCSPhighO2_01_FD_184028 | JGI IMG/M metagenome (GOLD analysis project Ga0209542, IMG submission 184028) | Soil microbial communities from Rifle, Colorado - Rifle CSP2_plank highO2_0.1 (SPAdes) (version 2) | ecosystem: Environmental > Terrestrial > Deep subsurface > Rock core/Sediment ...
TTACTTGCCCAGGAAAGAGCCAAAAAATTATTTAAAGTTCCTTATGTCAATGTTCAACCATATTCCGGATCGCCGGCAAATCTGGCGGTTTATCTGGCAACAATGAATCCCGGAGATACTGTTATGGGTTTGGATCTTACTCATGGTGGTCATTTGACCCACGGATATAAAGTTTCAGCAACCGGAATTTTTTATAAAAGTTTTCCCTATCATGTAAAAACAAATGGTAGAGTTGATTTTGAGGAAGTTCTAAAATTAGCAAAACTGCACAAACCAAAGCTCATCTGGACAGGAGCTACGGCTTACGTCTATGAGTATGAATTTGAAAAATTTGCTGAGATTGCTCAAAAAGTTGGAGCTTATCTGGCTGCCGATGTAGCCCACACAGCCGGACTAATCGCAGCAGATGCTCATAAAAATCCTGGTAAGTATGTTGACATTATAACTACCACAACCCACAAGACTCTCAGAGGACCAAGAGGAGCTATGATAATGGTGACTAATAAAGGTATTAAAAAAGATCCTGAGCTTCCTGAAAAAATTAATAAAGCTGTATTTCCCGGCTTACAAGGTGGACCTCATGATCACACAACTGCAGCAATTGCCGTTGCCTTAAAAGAAGCAGCCAAACCAAACTTTAAAAAATATGGAAAACAAATAGTCAAGAATGCAAAAACTCTTGCTAAAGAATTAATAAATAAAGGATTTAAACTTGTCGGCAACGGTACAGAGAATCATCTTTGCTTAATCGATCTGACTACTATCTTTGGACCAGGCGGAGGCTTTTTTATGCAATACGCTTTGGACAATTCCGGTATAACTCTAAATAAAAATACAATTCCCGGTGAGCCGGCATCTCCATTTTATCCATCGGGGGTAAGACTCGGCACCCCTGCCTTAACAACACGTGGAATGAAAGAAAAAGAAATGAAAAAAATTGCCAATTGGATTTGGGAGGTAGCAGAATCTATTAAAGAATATAAACTGCCAAAAAATAAAGAGGAAAGAATCGAATATCTCAAAAAATTCCGTAAAGAGGCTAAAACTATTAAAACCCTAGTAAAAATTAAAAAGAAAATAAAAATCTTTGCCTCAAAATACCCAATTTTTGCATAGTAATTATTCGAAGGAGGTGTAATAATTATGCCAACACAATCAACAGAAACTAATACCCCAAAAGTCAAATGGCATACCGATGGCACAGATTTAGGTCTAACATTTTTTTGCTGGAACATTGGCCATGTTTGGAAACCCATTAGTAAGTCTTCTAATAGCAGGTGGCGATCTAGCAAGAATATACAATAAAATTAGAACTGCTGAAGATGCAAACGATCAGGCGGTGGTAGATGAATTCGGACAAAAAATGTATCAGAAGGGAAGAAAAGATCAGTTGCATACTGATACGCAAACAGCAAAAAAAGTTCTTAAAGAAAGAAAGCGATCTTAATCGTATATAATTAGTTCATGTCTATCGGAGTTAAGTCATTGTATCAACTTATTGCTGCAAACGTATTAATGGCTTTGATTGGAGTTTTTAAATTTAATACCCTACCTCCTCAAATCCCGCTTTTTTATTCCAAACCGGTTGGTGAAGATCAACTAACAGATACTTGGTTTATTCTTATTCTTCCTTTGTTTATGAATCTGCTCTTTTTTCTAAACAAATTTATCTTCGGACGATTTTTTAGAGAAGACACCTTCGTTCAAAAAATATTCTACTACCTTAACCTGTTTCTACTGGCCGGTTTTACCTTAATCTTTGCAAAAATAATTTTTCTGGTCACATAACAGTACTTTGTCATTCTGAACGATGTTTTTTGAAGTGAAGAATCCAGCGCTAGCGTAATTATAGATTATTAGAAACGCTTCACCACGTCAAACGTGGCTTCGCTGGATCCTTCGCTAATCGCTCAGGATGACTAATAACACATGATATACGTAATTGTTTTAGCTATTTCCACGTTTTTATCTTATCTCCTAACTATTCCTACAATCCACTTTGCTAAAAAATTTAAGTTAGTAACGGACAAAAATAAGAGGATTCATCCGGCTCATACTCATATCGGCATTATCCCGAGAGGCGGCGGAATACCAATCTTCTTAACTCTTTTATTGTCTGCAGTAATCTTTCTCCCAATGAATAAAATTGTTTTTGGGATTCTTATTACTTCTGCGGTGCTTGTTGTCGTTGGCATTCTGGACGACTATTTTGATCTTTCACCGTATCTGCGATTCAGCCTTAACTTAATAATTTCAGCTGTATTGATCGGATTCGGCTTGGGTATTCCTTATATATCAAATCCATTCGGGGGTGTAATTCAACTTAACCAATGGAAGCTTTCATTCGATTTTTTCGGGACGCATTCGGTTTTAGTTTTGGCCGACGTTATCGCAATTATTTGGCTGACCTGGATTATGAATATGGTCAATTGGAGCAAAGGTGTAGACGGCCAACTCCCCGGATTTGTAGCCATAACTGCTTTTTTTCTCGGCTTACTTTCACAAAGGTTTACTGCTCATGATATAAGCGCTCAGACAGTAACTTTACTGTCTTTTATTGTAGCTGGTGCTTTCCTTGGTTTTTTACCATTTAATTTTTTTCCGCAGAAGATTATGCCTGGTTACGGGGGAGGCTCTCTTGCCGGTTTTTTACTGGGAATTCTTTCCATACTATCTTTCGGCAAAATAGGTACGGCTGTCTTAATTTTAGCTATACCGACTATTGATGCTATCTATACGATAATCCGACGTATTAAAAATAAACAGTCTCCTTTTCGGGCCGACTGGGGACATTTTCATCACAAACTGTTAGAGCTTGGCTGGGGAAAAAGAAGAATTGCTGTTTTTTATTGGATTGTTTCTATTATTTTAGGAACAGCTTCTTTATTTTTAAGGGGGATCGAGAAACTTATAGCTTTTCTGACTATTGGAATTATACTTATATTTTTTATCGTTATAATATCAAAAATCAAAGATCAAAAATCAAACACACATATAAAAAATCAAAAATATTTTTAATATTTGATATGTAGTTTTGATATTTAATATTTAATCTTTAATATTTCTATGAAATATTTTATTAAAACTTTTGGCTGCCAACAAAATAAAGCCGATTCCGAGAGAGTTTCCTCAGCTTTTAAAGCCCGGGGTATGAAACCGGCACGTGGCTATAAGGACGCTGATTATGTCGTAATAAATACCTGTATGATCCGCGAATCCGCAGAAAACCGGGTTTACGGATTAGTCAATAATTTAGGTAAACTAAAGTCGGCTAGTCAGAGTCTAAAAATAGTTGTAACCGGCTGTATGGTTGGTTTGGCATTCAGAGATAAAACCGGAAAATATCTGCAAAAAATAAGAAAAGTCATGCCCGAAGTTGACGAATTTATGCCGATTGAAGAGGTCGGATTTGATAATCAACCTATCAGACAGGACCGGGAAAACGCCTGGGTCCCAATCTCCAATGGCTGCAATAATTTTTGTACTTTCTGCGTTGTTCCTTATACCAGGGGCCGCGAAATAAGCCGTCCTTTTGAAGATATTCTTGCCGAATGCTTACACTTAAAAATAAAGGGCTATAAAAATATTACACTTTTAGGACAAAATGTAAATTCCTACGGCGCAGATTTAATTTTGCCATCTTCTGTTATTCCGAACGAAGTGAGGGACTTAACTCCGGCAAAATCGGAAGGTAAAATTACATATTTCGAGCCTGTCCACCCGCAGGGTGGACACGCACAAAAAGTGAAGAATTTTAAGCCTGTATATGTTAAACATTTAGGAAGATATAGAATTCCTACTTTATTTCCTCAGCTCCTGGAAGAAGTTGCAAAACTTGGTTTTGAAAAAGTCAATTTTATGTCTTCCAATCCCTGGGATTTTTCCGAAGAACTTATAGACGTAATTGCAAGAAATAAAAATATAACCCGCCTAATTCACCTGCCGATTCAATCCGGCGACGACAATGTTTTACGTAGGATGAACCGCTGGTACACTCGCGATCAGTATTTGACCCTTATCGCTAAATTAAAAAATAAAATTGAAAATATAAAAATATCCACAGACATCATAGTGGGTTTTTGCGGAGAAACAGATCAAGAGTTCCAAAATACAGTAAATTTAGTAAAACTCATCGGCTATGAAAAAGCCTATATCTCCGAGTACTCGATGCGCCCTATGACCGCCGCAACAAAAACATTATTAGATGATATCCCGCAAAAAGTAAAAAAACAAAGATGGGAAATACTTGAGGCGTTAATAAATAAATCACATTTAGTTAAAGCTTATTGAAAATAGCTATAAGATATGATATATTTCTTCAATGAGTGAACTTAAAAACTATTCACAGAATTTAGCCATAACTTTAGCGACAATGGGTTTTGTCATAAATAGTTCCAGAAAATTTATTTCTAAACTTCCTAAAAGTCCATTCGCTGCTGTTTATAAGGTTTTAAAAGAGGAACGCCATCCATCTTTGAAAAAAATTATAATGGCGGAAGAAAAACCTGAAAAACTTAGACTGCTAAGAGAATTGCAAGCAGATATAAAGTTAAATCTAAATAAAGTTTATTCTGTAGGCACAATAGAAACTGATGATTCAGAAATCCCCTACGACGAAGTTTTAGTATTTATTGATGGCAAACAAAATACAGAAGCAAAATATTTTATTGGTTATCAAAGATTGTACGATAATAACCCGGTTACCTGGGAACAAGCTCAACATTTATTGAAAAGACTTTAATTTCTTAACAAACCTCGAATTAATCCTCATCATCTCCAGAACCTGATCTATACTTCTTTCCAAACCGGCTGGTTTATTCATAGTAAAAAATTCTGTGACTTCTTTTTCTCTTCCGATTCCGCAGATTGGGATTATGGCCTGCAGAACTCTCCGCAAAAGCATAGTTGCCAATCCGGCTGATCTTTTTACTAAAACAGGCCAAATTAAAATTAACCAATCCAAAGCAATATCTCTTGCGTACGGATTTCTGGCTATAGAACTAATACCGTATAGTAGAAATGCTAAGGGGACTTTTGGAGTCATAATATACGTTAGGGTGTTTTTTATATGTTCTTTATTTTTTATAAATCCTAACGCGCTTAAAAACTTTGCTTTTTCCTCCTGAATCTGTGACTCTTCATATTCTTTCCTAAGAACGTTATAGTTTCTTTTATCAAACCAAAGCGCAGAAGAATAGACAACCATTCTTAAATCAGGATGCAAAGATTTTTCATTCTCCAGATATTTGATAAATTTATTTTTAATAAAAACCTTTACCTCATTATCATTAAATAAACTCAATGACGACAAAGCTGATGCTCTTAAATATGAATCAAGAACGCTTTCTTCTTTTTTTGGTTCGTAGCCTACTTTATCCAGAGCTTTTTTCGCAAATTTTGCAGCCAAATTCTTTGATTCATTATCTTGCAGTAGTAAAAATATTCCTGTCAGCTTTGAAATAATATAGTGCAGTACAATACTCGACTTTTCTTCAGGAAAAAATGAATTAATATAATAAAATAATTTTTTTAAATCTTTTTTTCCGGCTAAAATTAAAGCAAAAAGGTCGTGGATTACACCTATTTTTTCTTGATTATTTAATAAATTTAAATTTTCCCCTAATTTTTCTAGAAGTTCATCTGAATAATCTGAAATAAAAAAGCTGGAATAATTTTTATTAAGACTTAAATACTTAAAATCCTTACCTATTTTTATTTCCCTGACTTTCTTATCTAATAAATATGTATCATCTATGACACGATCGTGATCTAGATGATACGGGATTAACCATTCCTTTTTTAAATCGGTTTTGTTTTGTTCCAGCAAAAATCTGGACTGTTCTAATTTAATAGTATTTCTTTTCAACTCTGCTTTAATTTGGGGAAATCCAACCTGATTTACATAAGACTGCATTATTTTGACCACTGGCTTTTCAGCAGTATTTTCCAAAGAATTCCATAGATCCTGGGCTTCGGCGTTTTTATATTGATATTTTTTAATATATTTTCTTAATCCGTTCATAAATACTTCTTCTCCCAGATATAAATCTAGCATTCTCAGGATACTTCCACCTTTTTCATAGGCGATTTCATCAAACAGTTCGTCAATTTCGGATATTTTATTTACTTTTACTTTTATCGGATGGGAAGATTTTAAGCTGTCCAGAGCCATTCCCTCAAAAACAGTATCGGTAACATACTGCGACCAAACTTCCCATTCCGGCCAATAATGATTGAGTACCTTATGCGCCATATAGGTGGCAAAACTTTCATTAAGCCAAAGATCGTCCCACCATTTCATCGTTACCAGATTCCCGAACCACTGATGTGCAATTTCATGAGCTATAACTTCGGCTATTCTCTGTTTTGTGGCTTTTGAACTTTTCTCAGGATAATAAAGTAGGGAGTTTTCCCTGAATGTAATTGCTCCCCAATTTTCCATTGCTCCACTCGCAAATTCTGTAATCGCAATTAAGTCTAATTTTTTCAAAGGATAATGATAGTTAAAATATTTTTCAAAATATTCCAAGGATTTTTTTGCGCATTCCAAAGCAAATTTACCATAATGTTTTTTGCCCGGAGTTGTAATTACTCTAAGCAAAACATCCTTAAATTTATCCTCAATCCACTCAAATTCACCCACTCCCAGATATAAAAGGTACGTAGACATCAGTGGGGTTTGTTCAAATCTAACTATTTTTTTAACTTTTGATGCTGTCATTCCGGCTTGTCCGGAATCTTTGTTTTGAACTACGATTCTGGACGCGCTCGTACCTCGCTTGCCAGAATGACGATTGATTATTGGTAAAGTGTTTGAAATAGCTGTTAAATCCTTATCTACAATTAACGAAACGTCAAATGTTGCTTTATAGGAAGGGTTATCAATGCAGGGAAAACCCCTTCTCGCATCTGCCGCTTCGAATTGGGTCGTTGCCATTACTTTTTCTTTTCCTTCAGTTAAATATCTACTTCTATAAAATCCTGTTAACTTATCATTTAAAATCCCTTCAAATTCAATGTTCAGTTTATGTTGACCAGCTTTTAATTTCTCACTAAGTTGAATAATTAATTTTTCATTCTTGTGGTCAAGTCTAAATGAAACTCTTTTGTCATTCTGGGGAGAATTTTTTCTGATGACTTCAGAATCTAGCCACGATTCTGGACCCCACTTCGCTGAAGCTCCGAGGGGTAAACGCGCTCCTTTTGCCAGAATGACTGAACGAACATCCAGATCTACCGCATCCAAAATAATTTCTCTGGCATGATCTTTAACTTCAAAAGTAAGAATTTCCTTTCCCTTAAATGTAAATTTTTCCAAATCCGGTTCAAAGGTTAGATTATAATTCGTTGGTTTAATTGTCATATAGAGTAATTTTAACACGATTTATAGAATAACTTACGACTTTTTTTATAATCTATTTCAGATAAGAGTTCACTGTTCTTGACACGGTTGTCATTCCGAGCAAAGTCGAGGAATCTCCTTCAAGCTTTTGTAAAGAGATTTCTCCATTCCGTTCGCTTCGTTCACTTCAGTCGAAATGACATTGATTGCTATAGTTTTGTCAAAACTTGTGAATAATTACTATTTCAGCTTCACCTTGAATCTTCCTGAATCATTTAATAAAATGAGTACATGAAAAAGTCTAAGATTTATTATGATAAAGAATCCGACTCCATTTACATTTCTTTAAAAACCGGAAAAGAAACCAGCTTTGAGGAGATAGAACCAAATATTGTTATAGAATATGATAAGAAGAGACAACCTATTGGAATAGAAATATTAAATGCCAGCAATTCACTTCTTACAAAAATAAAACCCCTCCCCACTTCCGCAGTTTTTGTCAATGAAAAAACTACACTTTACAAAGCATCTCAAAAATAGAATAAAACTAAGAAGAATCTCCAAAACTCTAATAAAACTAATACTTGCCACTTCTCAAGAAATTTATTTTGACAATCTAAACAAAAGTCAGATTAAAATAGGAAAAGATAAAGATACTTATTATATGGTCGCCTATATTGAAACAGGGCAGATAACAAAAATACTAACAAGCCATCCAATCGACGGAAATCAGATAAAAAATCGCGTCCAAAGAAAAAGATGGATAAAAATCAACTAAAATATTAAAATATAAGTATGAAATTGCTCGTTACCGGTGGAGCTGGTTTTATCGGCTCCAATTTTATTTTATACTGGCTCAAAAAATATCCTCAGGATAAAATCGTTAATCTGGATAAATTAACATATGCCGGAAATCTGGAAAATCTAAAATCCATCGAAAAAAACCCCAATTTTTCTTTTATTCACGGAGACATTTGTAACCAGCAACTAGTTAACCAGGTAACAAGCAATGTTGATGTTATTGTCCATTTCGCCGCCGAATCCCATGTTGACCGATCCATCCTTGATGCCGCACCTTTCATCAAAACAAATGTTGAGGGAACATATATACTTTTGGAAGCGGCTGTAAAAAATAAAATCAAACGATTTCACCACGTTTCAACAGACGAAGTTTTTGGAGCATTACCATTAAATTCCAGGGGAAAATTTAATGAAAAAACTCCTTATAATCCGAGAAGTCCTTATTCAGCCTCCAAAGCAGCATCCGATCATCTTGTTAGAGCCTATGCTACAACCTATAACCTGCCAACTACGATCTCGAACTGCTCCAACAACTTTGGACCTTTTCAATTTCCTGAAAAATTTATACCGTTAGCTATCACTAATCTTATTGAAGAGAAAAAAATACCGGTTTACGGTGACGGTCTATATGTAAGAGATTGGTTATATGTAGAGGATCACTGTAAAGCGATCGACTTAATTTTGCAAAAAGGAAAAATTGGAAAAACGTATTTTATAGGAGGATTAGCTGATGATATAAGCAATATGGAAGTAATTAAAAAAATTCTTAAACTCATGAATAAGAACGAATCAAATATAGAATACGTTAAGGATAGACCGGGTCATGACAGAAGATATGCGATCGATTGGTCAAAAACGCAGGAAGAATTGGGCTGGAATCCTCAATTCGGTTTTGACGATTACTTAAAACTTACTATTAAGTGGTTTATTAATAATCAGGATTGGTGGAAAAGAATAAAAACCGGAAAATATTTGGAATATTACAAAAAACAATATGCTTAAGATTGCATTAACAGGCGCTGACGGATTAGTCGGATCAAGAATACTAGAACTTCTAAATAAAGACTTCGTTCTTATTCCAATTCCTCAAACTCAAATGGATATTACCGATAAAGCCTCGGTCGATTCAATTTTAAAATCTACTGATTTTGATATTTTTCTCCATTTAGCAGCCTATACAAATGTTGCTCAAGCAGAATTAAATAAGGATTTAGTTTTCAAAATAAATATCGAAGGAACTCGGAATATTTATAAAGCTGTAAAACAAAAAAATAAAAAACTTATTTATATTTCTACAGACTTTATCTTCGATGGAAAAAATCCCCCTTATTATGAAGATTCAACTCCTAATCCCATAGGGGCGTATGCAATATCAAAATATGAAGGAGAAAAAATAGTGAAAGATAATGGGATGATTGTTAGAATTGCCTATCCTTACCGGGCATCTTTTGAGCCTAAAAAAGATTTTTTTCGGACATTCAAATCTTATCTTGAACAAAAAAAACCGCTGACCATGATTACTGACTCATTAATGACTCCAACTTTTATAGATGACATAGCAATTGGACTAAAATATTTATTTAATAATTATTCTCCGGAAATATTTCATCTTGTTGGATCAAAATCTTATTCTCCATTTGAAACTGCAATTTTGATTGCCGAAAAATTTAATCTTGATAAGTCTTTGATCGGTAAAACAACTTATGAAGAATACATAAAAAATAAACCGGGCTTGCCAAAATTATCGGATATTAAAACTAGGAAAAATAATTTTTATAAAATGAAAAATTTTGAGAATTTTCTGGTATCATATTGACTTATGACAATTACATTTATAGGACACGGATATGTGGGTTTGGTAACTGCAACCGTACTTGCAGATTTTGGCAATAAGGTTTGGGTTGTCGGACACACTAAAGAAAAGTTAGATCGGCTTAAAAAAGGCGATCCGATTATCTATGAACCCGGTCTGAAAGAACTTCTGCAAAAAAATCTAAAAGCCAACCGGATTCTTTTTACATCCGACTACTCAAAAGCTATTCCTGAATCTGATGTAGTATTTATAGCTGTTGGAACCCCGCCAAAAAATGGCGGCGAAGCTGATCTTTCGGCTGTGTTTAAAGTTGCAGAAAAATTAGGCAAACATATAAAACCCGGATTTACCTTAGTATCCTGTAAAAGCACAGTTCCTGTCGGAACCAATATCAAAGTGGAGACTATTCTTAAAAAAGTAAAGTCTAAAAAAGCAGAGGTTGCGGTTGCCTCCTGTCCGGAATTCTTACGGGAAGGCAGCGCAATCTACGACACCCTTAACCAGGATAGAGTTGTTATCGGATCCGATTCCAAAAAAGCGATTGACAAACTTCTAGAACTCCATCACCCGATCAGTGGCAAAAGAGTTATTACCGACCTGGCATCAGCCGAGCTTATCAAATATACGTCAAACGCAATGCTTGCAACAAAGATTTCCTTTGCCAATTTAATTTCCTTTTACTGTGAAAAAACCGGGGCTGACGTCAGCGAGGTACTGAGCGGAATCGGCATTGATTCAAGAATTGGAAAACAGTTTCTAAATCCCGGCCTTGGATATGGCGGATCTTGTTTGCCCAAAGATGTCAAAGCATTTTTGAATATTGGAAAAGGATTGTCCGTGGATACTCAACTTCTTTTGGCCATAGAAAATATAAATTTTAAAGCTCAAGAAAATTTTTTGGAAAAAATTATCAAATATTCCCCAGGAAAAAAAGTTGCGATTTGGGGATTAAGTTTTAAACCTAATACGGATGATATAAGATTTGCCCCTTCGGTTTTTATAATCGGAAAATTATTGGAACGAGGTTTTCAG
>Ga0209542_10019176_pt1 | contig 10988 bp, 14 predicted proteins | sample RifCSPhighO2_01_FD_184028 | JGI IMG/M metagenome (GOLD analysis project Ga0209542, IMG submission 184028) | Soil microbial communities from Rifle, Colorado - Rifle CSP2_plank highO2_0.1 (SPAdes) (version 2) | ecosystem: Environmental > Terrestrial > Deep subsurface > Rock core/Sediment ...
CAATCCATCCAAAAAAGAATAAAGAGCGTTAAAGCCGTTCGGAAGATTACGTCCACATAGCACTATTCTATCAGCCAGTGTTGTGGTACAGTATTCGTGTTATGTACAAGTTGCAGAATGAAAAAATTGCGGAAATTTTGGAACGACGCGGCGCCCTCGTCGGGTATCTTTTTGGTTCGGCGGCGCGGGGCGAGATGGGACCCCACTCCGATATTGACGTAGCTGTGTTGTTCGATGAGGAAAAAGTTCCGCAGGAAAAACAATTTGACGCGAAGCTCGACATTGCAAGCGAGATCGCAGAAAGCTCCGGAGTTGAGCGAGTGGACGTTATCAATCTTTCAACCACATCCGATCCTCTTATAAAATATATCGCTGCCTTTTCTGGGGTGCTGTTTTTCGAAAAAAATAAAGAACGGCGATTGACCCTTGAACGCAGTATAGTGCGAGAATATGAAAATACTAGATCGCTTCGGCGCATAGCAGAAACAGTTATGAAAAACCAGATTCGCAATGGAGCATTCGGCAAAGCACGTAACATATGAAATTATACGAAAAGGAATCGGTGAACAATAAGTTGTTTCGCTTAAGCGAAATTACAAAAATTCTCGACGAGCTTTGCTCGGTTTCAAAAGAGGATTTTATTAAGGATGCCACAGTAAACAGCGCGGCGATGTTTAATCTGCTCATTGGCATTACTATCATTTTAGACATCGGCCAGCATCTCCTAGCACAATTTGCCAGTCGTACGGCGCATGAGTACAAAGAGGTAATCAAATATTTGGCCGAAGAGAAGGTTGTCCCGCGGAAATTTGCCGAAGAGAATGAATCTATGGTTTCATTTCGGAATCTGCTTGTCCACGACTACGATAAAATTGATCTTGTACGAGTCTATGAATATCTTCGGAAAGCGCCGGATATTTTTCGCCAGTTTGTGAAATATTTCGTCGAATTTATGGAGAAACAACCGAAATCATGAAATTCTGGAAAAAATGGCCATATTGGGTGAAGGGAGGAATAGCAGGCTTAATTATTAGCAAAGTTTTTTATATTGCAATGCTCTTAACTATAAAAGGTGATCCTGTCTGTTTTTATTCTGGAGGTTGGGAAACTATTGGTAAGCCGTGTTCAAGACTTGAATTTTTATGGACGCAATATAAAGACGGAGTATGGCTTCATTATTTTATTACCTATGTTCTACCTTCAATATTGATCTTTGTGGTACTCGGCTGGCTCTATGGGAAAATAAAGTCGAAGAAAGTAGATGGTAGAATGTAGAAAGTAGTTTATTTCAACATACCAAATTCCACTTTCCACAATCCACTTTCCAAATGCCCTCATTACAAAGCATCCAAAAAAGAATAAAAAGCGTTAAAGCCGTTCGGAAGATCACGTCCGCGATGGAACTTGTTGCCGCAACTAAGATGCGGCGCGCCCAGGAAACCGCAATCAATTCGCGCTCGTATGCATTTACCGCGCTTGAAATGCTTGCGAATGTTGTTGAGGCGCTCTCCGCGCAGGGAATGGATTTATCGAGTGTTCCCCTTCTTAAAAATCCCGAAGTAAAAACCCGCGCGATATTGCTTGTAACATCCGACAAAGGCCTTGCCGGAACATTCAACAGCGCGGTATTTAGAAAATATGAACAGTTTGAAAGAGAAAACCCCGACGCCCTCTCGGGGTCGGGGTCCCGACCGGAGCGTCGGGAAAAGTTTATCGTCATCGCCGTTGGGCAAAAAGCGGAAGACTATGCTAAACGCCGCGGTCTTGCGGTTGCAAAAAGCTTTACCCGCCAGAGCGACACGATGAACCCAAATGAAACGGCGGCTATCGGGGACTTTCTTATACACGGCTTTGTGTCCGGACAATGGGACTCGGTTACCGTGTTTTCAACCAATTTTGTAAGCGCATTAAAACAAGAAGCGGTACACCGCGAACTGCTTCCTATTAAATTCGATAAAGTGCGCGAGACAGTGGACAGCATCATTCCAAAAACGGGGCGGTATTCAAACCTGCGAAAGAGTATTGAAACTTCTCGGCCGTCAAAACCAATTGAATATATCATCGAGCCCTCTCCTGCGGCAGCCCTCGAAAAACTTGTGCCAGCACTCCTCAATATGCAGATTTACCACATTGTTCTCGAATCCAACGCTTCAGAGCATTCTGCCCGGCGCATGGCGATGAAAAACGCATCCGACAATGCAAAGGAACTCACGGACGAGCTCACTACTATCTTTAACCGCGTGCGGCAAGAAAAGATAACTAGCGAGATACTGGAGATTACGGGAGGAGCGAGGGCGCTAAACGGCTAGCGTAATTTTCAATTTACAATTACCAATTTTCAATTCTTGGAAGTTACAGACTGAGCAAGAGCGCTGACAGAATAAAAGAAAGAACGAGCTGGGAGGCCCGTTCTTTTTGAAAGTTACGCGTATCGGTACACGTCTTGCTTGACTATCCAAATCTCTTTTTGAGGACAGTAAAGCTCAAGGATTCTGCGTTTGAGCAAGGCGATGTTTTCATCGGTTTTCCATTCTTCTGCGTAAGCCGGGAAATCAACGAGAAACAACGCGGTCTTTTCAACCGTTAATCTCGCTACTCCTTTTTCGGTTGTATACCACCAGTGCCCGACAAAAACCGTTTCTCCAGAAAGCCGTGGTGGCGTTCCAGGAAATAGACTATGAGTAAAACCAGTTACTGGTAGTTCTTTCTCGCTTTCTTCTTCGATATATTGCCATCTCAAGTAATCCCGAACACTATCGATTGCATTAAGATGTTCTTTTTTGTCTGCAACGAGGAAAAAAGTTACCCGCACGTGTCTTTCAAGATGCGCAGGCACGGGTGTTCCCTGAATCTTGGGAACTTTAGGTTTAATGCGTTTTGACATGCAGATTTCCTTTCTCTAGAACGAGATGAATTCTTTCCACAAAAAATGTAACCTCACCTAACTCTAAAAAATAAGAACCAATCCAAAAAGCCCTTTTTACTTCCAGAAGCTTGCGCTGTTGGCGGGTGATGTCTTCCTCTGCGATAGGTTCCGCGACCCGGAAGAATTTGACTCCTTTCTTTTTTAGTAGAGAAATTGCCTCTACCGTCGTGATAAACGAAAGCGGAGTCGGAGGTTCATGCTTAGGAATTTTTTCGAATTCCTTGTCTTCCCTGAACAGGGAGCGGGCCTTATTAGATTCTTTGGATGACGGGAAGAAGGCCAGCCTCAAGTCTTCCCTTTTAATCTTGGGTGTGGTTATTGCATTTCTCATATTTTTCTTCTCATATTTCGGTTTGTTAATGTGCCTGCATCCCAAAAGGATGGCTTCCGGAAACATATCCAAAAGCAGTCTGATTGTATTGGAAAGAATCTAAATGTCAAATACAAAAAATTTGCAATTTTCAATTTTTCGTATACAATTTTTATTATCGTTAATAAAAATGATCGAAGGCAAAATAGTACAAATTATCGGGCCGGTTGTAGACGTTGAGTTTCCGGATGTAAAAAATATCCCTGGGATTCTTGAGGCGCTCACAATCCAGAAGGGTGATACACACATCGTCCTTGAATCCAACGCCTCGGAGCACTCGGCACGCCGTATTGCAATGAAAAACGCATCTGATAACGCCAAGGAACTTACGGACGAACTCACCACCATCTACAATCGCGTGAGACAGGAAAAAATTACAAACGAGATACTGGAAATCACGGGAGGAGCGAAAGCGCTACAAAGCTAGTGTAATTAGCAATTTTCAATTATTATTGATATATTAAGCTATAAGATGAGCATTAATTTTCGGGACAAAAGAGACTTAATTGCCTTTATATTTTTTACCTTAATAGCATCGCTTTGGGTTGCAGGTGACTTTTTAATTAGCGGTTTTAGTTGGATTACGGGTATTTTCATGCAATATGAGGCTGGTAGCTTTCAAACGATCAGTGGTTTTCTAGGCATATTCTTTACCTTTCTCATTCTTATAATCATCCAGGTGACGTGTTTGAGATTTATATATGTTTCCCTGCGAATTTCCTCTCATATCAAACTAGCAGTTATTTTAGTTTCGCTCGCAATAATTCTACCGGCTATTATTTCTTGGATAATATCAAATAACCAATATAATCTAACGCTAGCTGGCGAGCATTTCGCGGGTTCTTTTAGGGCAATAGCAAAAAGGTTTCAGTTTAGTGCAATTTTGCTGCTACTGGCATTGCCTTTCTTTATTGTATCGGCAAAGCGCAAAAAACAAGAGGAAGCTCATCCTAGGAGTGAAGAAGAAAATATCCAAGCATACAAAAAAAGGAGTGTTAAAATTAAAAAGGTTTTTTGCCTTATTATTGGATTTTATGTCTCACTACTCTTTACTGTCGTTCCCCTAGATTCTAGTCTTTGGGTAATTTTAGACTTGAGTAAGCCCTATATAATTTTGATCTCGCTTATTAAATATGCAATTATTGTGGGTGGTTCGTATATTGTGTTAAAACACCTGATAGACAAAGATTCAAAAATTCCTCTTAAATCAATCGCCTTATATGTAGTGATAGGCGTGATCCTAGGACAGATTTATGGTTTCTGGTATATGAACGCTCTTGTTTCATCAATAAATATTTTATAAGTAAAGTATGACTGAGGGCAAAATAGTTCAAATTATCGGTCCGGTCGTAGATGTAGAATTCCCCGATGTTCAAAACGTTCCGGGAATTCTTGAATCGCTCACCATTCAGAAAGGAGACGGGCGCATCGTGCTTGAAGTTGCAAAACACCTCGAGCCGGGCAAAATACGCGCAATCAGCTTAGAATCTACCGACGGCTTGCGGCGCGGGGAGGTTGTAAAAGCAACCGGCGCCCCAATTCAGGCACCGGTTGGATCCGAAGTGCTCGGCAACATCTTTAACGTAAATGGCGTTGCATTAAACGACCCTGCGAAAAAATTTAATACATACAGCTCTATCCACCGCAACGCACCGGCATTTTCGGACCAGTCCACGAAAACAGAGCTCTTTGAAACCGGCATCAAAGTTATCGACCTTATCGCCCCGTTCGTCCGCGGAGGAAAAGTAGGGCTCTTTGGCGGTGCAGGCGTCGGTAAAACTGTACTCCTCACAGAACTTATCCATAACGTTGCCACTGTCTCAAAAGGCGTTTCGGTGTTTGCGGGTGTCGGAGAACGAACACGCGAAGGAAACGATTTGTACCACGAAATGAAAGAATCGGGCGTTATTGATTCTACGGCGCTCGTATTCGGGCAAATGAACGAAGTGCCCGGCGCCCGGTTGCGCGTTGCGTTCACCGCGCTTACCATGGCCGAACATTTCCGCGATGTGGAGAAAAAAGAAGTGCTTCTATTCATCGACAATATTTTCCGCTTCTCGCAGGCAGGATCGGAAGTGTCAACACTTTTAGGCCGTCTTCCTTCTGCGGTGGGCTACCAGCCAACGCTTGCCGAAGAAATGGGCAAGCTCCAGGAACGGATTACATCTACCAAGAACGGGGCTATAACCTCCGTGCAGGCCATTTATGTGCCGGCAGACGACATTACAGACCCCGCACCGGCCGCCGCATTCGCCCATCTCGACTCAACGATTGTGCTTTCACGCGCACTCACCGAAATCGGTATCTACCCGGCTGTCGATCCTCTCGCTTCTAACTCCACTGCGCTTGATCCGAAAATCGTCGGAGCGAAACACTACCACGCTACCCGCAATACACAAAAAATTCTCGGGCGCTACAAAGAACTCCAAGACATCATCGCGATTCTCGGCATGGAAGAACTTTCTGCCGAAGACAAACTCGTTGTCGGCCGCGCGCGGAAAATCCAGCGCTTCCTTTCACAGCCGTTCTTCGTTGCCGAAGCATTCACTGGTACGCCGGGCAAATTCGTAAAACGGGAAGACACGATTGCCGGCATTGAAGGCATCCTTGAGGGGCGGTACGACGAAGTTTCGGAAGAAAAGTTCTACATGAAAGGAGGAATCGAGGAAATTAAAAATTGAAAAATAAAAGTGCAAAATGACCCGCTTCGCCAAAGCTACAGCGAGGCGAGCAATGCGAAGTTTTAAAATGAGTTAAAAAACATTTTGACATTTTACACTGTCATTTTCCATTTTGATATTTACACTTTTCATTTATTACCATGCATATCAGCGTCTATTCCCTAAAAAAAGTTCACTATGAAGACGACGCCGTTTCCGTAAACTGCCAAACGGAAGCCGGCGAAATTACGGTTCTTGACCACCACGCCCCGCTTGTGACGGTTTTAAAACCCGGACAGATTAAAATTTCAAACAAAAACAAAAAAGATTTTTACTTTGAAACGCAGGGCGGATTTTTGGAGGTTGGAGCGAAAAACACGGCGAAGCTTATCGTCCAAGAAGTTTAACAACTCGCGCAATTGTTAAATTATTCGAAACATTTTTCCTTCCTACCCCAATAATATCGCACTTGAAATCAATCCGTAAATAATGACGGTTATAGTGTCTTGAATGACTGTAGCAATAGGTCCCGCACCAACGGCAGGATCCTGACGCTCAAGCTGCAAAACCTCTGTAACAATCAAAGCCACGAGAGGTGCTGTTGCGATGGCGGCAAACATCGAGAGAGCAACCGCGCGAGCAATCACTTCCGAGCCAAACCACATCTCAACCATAAGCCATGATGCCACACCGAAAAGTAGACCCAAAATAAGCCCGAGGCATGTTTCTTTTACTAAATAATGCATGAACCCTGCTTTGCCGGATTTTAAATCCCGTGTGTAAATGCTTTGCGTCTGGCTTCCAACCGCGGCAGCCATATAGACGACAAAAGGGATGAAGAAAGCCATTTGGATATTTTTTAAAAGTACTTCTTCAAAACGCGATGTTATAAACGCCAACACCATTCCTAGCGCAAGCCCCCCAACGAGCGGCGGAATACGCATGAGCGCGAGCGTGCTTACCGGATACCGATCGTCGTCGGCATATCTGATAATTTTTTTTGGCTCCGCTTTTGGTTCCACTATTTTTTCCTCGGATATGTCCATCTATGTGCATTATACTACAGCGAAACTAAAAACTCCGCTTGTGCGGAGCTCTTAGTTTCGCTGGCAATCCGTAAGCCGGATTCTGTCCCGATTTTGCCCACCAGAGGTGTCGCAAAATCGAGGACTCCGACTGAAACGTCGGAGTTGCTCCGATGTTCGCCAAAGCGAAACCGAAGCGCTCGGTTTTGTAACTACCTGCGGTAGACAAAACCGGCGGTGATAATTTGTCTGGGCCCCGCGTAAAATGAATCTTGCGATTCATCACGCGGCCACGTGGTAACGAAGTTACTTTATGTGGCTTGATTGCTCGCGGGCTCGAGCGACTCTCCACCCACTGTGTAGCAGTGGTTGGCTCGGTCTTGCACTCAGTAAGGATTTAGCCGTTTCATTTCCGCTTTTTTATCCCTATTGCGGAATTAAGCCACCTAGCTTGGGATTGGACTTCCTCGACCGTTTCCAGCCGAGGCGTTTCTGATCGCACCTCTATTCTTACGAACGACGGCTGTTAGCCGCTACAAGTACCAGCGCGCAGCGCTGCTACGCACTGGCTGAGTGTCCGGACTTTCCTCTCCGACCTTTCGCCAATGGCGAGCGTCGGAGTAATCATCTAGATTACCAGCGTTTTGATGATAGCAATAAAGCACTAAAATGCAACCTTTGAGTCTGGCATAGATTCCAGTATTCACTTTACTATCTTCCGATCGTGAGGTAGTAAAGTGAATATGTTGCAATAATGGATTACGAATGAAACCCTAAATCCGCTGGGTTTTCGCCGCCCGAAATGCGAATCACTTCCCCGCCCTGCTTTTCAAATTCACTGCGCAGTCCAGCAACTTCCCGCGCAAGATCAAAAGTTTCCTCTTCTACATCTTTTTTCACGCGCCATTTGGTCCAAAAATCGATGATAAGCGAACTGTCGCCAAAAACTTTTTTAATATCCTCGGCCATTGCGATTTCGATCGCATATTTGCAGGCCAAAAGCTCGCCGTAATTGTTCGTTGCCTCATCGCCCACAACATATTTCCCAAAACGGTTCAAATCTTTTTTCTTCAATACTTTGTGCAGTAGATTTTTTCCTGCCTCATCCGTCACGCTTATCTCGACTCCCTTTCCCCTGCCAGTCCCTGCGTCAAAATAAATTCCAGACTCCAGTTTTTTAACAGACTTTATTTCATAATTCGCCCCGAGCCGGAGCCATTCTTCGGCCTCTTCTCTTGTCGCAAAACCCCTATACCGCGCGCTGAACTGCCCCGATACGATTTTTTCGCATTCTCTCCAGCTATCCGCTATGCCTTTCAGCTTCTTTGTCGGGACAAGATAGGCGTAAAAATTCTTCTTGGCCATACAAAAGCTCTATGACGACATAACTACTACCTTAGCTTTTCTGGCTAGTCTGCCGGGAATGCCCTTCTCATTGATGATTTGTCTCTTTTGTGAAGTCTTTTCCATTAGGAAAAGATATTCTTTATGTTCGTCGTTGTTTGAGTTTAGCCATTCATTAGTCCATCGCATATTTGCCATGATATTTTTCTTATAATCTATCTCAATAATTTTTAGAATCTTCCCTGTTTCATTAAGAATCGTTTCAAGTTCTTTTTTTGTTGCCCTTCCACCGGAACTATAAGAGAGCAATATATATTTTGCTTTAGTTTTTTGGATAAGCGTTTTAATTGCTTCCATTGCTATAAAGTTTCCCTCATTACTCTTCCTAAACTCTTCAAATACAGAAGCAGAAACTAAATCTTTTGTATCTTCCCTTCTATTCACTTTGCCAAACAATTTTGGCTTATCGTGTTTAATTACAGAAGTCCATATATGGTAATAAGATGAGTATCTAACTCTGCTAGGAGGCATTTTTTCATTATTAGAGCCATAAGGAGGATCAAAGTACGCAAGATCAAAATAATTATTTTCTACAACCTTAAAAATATCTTCCCTGGTAACTGCATGATTACCAATCGTCTTCTTCAAATCAGGAAGTTTCAAAAATAAATTATTGTAGGACCTTTTTGACCACCTAGAAAGATATGATACAAAATGTCCAAGCGTACTATCTACGGAATCCAGTGCAAAAAGCAGGCTTGTTAAAATAACCGATTTATCAATATCATCCAAATCTAGTTTTTCAATTTTGTCTCTTATTGCATCAAGTTTTCGTGTATTTTTCTTTTGAAACGGCATTTTGATCTCCATATTTTCATCACCTCCATAGTTAGCTGTGAACCATCCGTCATATCCTCTAAGGGAATTGAGCTCGTCAATTATGTTTTGATAATATTGTTTATCTTTGTTGTGTAGAAGAAAACACTTTGCGCAAACTTCAGACCAACAAGCTACATCATTTGACGTAACATCATATTCCGCCTGAGCAAATGCTTGGCTTACTCTTGTTGAACCACTAAAGCCGTCTAATACTGTTTTAATGTTTAGATTCTTGATACTCTCCAAAATATAAGGAATTATCTTTAGTTTTGAACCCGCATATTTAATCCCTTGAGTCTTAATGTCAAGGAAATCTTTTTCGTTAAAAAGGTTTTTTGACATATTACTTTTTCTTTTGATCATCAATGTCTTTTTGTAAAATGATATTGGCTTCCTTATGGCTTTTTTCCGTGCTGTTCAAGGCAAGGCTAAATAATTTTACTAAAGTTAGGTTATGAGAATAATCGATCCAACCGTTTGTAATACTATCGAAATATGAAATAGCATTTTTTGTATTTGTCCAAAGTCCTCTTTGAAGCGCGTTCGCTGATGCGCCACCATAACGAACCTCGCAAATATAATTATTTTTATTATCTAAAAACATAAAAATTGGGTGCAATCTAGATTTACCTGCCTTTTTTCCTCCGAAACTTTTACCTTTTCCAATATATAAAATGCGTGCTGTATTCTTAACTGCTTTTTCATGATCAAAAACCATAATATTGCACTGCTTCTTTTTTTCATTATAAATGAGAGGCATAACATTTATATTGTTAAAATCGGCGAATTCGCGTGAAGCAAATATCAATGCAATTTGTTTTTTATTTGCAATGTCTTTTCCTTGTGTCTCAAGATAGGGAAACATTTTTTGCTCAGAATCTGTAGAAAGTTGCAGAGGACCATCCCCGTATGCTTTTAAGCTAAGAGGAAACTGTGATTTTGTAACTTCATTAATAATTACAATATCTTCTTCGCGCTCTTTTGCGCGGAAAAGGTCTTTCCCAACGTGAATACTTTTGAAGTCATACATGAACTGATTAATGAATTCGGCCATGCCTATTTCAGCCAAATCACCGTGTGTCTTATTGCCAATCAACCTCATCGTAAATATATTGGATAAAGTATTTACGATCAAATCTCGGCGCTTGCCTATCAGCAACTTTAATCTATTGTTAAAATCTTTATATTCTTCCATAAATTTTTTTATATAATAAAATTGTAACAAAAACCATCGGCTTTCGCTAATATTGTTTCTATAATTCTACAGTTATTTCCACGGCAGTTTTTTCCCGATCGGAACTGTAAAACCGGCCGCCGATCTATGCCCTCCCCCGCCGAAACGCCCCGCGATTTTTGCGACATCTACGCTTCCGTCCGACCGAAGCGATACCTTAACCTCATATTTTTCTTCTGCCCACACTACGCCAAGCGGAGGGTGCTCCGTTGCAAGGATATGCCCGATTTGAGATACAAAAAGCGGAGAATTGACCACGGGCACCTTGCGACCCGCAAACGATATCAGACGGGAGTTTTTCGCGACAATTTTGCGGATCAAGGCGTCATCATGCGCAAGCACCAACTTTCCGCGCTCGATAAATGCCTTCCTATATGATGCACGCTCGAATTGCGGAATGAGTTTATCGAGATTTTTAAAGCTCAATCCAATATCGCCAAGCGCGGTCGAAACCTCTTTTGACCTCGCCAACTTGAAGCGCCATAGATCGCAGTCTTCGATATATTTCAAAAGTCGCGGCACGGGTTTTGCGCCATGAAAATACTTCCAT
>Ga0209542_10019177_pt1 | contig 10987 bp, 8 predicted proteins | sample RifCSPhighO2_01_FD_184028 | JGI IMG/M metagenome (GOLD analysis project Ga0209542, IMG submission 184028) | Soil microbial communities from Rifle, Colorado - Rifle CSP2_plank highO2_0.1 (SPAdes) (version 2) | ecosystem: Environmental > Terrestrial > Deep subsurface > Rock core/Sediment ...
GCCGGCACTGTTGATGTAGTCGTGAACAAATAGCGTCTTGGGTAAAGGAATGCCGGCTGATAACAGCATCACCGGCCAGTAGACCGCGTGAAACCGAATAATGCCTTTACCAATCACGTGGACATCGCAGGGCCAAAACTGCTTAAATTTCTTGCCGGCGGTGGCGTAATCAAGCGCCGTGATGTAATTACTGAGCGCGTCAAACCAGACGTACATTACCTGATCTTTGTCGTGCGGCACCGACACACCCCAATTTTTAGCACGCTGACGCGATCGCGAAATTGAAAAATCCTCAAGCCCCATCCGGATAAAGCTCAAAACTTCATTTTTCCGAGTCTCTGGTATAATTTTATACTTGTCAGTGGCAATGAGCTGCTCTAGTTTCTTTTGATAGTTTGATAGTTTGAAAAAATAGTTTTCTTCCTCAACTTTCTCCGGCACCGTCAGGTGCTCGGGACACTTGCCGTCTTTCAGTTCTTTCTCCGTGTAGAACTGCTCGCAGCCCACACAGTACAGTCCCTGGTATTTTTTTTTGTATATATCGGTTGATTTGCACGCGCTCCACAGTTTTTGCGCCCCGCGATGATGTCGCGGCTCGGTCGTTCTGATAAATGCATCGTTTGAAATGCCTAGGATGTCGCTGAGTTCAATAAAACGTTTGGTATTCTGATCGACAAACTTTGATGTTGGCAAACCAGTCTTTTCAGCCGCCTGAACATTTTTCAAACTGTTCTCATCCGCACCGGTTAAAAAATAAACCATATCGCCGAGCTGGCGACGGTACCGTGCCACCGCGTCTGCCTGCACCAGCTCAAGCGCAAAACCGATGTGTGGATTAGCATTCACATACGGAATAGAGGTGGTGATGTAGAATTTCTTTTTCATACTTTTTTATAACTACCCCTCACCCTATCCCTCTCCCCTTATTAAGGGGAGAGGGATAGGGTGAGGGGTTGATTATTTTTTTGGCCCGACGGCAATCACGTACTCGCCCCGGGGCTGGCGATCCGCTAACTGTTGGTAAACCTCACTGATCGGCCCGCGAACAATTTCTTCATGGATTTTAGTCAGCTCACGACCAACTACCACAATTCGATCATCGGCCAAAACTTCTTTTAAGCTGCTTAATGTTTTACCGATACGGTGCGGCGATTCGTAAAACACGACCGTTTTATTTTCCGCCGCGATTTCTTGAAACGTGGTTTGGCGACGTTTCTTGTGCGGAATGAATCCGTAAAAAACAAAACTGTCGGTCGGTAGGCCCGACGCTGAGAGCAGCGCCGTAATGCCACTGGCACCGGGAATCGGCGAGACGGTAATACCAGCTTCAACTGCCGCAGCTACCAATTTACCGCCGGGATCAGAGATGCCCGGGGTGCCGGCGTCAGTGATCAGTGCCACGTCGTTACCCTGCTTTAATACTTCAATAATTTTATCGGTTACCACCACGCCGCTGTGCTGGTGGTAGCTGGTCATTCGCGTTTTAATCTGATAGTGATCGAGTAGCCGCTTTGACATTCGGGTGTCTTCACAGGCGATTAGATCGACTGTTTTGAGCATTTTAACTGCTCGTTGAGTAATGTCGTCCAAATTACCAATCGGTGTTGCGACTACAAAAAGTGTTGCCATAATAGGTCAATTGTAGCGAATGTAGCGATTTTTTTCAAACTTTTTGGCCCGCAGCAGCCGATGGTACGTTACCGCAAATCGGTGCGCTTCATCGCGAATTTTTTGAAGCAGCTGCAGCGCCGGGGAACTGCGCGGGATGCGAATTGAGTAGCGCTTGAACGGCAAAAATAATTCCTCTTGCTTTTTAGCCAAAGCGGCAATCGGAATCTGCAGCTCAAGCGCTTTAAGCGCAGTGCGCCCAGCGGTCAGCTGCGGCTTACCGCCGTCAATCAAAATCAAATCTGGTTTTATTAAACCATCCTCTTTGACTCGGCGGTACCGACGAAAAATAATTTCGTGCATCGCATCAAAATCCGACTGGCCTATTTGCCAGCGAATCTTGAACTTGCGATAGTTATCTTTGTCTGGTAGACCATCAGCAAACGACACCATTGAACCGACAATGCTGTCCGCACCCAAATTCGAGACATCAAAACACTCAATGCGGCGCGGCAGCGTTGGCAAACCCAACCGAGTCTGTAATTCAAACAACGCACTGTCACCGCGCTTTAAGGTCGCGCCGACATTTTTTTTAACCAGCTCAAGCAGCTTTCTTTTCTCACCGCGGATCGGCACAACGATTTTGACTGGCCGACCCGAGAGCTTCGACAAAAACTGTTCAACCACACTGCGCTCGGTGACTTTTTCCGGCACGATGATTTCTTGGGGGATGTCGTTGGTAAAGTAGAACTGAGTCAAAAAATTGTTCAGCAAACTGGCGGTATCGATATTGGGATTGGGTAAGCTGATGGTAAGTTGTTTACGGTTCGATACCACGCCGCGGGTGATATTAAATAACTGCATCACCACGCTGCTTTGTAACCGGACGAAATTAATCACATCTTGATCAAACGCTTTCTGTAAATCAACTTTTTGTTCGATGGCCAGTTGTTTAAGCGCGAGACTTTGATCGCGCCTGATCTTTGCCAACTCAAACTGATTATTTTTGGAATACTGTCTCATCTCACTTTCGAGGGTAGAGATAAGTTCTTGCCGCTTGCCGCTGAGTAACAACTTGGCTCGCGCCACATCAGCCGCGTACTGATCAATGGTAATAATCCGCTTCCACGGCGGCACTGAGCAGCGGATCATATATCGGCTGCCGACTCTAACCGATTTACGTTTCCCCACCCGCAGCTTGAATAAACTGTTGGCGAGATTAATTAAATTCTTTCGCGCAAAACCAACAGCGAACGGACCAAAAACGGTATCACTACGTTTGAACAACCGAACACTCTCAAGGCGAGGAAATTCTTCGTTGGTCAACCGGATGTATGCGTATCGCACTCCACCTTTAAGTTCGATGTTGTACTTGGGCTGGTGCTGCTTAATCAGCCGAGCTTCGAGTAATAGCGCTTCGACTTCGTTGTCAGTCACAATAAAATCAATATCGGCCACGTCAGTTACGAGTTGCGTGGTTTTTGAATCATGCGCGCCACTAAAGTATGATCGAACCCGATTCCGCAAATTTTTTGCTTTACCAATATATAAAATCTTGCCGGCCGAGTTTTTAAAAAGATAACAACCGGGATTAACGGGTATGTGGTTAATTTTTACTACTGTGCTTGACATTTACTGCTTATTTTAGTATGGTAAAAATAATAACAATGTCCTTTACATCACTTTTTGCAAAAAACTTCAGAAAGGAGGCATCCAGTATGCAATCAAAAACACCAGATCTGGTCAAAATCACCTACCCCCCGTTCGGCAACCGTTGCAGCCGCTGTGGCGGCCATTTCGATGATGGCGGCATGTGCCAGTGTGGATTGGATATTGCCGATCCTTCGATCCTGGTTACCCGGGAAGAAGCTCAACGGCTCATCCAGCAGCGTGACAATACCACCGCACCACCCCCACGGCCGTCGGTTCGTCAACCGTCTCATATCAACCGCCTGTCGGTTGAACATCGCCAGGTCGGCCCGACCCGCTGCTCGTGCGGCGGAATCATTGGCGAAATGGACACGGTCTGTACCAACGGTGGCATGATCTTCAACTGAAGGCACTTTCCCCAGTCCGTACGCGGCCTGGGGATTTTTTATTTCTTCTTCATAATTTGTTGTAAGTATCGCCCGGTGTGTGACCAGCTGGTTTTGGCGATTTTTTCCGGCGTGCCCTCAGCAATGATTTTACCACCTTTCGCCCCGCCAGCCGGACCCATATCGATAATCCAATCGGCGGATTTGATCACGTCGAGATTGTGCTCAATTACCAGTACCGTGTTGCCTTTTTCCACCAACCGATTCAGTACCCCGAGTAATTTTTTAACGTCTTCGAAATGCAGCCCCGTGGTTGGCTCATCGAGAATATAGAGCGCATCGCCGCCTTTCTTGGACAATTCAGCCGTCAATTTAACTCGTTGCGCTTCACCGCCAGACAAAGTCGTGGCCGACTGACCTAATTTGATGTAGCCGAGACCGACGTCAAACAAAGTCTTTAATTTTTTTCGAATCTGTGGAATGTTATCAAAATAGTCCAACGCTTCTTCGACGGTCATATTCAGCACCTCGGCAATTGTTTTGTTTTTGTACTTGACCGTTAGTGTCTCTTCGTTATACCGGCTGCCCTTGCAGCGCTGGCAGATAACGAACACGTCGGGCAAAAAATGCATCTCGATCTTTTTGAGTCCGTCGCCCTCGCACTCTTCACAGCGTCCGCCGGCGACGTTGAAACTGAACCGGCGGGCTTTGTAGCCGCGGCTGCGCGCTTCGCTGGTGGCGGCAAATAAATCGCGAATCGGCGTAAACACGCCAATATAGGTCGCCGGGTTTGACCGCGGGGTGCGACCGATCGGTGATTGATCAACCATAATAACTTTTTCAAGTTTGCCATGGCCAACTAGTTTTTTGTGGCTGCCTGGCCGCTCGCCGGTGGCATAAAACATCTTATGTAACGAACGGTACAAAACATCTTCCACCAGCGTTGATTTGCCCGATCCAGACACCCCAGTCACACAGGTAAAAACTTTCAGTGGAATTTTGACATCGATGTTTTTTAAATTGTGCTCCGCCGCGCCGATAATTTCCAAAAAATCGTAGGCTTTGCGGCGTTTTTCAGGTATCTCAATCTGGCGCGTTCCATTCAGATACTGGGCGGTGATTGAATCTTTACTTTTTAAAATTTCTGCCGGTGTGCCAGCCGCCACCACTTCTCCGCCGTGGATACCCGCACCGGGACCTAAATCAATTACGTAATCGGCCGCCAGAATTGTTTCTTCATCGTGTTCAACCACCACCACAGTATTACCTAAATCGCGCAGCCGCTTGAGAGTATCGATCAGCCGCTGATTGTCACGCTGGTGCAGCCCGATTGACGGCTCGTCGAGAATGTACAGCACTCCACGCAGCTCAGACCCAATTTGGGTGGCTAACCGAATGCGCTGGGCTTCACCACCCGCTAACGTTCCGGCAGAGCGGTTGAGCGTCAGGTACTCGAGTCCGACGCTGCGTAAAAATTCCAGCCGATTTTGAATTTCTTTCAAAATTAATTCGGCAATCTGGGCCTGTTCGCCAGTCAACCCTAGGGCTGAAAACAACTCAGCGGCCTGTTCAACCGGCAGTTCGGAAATATCCCAAATGTTGTGCCCACCGTGGGTTGGGCCGGTGTTACCGATTACTACCGACAGCGATTCTGGCTTTAGACGCTTGCCGCCGCAGTCGGGACAGGGGTGGCTGCGCATATATTTGGCAATCTCAACCCGCCGGTACTCTGACTCGGTTTGCTTATACAGCCGCTCAAGCTGCGGAACCACGCCTTCGAAAGTACCAACATACGTATACTTTGACGTACCGTCTCGGCTGCCCAGCTCAAATTTAATTTCGTCATCAGAGCCGTACAAAATAATGTCGCGGATTTTTTGAGAAAGTTTTTTCCAAGGGGTAAATACATCAAACTGATAATGCTGAGCTAACGATTCGAGATGCTGACCGCGCCAACCTTCGCCGTAAGTAGTCCAGGGTTTGACCGCCCCTTCGGCAATTGAAGTGTTTTGATTGGGAATGATCAAATCAGGATCAAATTCTTGGGAAAACCCCAAACCGTGGCATGTTGGACAAGCACCGAATGGCGAATTAAAGGAAAACATTCGCGGCTCTAATTCTTCAAACGACAACCCGCAGCTCAGACAAGCGTTGTGCCGCGAGTAGAGCTGTTCGTTTTTATCGGCTGCGACCAGCACCACCCCCTCAGCCAAGTCGGTGGCAACCTCAATTGCTTCCGAAATCCGACTCTTGTTGTTTTTTGTCACCTCAAGCCGATCAACCACGACTTCGATTGAGTGCTTACTTTGCTTATTAAGTTTGATCTCGGCACGTTCTTCAAGCAAGCGCACCTCGCCATCGACTCGGACCCGGGTAAATCCTTTCTTGTGCCACTCATCGAATAATTTTTCGTACGTGCCTTTTTTACCGCGGACCACCGGAGCTAAAATTTGAATTCTGGTTTTAGCTGGAAACTTCAAAACGCTACCGACAATTGATTCGACTGATTGCGAAGCAATTTTTTTGCCACAATTTGGACAATATGACGTACCGATTCGAGCAAATAGCAGCCGTAAGTAGTCGGTAATTTCGGTAATTGTCCCGACCGTCGAACGGGGATTTTTTGACACTGATTTTTGCTCGATCGAAATTGCCGGTGACAGTCCAGAAATGTGATCGACATTGGGTTTATTCATCAAGCCCAAAAACTGCCGAGCATACGCCGACAACGATTCAACATACCGCCGCTGGCCTTCGGCATATAAAGTATCAAAAGCCAACGTCGATTTGCCCGAACCAGATAGTCCGGTAATCACCGTAAACCGATCAATAGGAATTTTAGTCGAAATATTTTTCAGGTTGTGCTCGCGGGCGCCGCGTATCTCAATCCAGCCGGCCGGGGCCAGCGCTTTGTCTATAGATAATGTTTTTTTCGCTTTAGTTGACATTAGTGATTACTTAATTTCTAATTTACGTTGCAACTTCTCAATTTTATCCCGCAATTCAATCGCTTTTTCAAAATCAAGTTCTTCGGCGGCTGCGCGCATCTGACCTTCCAGGTCAATAAGTAACGCGTCGAGTGCCAGCTCTTTCCCCTTCTCGCCCGGCTCAATGACCACCTCTTCTTGGGCAACGGCTTTACTGATGCTTTTCGGGGTAATGCCGTGGGCTTGGTTATGAGCGAGCTGAATGGTGCGCCGACGGTTAGTCTCGCGAATCGCCTCACGAATTGAATCGGTTTCCTTGTCGGCGTACATCACCACTTTCGAATCAATATTACGGGCAGCCCGACCAATCGTCTGAATCAGACTCCGCGCGTTGCGCAAAAATCCTTCCTTGTCGGCGTCTAAAATCGCTACCAGCGCCACTTCCGGCAAATCAAGGCCTTCGCGTAACAGGTTCACACCGACAATCACGTCAAATTTCCCAAGACGCAACTCCTTGATAATTTTTATTCGTTCCAACGTTTCGATATCTGAATGCAAATACTGGGCTTTAACCCCACGGTTTAATAGGTAAACCATCAAGTCTTCAGCCATCTGCTTGGTCAGGGTAGTAACCAAGGTTCGGTACCCCTTTTTGGTTGTGGCCTCAATTTCGGTAATGACGTCTTCCACCTGGTCGTCAGCTTTTTTGAGCTCAATTGGCGGATCAACCAGACCGGTAGGACGAATAATTTGTTCAACTACCTGACCGCTGTGGTCGATCTCATAGCTGCTCGGCGTGGCTGAAACGTAAATCACGTGTTTCAAATATTTTTCAAATTCGCCAAACTTCAGTGGCCGATTATCGTACGCGCTGGGCAGCCGAAACCCGTAGTCAATTAAATTTTTCTTTCGGGCTCGATCGCCTTCGTACATCCCACCGACCTGCGGCACTGACGCGTGGCTCTCATCGATAAAAAACAGCCAATCCTTACTGACGTGTTCAAAAAAATCCAGCAGCGTATACGGCGAAGTGCCCTCAGCGCGGTCGTCAAAATGGCGCGAGTAGTTCTCGATCCCCTTGCAGTAGCCGAGCTGCTCGATCATTTCCAAATCATACTCGGTGCGCTGTTTGAGGCGGTAAGCCTGGAGCGGATCAAGCTCGGGCAAACAACTGCTCAGCTCTTTACGAATGGCGGTTAACGCTTTGGCGATTCGGTCTTGGGGAACAATAAACGGCTTGGCAGGGTAAATCCAAATTTCTGGCAGCTCCCCAACCCGGCTGCCGCTAATCCGATCGATTTCGCTAATCCGATCGATTTGGTCACCAAATAGTTCAATCCGCGTGGCGTTGCTACTAAAGCTGCCCTGGGCGATGTCGATCGTATCACCGCGTACCCGAAACCGACCAGGTTTGAATTCGACATCATTGCGTTCGTACTGCAGTCCGGCCAAAGTGCGCAGCAGCTCCTGCCGGTCAACCGGCTGACCTTTTTTAAGTACAATGCTTTCCCCCTCGTAGTCGGCTGGCCGGCCGAAGCCGTAAATGCACGACACCGATGCTACTACAATCACATCGTCTCGGCTCAACAGCGAACTAGCGGCCTCCAGCCTCAGCCGCTCAATTTTTTCATTAATCGCGGTATCTTTTTCAATGTACGTATCGGTCTGTGGCAGGTAGCTTTCGGGCTGATAGTAGTCGTAGTACGACACAAAAAAACAAACCTTATTGGTGGGAAAAAATGTCTGGAACTCCTGATAGAGCTGGGCAGCCAAGGTTTTATTGTGCGACAAAACTAACGTTGGCTTTTGGATCTGATTAATCACATTGGCCATCGTGTAGGTTTTGCCCGAACCGGTCACTCCCAAAAGCGTCTGCTGGCGATGTTTTTGGTAACCGTCGACGAGTTGAGCGATCGCCTTAGGCTGATCGCCTCCAGGGGGGTATGGTTTGTTGAGGATGAATTTCCCCATAGCAAGCGAACGGGACTGATGTTAAAGTCCCGAAAAAAAACCTTTAATTAAGCTGAAGTCCTTAGTTTACTCGATGGCATTTAAAAAATCAAGTGCCCGGCTCGACCGCTGCAAGCAGCTCAACAATTTTTTGCTCAGTGATATCGTATGCTCCTTCCCCGATTCGGGTATAGACAATGTTTCCACTAGCATCAATTAAGTACTTAGACGGCCAGTACAAATTATGGTACGCCCGCCAGGTTTGGTATTCGTTGTCAATTGCCACCGGATAGTGAATACCAAAACTTGCAATTTCTGCCGCGACATTATTTAAATCGCGCTCAAATCGGAACTCCGGGGTATGCACTCCGATAATTACTAACCCTAAGTCGCGGTACTTTTTGTCCCACTCAACTAAGTGCGGAATGCTGCGACGACAGTTAACACAGCTGTAGGTCCAAAAATCAATCAAAACAACCTTGCCTCGCAGCTCGGCAATTGTCAGCGGTAAACTTTTGTCTGTATTAAACCAGTGTTCGATGCCGGCCAACTCAGGTGCGACACGGCCCTGCATGCCATCAGATATTGCCGACATAAAAAAAGTTTGAAAATAGGTAGCGGGATTGGTGGCGTAGATCAGCATGAAACCGCCCGATACCACCGCCACAATTACAAAAAAAGCGACTACAACATGAAGGTATGAATTCTTTTTTTTGAGTACTGACATGATTTTATCGATCAAGTAATTCGGCGATTTGCTCGCCAAACTGTTGTGCTGCCTGCCGATCACGGCCCGTAACGATTGACCCGTCAACTTCGACCGGCATGCCGGTATACTCGGCACCACGGCTGACTAAATTTTTTTCTTGGGTATGGAAACCAGTGGCCCGTTTACCCAGCAGCACTCCGGCATTGGCTAAAATTGAGCTGGCATCGCAAATACCGGCAACAATTTTTCGGGCCTTGGTAAACTCATGGATTAACTTCCGGGCAATCGGGTCTTGAAAGTAATCGTGTGAACCAGCCCCGCCGATAAACACCAGCGCATCAAACGAACCAACCTCGACTTCTCGAATCGCTAAATCCGGCTCAACATCACCACCCGCCGCTCCAATGGCAGCATGTCTGGTCGGTGCCGCGACCGCTACGGTAATTTTACGGCTCAGTAATACCTGCCGCGTTTCAAACAACTCTTCGTCTCGAAAATTTTTCTGAGCAATAATTAAAACTGCTGATTTTGCCATATGCTCTTATTATACCTAAAAGTCGGTTTAAATGCCAAAGAGCCGCTGACCTGAGCGGCTCTTGGTGAAAATAACTTAAGAAGCAACCTTCGCTTAACGCTGGACGCTAATTGCTCCCGATCCTTCCGGAGCGCAGGCGCCAACCGTGATCCGGTTATTTGCGCTGCGAATCAAGTAGTAGCCGGTGTCAGCCGCGCCGTAAGATGTGGTATCCGGGTCAGCCGGGATATCAGCGATGTACTGATCAACCAAAAATTGCATGTTAACCCGGTTGGCAGTAGTGGCCGCGGCACAGGTCGCACCCGCCGTTCCCGCTGAGCCGTCACTGATCATATACGCCGTACCGGCAGTCAAACCGCTAATGTTGGTGTGGTGGCCGCGGTTATCAACCACATAGTTTAGATACGCGTTCAGAACCGAATTGACTGAGCTCCAGCGATTGGCGTCACGGGCATCCTGGATGCGCTGCGCCGGGTCAACCGCCACGAAAATAATTGCCGCAAGAATGGCCAAAATTGCAATCACAATTAATAGCTCAATCAGCGTAAATCCTTTAATTCGTTTCATAGGCTAAATGTTACTTAATAATTTTTTAAAAATTTTTAGTTCCTAGTGGAAGTATACCACGCATACCGTACTGCACGCTACTCCTCAATCACCGACACGTACTGGCCCGAGACCCAACCAGTTTGGTTGTCGTCGAATTCAATTTCATACCAACCGACCTGCTCATCAAGAATCGTAAACGCTTCCCCCGAACCAACCTGCCCAATTTTTGGAAAATTAGTGCCTGCGCCTTGGCGAACATTGAGATAGCCCAGCGAAGTTTCTAAAATCTCTAGCGTCCGAGTCGGTACGACCACCGGTGCATCATCAGCTTGATCCGGCTGCGGCTGACTGTTACCGGCGGGTAAAGCCGCTTGGACCGGCTTGAAGTACTCGACAAAATCTTTGGCCACCCAACCAGTTGTCGAGGCACTAAGTACTATCTCGTACCAGTCCACTTCAGTGTTTATAACCGCAAACGAATCGGTTGACGTTGCTTGACCGATTTTTTGGCCGGTAGCGGATGGCTGATCAAAAATATCCAGATACCCCTGCTCATTTTCTAAAACCACGACAAACAACTGATCGCCAAACGGCGTAGTGGTGGTGGGAGTCGGCGTTGCCAGCATCAACTGGGCAATAATCTCATCGTAGACTTCCAATGAAATATCAGCGG
>Ga0209542_10019179_pt1 | contig 10986 bp, 6 predicted proteins | sample RifCSPhighO2_01_FD_184028 | JGI IMG/M metagenome (GOLD analysis project Ga0209542, IMG submission 184028) | Soil microbial communities from Rifle, Colorado - Rifle CSP2_plank highO2_0.1 (SPAdes) (version 2) | ecosystem: Environmental > Terrestrial > Deep subsurface > Rock core/Sediment ...
CGCGGCGTGAGTGACCAGCTCTCAATTGCGCACTTTGGATACGTTCTTTATTTGTTTTCATAATATGTTTGAAGCCTAAGGCACATTACACTACCGGGCATATCAAAAAAGATGGTCCTCCGCGACGTCGCGAAGAAGTTTTTCAGTCTCGTCCCACCCGAGGCACGGATCTGTGATAGAAAGCCCGTGTTTATCTATGCTCTCCCCAGTATGGCCTTCCAACTTCTGGCTTCCCTCTTTTATAAAACTTTCCATCATGAATCCTTTGACTAAATGGCGGCAATCCGGATGTACCTTCATAGTTGCCAATACTTCCTTGACCACGACTGGCTGGATAGTTTCATCCTTTTTCCCATTAACGACGCAATTATCGTGACTCGCATCTATCAGTATCGCCGGGTTTTTCACTTTATGCTTTTCAAGGAGCGCTTTGGCCTTGTGGACATGCTCAACGCCGTAATTAGGGCCACTTGCCCCGCCGCGCAGCACGAGATGCGCAAAAGGGTTGCCATGAGTTTCTACTTGATAGCCGTCGATTACCGCAACATGCTTATGCTGTGCCGCGACTATTGCGTTCACCGCAACATCTATAGAGCCGGAAGTTCCGTTCTTCATCCCCACTGGCGTTTTTAACCCCGAAGCGAAAATGCGGTGTTCTTGATCTTCGACACTGCGAGCGCCTATTGCAATCCACGAAAGAAGTTCGGCAAATCCTTTGGCGTTGTGGGTAAAAACTGCCTCATCCGCAATTGGCAATCCCATCTCGACTATCCTGACCATCATGTCTCTGCAATATTCAATCCCTGTCGCGATGTCTGCTCTCTCATAAGGGTCTGGCTGATTGACAGGACCAAGCCAGCCCTTTATTGTGCGCGGCTTTTGTATATAGACGCGCATCACTATTTTCAATTTGCTCTCCAACTCGTCCGACAATTTCTTCAACCTCTCCGCGTAAGTGAATACGGCTTCCTTCGGCCACGCGGAGCACGGGCCGACAATGAAAAGAAGTCGTTTGTCCTTGCCGCTCAAAATATCGCGAATCTCGCTTCTGTCTTTTTCGACTTTCTCCGCTCCTTGCTTAGATAGCGGGTGCCTTGCGATTATTTCATCGGCAGACGGGATTTTCTTTATTATCGTTACATTCATCCCGTTAGAAGTCTGTGGTTGTTTGCTCATACGTTCGTTTTGCGAATTACGTTCCGTTTACTTTTCTGTCCCGATAGGCTCACGCAGAAAAATTTATAAAATTTTTCTGCCAATGACTTCTAACGGGATTCATGGCCGCATCGTATCACGGCGCGGAAAATATAAAATCCCTGAAAATCAGTGGCTGCCGTGCATTCTCTCAAGCTCTTCCTCAAGCAAAGGCAGGAAGGAGCGATCTTTAATTTCTCTATCAAGCCACAATCTTTGCTGCTCGAGAGCCTGCTCCAGAAACATCAAAAGTCCTGAAATGGGTTTGGCACCCCTTTCTTCTGCATGCTTTAAAAGTGTAGTCTTGGGAGGATTGTAAACCAGATCAAAAACAGTCGAACCCTTCTTTATCAAATCTTTGGGAATAGGAGTCGCTTCCGTATTGGGAGGTAGTCCAACGGGGGTTGCATTAATTATGACATCGTACTCGAACGTATTCAGAGAATCTTTCTCAAGGGAAGTCCCGCCAAATTTTTTTGTAAGACTCTCGGTTTTTGAAAGAGTCCGATCATGAACATAGATCTTGGATTTCTTTTCTCGCAAGTGATACAGAATTGCGTGCGCGACCCCTCCTGCCCCCAAGACGAGGACGTTTTTATTTTTAAGTTCGGTGCCTGATAGCGATCTCTCTATTCCAACTACATCAGTGTTGAAACCCTTTAATTTACCGCCGGAATTAATCACGGTGTTAACCGCGCCGATCTCACGCGCCCTCTCATCAATCTCGTCTAAGAAAGGCATCACCGTTTCTTTGTGAGGAAGAGTTACTGCAGTCAAATGTATTGGAAGCGCACGCACAGCCACAATTAATTTGCCAATATCCTGATTCTCAAATGCGAGCCATACGGCGTCGATGCCCTCGCGTTCATAAATAGTGTTGTGAATAAAAGGGCTAAGACTGTGCTTAATCGGATTACCCACGACTGCCGTCAATTTTGTGGCAGGTGAAAAATGCATACCTTAATTTATTGAGTTGGCATCACTTTGATAAAGTTTTATGTAGAAGTTGCAAGGATTCAATATATCCCGCCTCTCCCTTACCACTAATTTTTGCAACGCTTGCCGGCGCTGTAACGGAAATCTTTCTCCATGACTCACGCGAGTCTACATCAGAAAGATGGACTTCTACTGACGGCAATTTGCTATCGAGAAGTGCATCATATATCGCGTAACTGTAATGAGTGAGTGCTCCCGGATTAATTATGATTCCAACAGAATTCGAACTTTCTTTTTGAATGTAATCAATTATCGCGCCCTCGTGATTGGATTGGAACGCTTTAAGATCGTACCCGAGTTTTCTTGCCTCCGAGCCGATCAAAGATTCGATATCCGCAAGAGTTTTTTCCCCATAGACTGCTTTGTCGCGCGCACCTAGAAGATTCAAGTTTGGGCCGTGAATTAGCAGTATCGCTGACATTGTGAAAGAGTACTAGATTATCGCCTCTTGTGCGAGAGCAAGAAGTGCCTTGTGAGCGGCTGCTGGATCGCTAGCTTTGGAAATAGCGGACCCCACACCGAATCTGCGGGCTCCGGCGCGCACAAGATCCGCTATGTTGTCCGACGAGACGCCGCCGTCAACAGAAATAAGAGTATCGGGAAATCTTTCGTGGAATTCGGCAATGCGAGATACTGAACTGGGTTCGTATGGAATTCCCTGTCTGCCGATGGTTGCGATCGTCATCATATGCACAACATCGCAAACGGGGATCAACGGCTCTAGAACTTCAAAGGGCGTATAGAGTAAGATTCCCAGGCCTGCTTCCGCGCCAGAGCGCCGCCACAGATCAAGCGTCCCGTGCGCCTCGACGGTTTGTGAAAATGCCTCCACGTGTCCGATAATTCTTTTGGCGCCGGCGCGCGCAAACATCTTTCCGATAATCTTCGGGTCCTCGACCATCAAATGTACTTCAGCTTTTAATTTTCCGATCGAAGATAAATTAAGATCTTCCGGAATTTCGGATTCTTTATACGGCCAAGTCGAGACCGGAGAGAAGGCACCGTCTCCAACATCAACGTGAATCGCATCGGCAAACTCGGAGATTTTTTTTGATTCAGCGGCAAGCTGCCGAAGAGTGAGCGGGACACACGTCGGAATAATTTCAACATCGTCAGTCTTTCCCCACACCGCGCTTTTAAGTCGCTCAAAGATCATAGAAGCTCATCGAGCTTTTTTATTCTGCGCGCGTGTCTTGCTTCGCCCGAGAATCCGCTCGCAAGCCATTTCCGAATTACTTGCTTTGCTTCGTCCGGGGAAATGAACCTAGCGCCCAGCGAAAGGGAATTGGCGTCATTGTGCTCGCGAGTCCCGGCGATTATGTCGAGCTCTTGCCCGCTTATATCTTTCTGCGAACCAGCCGGGCCGTAATAGAGAGCGCAACGGACACCGCGAAATCTATTCGCCATCATCGCCTCGCCCTGACCAGATGCTCCGATAACGATCGCGCGGCTTTCGATGCCACGCTTTATATCCTCCGAAAGTTTTTTCGCGGCAACAGAAATTATTTCCGGATAGTCGTCATCCTTATCAAAATCGTACGCGCCGCAGTCCTCTACTTCATGCCCTGCTTTTTTGAGAAAGTCGATAAGCACGCTCTTTAACTCGAATCCTGCGTGATCCGCGGCTATGTAAATTTGCATAATTACATCCGCTCGGCGACTTTCAATGCGTGCTGTACTAATGTGTGCGCGTAACCCATTTCGTTGTCATACCACGCGAGAACTTTTACGAGCGTACCGTCAACGACACGCGTCATCGTGAGCTCTGCGATAGAGCCGTAAGGTTCACCCAAAATATCTGTCGAGACAAGCGGCTCTTCGGAAACAGCGAATACCTTTTTCCATCTATCTGACTGCGCAGCTTTTTTCAGCGCCGCATTTATTTCCTCCACCGTCGTTGCACGCTTTGAGACAAAAGTCACATCTGCAATCGAGCCGGCAACCACTGGAACGCGAACTGCAACGCCATCAAATTTGCCTTTCAAGAATGGATAACCAAGAGCAGTCGCCTTTGCAGCACCGGTAGAGGACGGGCCCATATTTACGGCAGCGGCGCGTCCGCGACGGAAATCATCCGGCGCAACACTATCCACAATTGATTGAGAGGCAGTATATGCATGTACTGTGTTCAAAATTGCGCGCTCGATTCCAACTGTTGCATCTAATATCCCGATTATGGGGGATACGGCATTTGTGGTACACGAAGCATTCGATGATATGTCGCAGGTGCCGAATTTTCCTTCATTTGCTCCAAGAAGAATTGTTTCAACTCCTTCGCCTTTCCCGGGAGCAGAGATAACAACTCGCTTCGCTCCCGCGGTGATGTGCGTACGAGCTTTTTCTCCGGAAGTAAAAATGCCAGTGGATTCAATTACGATATCAACTTTCAGATCTGCCCAGGGCAGCTTTGTGGGATCCTTTTCAGATAACACAGGGATGCTGACTCCATCAACGACAATAGAATTATCCGTCGACGATACTGAAAATGGAGCGCGGCCATAAACAGAATCGTACTTCAAAAGATACGCAAGATTCTGCACCGGAGCTAAATCGTTAATAGCAACTACTTGAAGAGAACCATTCTTTGCGATTTGCATAGCCGCTCGCAAAAAACAGCGGCCAATCCTACCAAAACCATTTATAGCGAGGCGGGTTTTCATAAAGACATATTCCATTAAGAAAAAAATTCTGGTAACTATTTATAATTTGCACATTCTACCTCTTAGCGCAACAAATAACATTGCTCTATTTACGCATGCAAAACGGCAGGCATTACAATTCGCGAGAAAACCGCGAAAAAAACAAACTAGGTCAATACTGCAGACTTATCAAATTCAGATCTATAGCAAATTAATATAACTTATATGGCCTCGAATGCGACCGAGATATCCCTTATTTCCGTATCTCGGGTTGACGAGTACCATAACTTGACTGCGGTCTCTCATTCAAAAAGGTCCATTTTGTATAAATATTTTGTGTAAATATTTGCGCATACAACTATTTATTGCGTCCTAATGGCATTCGGGCAGCCGCGGAATCTCGGCTTGTGTCCCTATGGACATCTTGTGCAAAAACTGTGGATAGCTCGATTTCTCGGTTTTTTTTCTCATATACTTCAGAGGTATACTCATGCAACGAGTTAATTCGTACATTTGGATAGCGCTAGCATTTGCAATAGGCGCTCTTTTAGTATACGCCGTTGTCGAAATGAATCGGCAAAGCGTCAACTCCCGATTGCAGTTGGCAGCTGTGAGTCAGTCTGTATCGCAGCCAGTGGGCGCTGGAGGATTACTCGCGTACTACACTTTCGACAGTACAGATGTTTATTCATCCGGTGTTGCGGCCGATTCTTCCGGAACAGGAAGACATGCCACTTTCAAGAACATGTCCAAGACGGGAAATGTTATTGACGGGAGAATCGGCCAGGCTCTTCAATTCGATGGCATTAACGAATATTTGGATCTGCCGGAAAATCTCTTGGTTCCCTTCGGTTCTCCGAGCTATAGCGGAACGATCACTTTCTGGGCTAAGACCGACGGCACAATTACTGACCCACTCGCTATCAATCGCACCAGTGGAGAGCAGGGCGGCTATGCGGTACTGCGAATCGGGCAGAACTTTTCCTACATAAACTGCGACCTTGGCGTACCTCCGTGGTGCACTGAAATAAAAAGCACTGCGGCAGTTCCAAGCAACACCTGGAACCATTTTGCTTTCAGCTCCAACGGCGCAGGAAATTACACGCTGGCGGTAAACGGAAACATAACGCCGATCAATAAGCAGTTCGGGGTCGTGTCTGGCAGCTACAGCGATATCAACATCGGCCGGAATTACAACTACACATGGAGCGATACGTACTTCAAGGGCACCATTGACGACGTGCGCATCTACAATCGCACGCTTACTAGTGACGAGATCGCTGCGCTCGCGGCAGGGACAGCTCCAGCAATTACAACCACTTTGTCCGAGACAACTCCCACTACGGTAGCTACAAATGATTTAGTTCAAACACAAACTCCGTCGACAAATCCAGTACTTCGCCACACATTCGATACCGCAAATCTTAACTGGACAACGCTTTCCTCCGCAGATTCATCTGGTAATGGAAATAACGGCACTCTCAACAACATGTCGAAACCGGCAGCGGATCCGGCTGGAAAATTCGGTCAGGCTCTTTCTTTTGATGGAGCGAACGACACAGTATCTTTCGGCGACATTAATGCCCTCGACGGACTCACTCAACTCACTATTTCATCGTGGTTCTATGCTAAATCTGTTCCCAGCAACCACGCTTCAATAATCAGCAAAGAATCCGTGAATGGCAGTGTTTTTTCTGGCTGGGGATATCAAATTTACAATGGCGGGGGTGGAAATCAGGTTTACTTTATAGCAAGAAATGGGGAGACACCTTCAGTTCAGGTCTGGACTTCGGCAAACGTTTTCAATACGAATCAATGGTATAACCTCATACTTCGGTACGATGGCACTGCAATCGGGAATGAAAATCGTCTTAAGGCATTTCTAAATGGACAGGAACTCCCGCTTTCATATTCAGGCACAGTTCCCAGCTCACTAGCTTCCACTAATGCGCCTGTTTTGATTGGAACTGCAGGACACGGCCTCGACGCGCATTTTAACGGACTTATCGATGAAGTACGCGTATATAATAAAGCGCTTTCGAATTCTGAAATTCAAGCTATTGCCGGAACCGGAACGGACACAGCACCTGCAACAACTGTGTCGGAGACAACGTCCACTACGGTCTCAAGTAAATTTACAATCGGGGCACGCGTCCAGACGACATCTCCAGTTAATGTCAGAACACTTCCCAGCACCTCGGCAACCATATCAGAGACGAAAGCCGCTGGGCAAGCAGGCAATGTGATAGACGGTCCTGTTTCTGCAGACGGCTACACTTGGTCGAAGATCAACTACGATACTGGGACAGACGGATGGACCGTGGAAAATTTCTTGACCGCAGCTGCCGCGGACTCCACTGCGCCTTCAGCTTCTCTTTCGGCGCCCACCTCCGGATTGAACGGTCCGCTCAGAAAAAGCACCAACCCGCACTGGTTCTTTGATGCGAATGGCAAAGCGATCGCGCTCGCAGGTCTTGACGTGCATGGTCTTTATCAACCCATGCATGAGAATCCAGACTATGCGACGTACTTAAACCGACTCGTAGGTGCCGGCGGCAATCACCAGCGCTTGCGGCTCTATCATCACGCGTGGTTCTACTATAACTCTCTCGGGCAAATATTACCGATGGAGCCGGATATGTACGCGCGAAGCTCAACAGCTGGCGCACGCGACGGCGGCAACAAATTCGATCTCACGAAATGGAACGAGGCATACTTCACCGGACTACGACAGCGCATTATAGATGCGCAAAACAAGGGAATCTACACGACCGTTGTGCTCTATATGCCGCAAAGCTTCTTCGGCCCGCCATGGCACTACGATGCCTGGATGGGCAATCCGTGGAATAAGACAAATAACATCAACGGCATAAACGGCGACCAAAATGGCGATGGCGATGGTAAAGAGGTCCTTGACTCCTACGGGTTATCCTCAGCACTGTGGCCAACGCATCAGGCATACTTACGTAAAGTCGTTGACTCCTTGAGCGATCTCGACGGGGTGATCTATGAAGTAGCAAACGAACTTCCCATAAGCTCGACATCCTTCCAGTATGCGGTTATCAATTACGTAAAGAGCTACGAGGCAGCAAAGCCGAAGCAGCACCCCATAGGCATGTCAGCTCATGGGGATTGGTGGCTCAATGGCGGAGGCAATGGTCCGTATTCCGATCTAACCGAGAATCCAGGAGAGTGGTTCGCGCCCGCATGGATAGGGAGCAATAACAGCTTCGTCACCGATCCACCGATCGAAACCAGCAGGATCGTCATAAACCAGGGCGATCATGTCCTTGGTTGGAATGTGCCGCCGCCGGATTGGCTATGGAAAGCGTTCATGCGTGGCACTCACCCGCTGCTCGTGGATACCTTTACTCCGCAGGACTATACCCAGCGCGCCGGCAGGGAGGCAGAAGTCGCGCGGCTGCGCGGCCATACGGGTCAGATCGTCTCATATGCAAATCGCATGAATCTTGCCGCGATGCGTCCCCGCACGGACGTAAGCTCGACCGCCTATGCACTCGTGGATCCTGGCAAAGAATACCTCGTGTTCCAGCCGTCGAGCGGAGCTTTCAATGTGACGCTTCCCTCTGGCACATATGCTGTCGAATGGCTCAATCCTGCTACGAGTGCAAAGACCCCGGGAGCGAACGCAACAGGAACGGGTGCAAGCCAGACGTTCACCCCGCCTTTTTCCGGCATGGCCGTGCTCTATCTCAAGAACACGACCACGGTTGCAGTTGCCGACACCACTGCTCCGACGATTTCCCTGACCACCCCCGCTTCGGGCACCTCCGTCACCGCGGGCGCTTCTGTCACCCTCTCCGCAAATGCTTCCGACAATGTCGGCGTCGCTGGCGTGCAGTTCAAACTCGACAGCGTGAATGTCGGCGCTGAAGACGCGACCGCTCCGTATTCAATAGTATGGAACACCACTGGTGTGACAGCTGGAACGCATACCTTGACCGCGGTCGCGAGAGACGCGGCAGGAAACACGACCGTTACTCCTGCCGTCTCGGTGACTGTGACGAGCGCGTCTGTTGCCAGTAGTGGTCTTAGAGCCGTCGCAACGACCGGCTCCATCGCAGCTGGTTCTAATCAACTGACGCTTCCATCATCTGCCGGATTCAATGTTGGTGACTGGGTAATCGTCGAGATCGGCAAGGAGCCGGGGCAAGGACTGAGAGGCACCCGGGGAGTGGGGGGAACGTGGCCGAGTACCTCGTACGCGACGGAGGCGCAATTGCTTGCAGATAAAAGTCATAAGGAAATGGGCCCGAATGGGCAAATAAGCTTTTTTGCGTGGGCCGAGGATACTGGCGAAGTGTATTGGTGGCTCGTCGACCAGTGGTACAACTCATTGCCGAACAGACCCAACACCTTTTTCAGAGGCACGTACTACATGGGCAAAGCGCTTCCTCGCGCGCTTCAGGCAAAAGTCACGGCGATAAACGGCAACACACTCACGCTTGGCGGCGGCCCTACCAACGGTTTCGCCAAGGTCACTGTTAGCGGCGCCAATGTCTATCTCGACGCTACGCCTATCATCAATAAGATGATCGTGGACGCGCCGAGTGGGGTCACGCTTGCGGCAGGGAACTTCCCCATCGGCGGCACCATTTGGATATCGGGCCGCACCGGGTTTACCCTCTCGGGGAGCGGGAAAGACCAGACGAAGCTCTTCTCCCCCAAAGGCGTACCCTCCGCGCAGATGGAAATATCTCTGTCTCCGGATGCTCTCGTAAAAGATTTCACACTCCACGGCAATTTCGGCGACAATGGTTTCGGTCTGAACTGGCAGGGGTCGGCGCCGGCCGGATCGAACCTCGCCGTCACCGACACTGATACGTGGCAAGGCGCGAATCATCCGCGGGGAATTATGTTTAGTTCGTACAGCGATCGAAGCGTGGTCCAAGACGTAAGGGTGATAGACGTTTCTGATAGGGCGGTGGGAGTGGCAGGCGCCAATGAAGTGTGGGGTTATCGCGTAGAAGTCATCCAGACACATATTCCGCGCGACTACAAAGGCTGGCTACTCCAGTGGTACGAAACGAAGGGAGGCGGTTGTGTGGATTGCGAGATACGCAGTACCTACCTCTCTCCGGGGTTCGAGGCATTCATCAGGGCGGAGAACGTGAGCTTCATCCGCCCGAAAGGCACGAACGCGCTCTTTGCGGCGAACGCCGCTGGCGGCTGGCTCATCCAAGATGCCGATCTCCGGTTTACGTCGAACAGCATACATCCCGAATCGGACCCTGCCGCCGCCTCTCCGGGCCTTCCGATCATCAACATCAATACGAACACCGGCATTTCGCACGTAGTGCCGCTCGGCGGCACTATAAGGAATGCGACCATGATCCAGGAGGGTTATATCGATACCAAGAATAATACACTTCAAGGAATCGTGGTGAACGAGTTCAATCCAGACATTAGAATCGAGGGCGGCTACTATGAATCTCCTGACTTCAAAGAGCCGACCGTGATGCATGGAGCGTTGGGTATCGGTTCAACAGGATTAAGGACGCTAGTCAGCAACTTCCGCGTGGTGGGTCTGGCAAGAAATTCCGGAGCCAATACTGCCAATATATTTGTACTGAAAGGGAGTGATTGTGGCGGCAACCAAGCCGACCCGAGGACGCCGACTTCAAAGTATTTCTTCGGGGGTTCTTCTACAGCATGCTCGACCACAGTTGTCCCAACAACTGACATATCTCCCCCCAGTGTTTCCCTAACTTCTCCTAGCTCTGGCGCTTCGATAACTGCCGGAGCCAGTGTCACGCTCACCGCCACCGCATCTGACAATGTCGGCGTCGCTTCCGTTGAATTCCGCGACGGCTCCTCGGTCATCGGTACTGACTCGACTTCTCCATACTCTATTATATGGAATACGACTGGCGCTTCTGCTGGTGCGCACACGCTCACAGCTCTCGCACGTGATGCCGCGGGGAATATCGCAACTTCGGCGGGAGTGAATGTGACTGTCAGCTCTATGCAGACGACAGGGGTCTCCGGCATGAATGGCCCGCTAAAGAAAAGCGGCAACCCGCACTGGCTCACGAACAATTCTGGGAAAGCGGTCTACTTTTCCGGTGTCGAAGTGCATGGGCTCTACCAGCCGATGAATGAGAGCGATGCGTCAACTCCGCAGGGGTATGCTACG
>Ga0209542_10019180_pt1 | contig 10985 bp, 17 predicted proteins | sample RifCSPhighO2_01_FD_184028 | JGI IMG/M metagenome (GOLD analysis project Ga0209542, IMG submission 184028) | Soil microbial communities from Rifle, Colorado - Rifle CSP2_plank highO2_0.1 (SPAdes) (version 2) | ecosystem: Environmental > Terrestrial > Deep subsurface > Rock core/Sediment ...
CTATTGCGGATATTGCTCTTAAAATAAAATCCGCATCCTTAAAAAAGTATATTGTTAATAGCACTAAGAGCGTAAAGGCGAACATAACTCTTCTTTTTTGCCTGTAGTGGCTTGCTCTCCAAAGCTCAAGTTTTTTATCAATCTTTTTCTTCTCTTCAATGATCTTTCTTACCCTTCTCTTCACCCTTTTTCTTATCTTCTTTTTTGTTTTTTTCACCATATTACTATAGTGTTTTTATGCTTATAAATATATTTTATAACGTGGTATTATTATCCAATAAGAAGATTTATCTTCCTGCTTAAATGTTGTATATTTTTCAACACAAACATTTTTATAGTGTATGTTGTTAAAAATTTTATGATGGTTGCACATAAAAAAGGCCAAATTGCTATAATTGTTGTTGTATTAATTATTTTGATTGCTGTAGGAGCTTTTTTCTTCTTTTTTAGAGATGACTCGAGTTCAACTTCAAATAATATTGTAGGTTCTGGAAGTTCTCCCAGTCGGGACAATTCACAATATAATTCCCCTTCAAATCCCACCCCTTCTTCAGGTAGTCCTTCTACCGGAGACGTTAAAATATTTGTTTTAACTGGGAAAAATTTTAGATTTGTTATGAATGGTGTTGAAAATCCAGATATAAAAGTCAAACAAGGGGATAAAGTTAAAATTGAATTTTCAAGCACACAAGGATTTCATGATTGGACATTAGACGAGTTTAACGCTGCTACTAAACAGGTTATGGATACAGATGGCTCTACCATTGTAGAGTTTGTTGCTGATAAGAAAGGAACATTTGAGTATTATTGCGGTGTTGGAAGCCACAGAGCTAATGGAATGAAAGGCAACTTTATTGTTGAATAGGGGAGATGCAATGAACTTTGAAAAACTTCAGACTTACGCGCCAATTGTGTTGAGATATGCTATCTGTTTTGTAATTTTGTGGTTTGGAATAAATCAATTAATTAATCCTAATTATTTCTTGGGGTATGTTCCTTCTTGGGTGCCTTTTCCGGCTAATTTATTAGTTATGGGTAATGGTATTTTTGAAGTTGTTTTTGGCGGATTACTGCTTATGGGATTATTTACAAGGTTTTCGGCTTTTTTAATCTCTATTCATATATTGATAATTGCTATTGGTCTTGGGTATAATGATATAGCTATAAGGGATGTTGGGTTAGCATTAGCAGCATTCTCCGTATTCCTTAATGGAAAAGATAAATGGTGTTTTGATTCTAGGCGTGTTAAGTCGGGTTAGATAATTTATAGATGTCTTAAAAGCTTGCCTTAGGGGTTTCACTCTTTATCTTTTCAGCCCTTTTTCGTTCTTTTGCGGGAGAATAATGCCACTAATTTGTCATCAAGTTTTTCTTCTTTTGCAGTTTTCTTTCCCGCGTTTAAAGTACTACGCCTTAATATATCCTCAATTTGCTCGTGAATTGTAAAAAGATTTTTATCGGCCCTTATTTGAAGTTTTCTTAGTATATCATTAGACAGGTAGATTGTCATTTTATTTTTGTATTTAAACTTAGGTTTTAAGCTTAGAAAGGCTTCTTCAATTTCTTCATAAGGCCAGCCATGCTTTAGTAAGGGTGTTCTTATCTGATAATCATCAAGTCCTCTTTTTCTTGCCTCTTTTATAAATTTTACAAGTTTATTGTTAGCCATTTTTTAATTTTTGCTCTGACCTATTGTCTTTTCCTTTTTATCTCTTAGATTTAGATTTTATTGTTTTAAATTTTATATTATTAAGAAAACTGAATTTAGCTAGAAATGTTCTCTTGATTTTTCTTAGGATGCCATGCACTATCCATCCCAATATAAATCCAACGACAATAGGGATTATTAGTATTATATATGTGTACGATTCGCAGGTAGAAAAAGTGCATATAACTGCCAAAGATATAAAAGACAAATAACTAATTATAAGGCCAATTACCGCTCCGATATAGCTGCCCAACATGCGAAAAGGTGACAAACTTTCTTTAGACATATTGCAGCACCTCTTTAATTTTCTTTAGGCATCTTTCTTCCCAATTTTTACAATTTAAATCATTTTCGTCTATAAAGATAATTTTCCATCCGGCAGGGTTATATCGATTTTTGCAAAATTTTTTGTAATTTTCAATGCTTCCATAATCTCTTAGTTTATACCATGAATAAAAAACTTCTATAACTACCTTGTCTTTTTCGTCGATAAAATCTGGATTTTTAAAATTTATTAAAAAGTCTCCATTTCCCTTATATATAAAGGGTAAATTGTATTTTAAACACAAACTACAAATCTTTTGTTCGTAAGTTGTAGGCCTATTATATAATCCCTTTATAGAGTTTTCACAGACGAGTCTAGCATAATTTTCGTCTTTCCACTTTTCCTTCATAAATTTACTATGTTTCTCTTTTATACGTTTAGCTTTGTCTTCCCCATATAAATCTTCATAACTTTTGCCCATTCTCGCTTTTCGCATTTTTTCCTTACTTTTTTCTAAGACTATTTTGCCTCTTTCTGTTCTAGATATCTTTTCTATAATCTTCTCGGCTTTCTCTTTACCGTATATCTCGTCATAAGTCTTATTTTTAAACCGACCTTTTTTAAACTCTGTTAATGGTGAAAAATGTTTTCCTTTATTTGCATTAGCTATTTTCTTGATTGTCTCTACAGAGTGTTTATTTCCTAAATTCAATTTATTCCCTCTTTTAAATCGAAAATTAGAATTAATTATTTTAACAAATCTTCCTTTTTTATCTCTTATTACGTTAAAATTATCTTTACTTGTCATTTTATACTCTTTTGTTTTACTTTTTCCCTTTTACTGGAGCAATGTATGTTTTTTGGACTGCAAAACTTTTGTAAATACCCTCCAATATATCAGTCCCTGCATAACCTGCAAGAAGAGAAAGTCTTGAATCGAAGTTGAAAATTATTCCGACAAAAACACCTATTATTACTGCTATTAAGACTGTTATGGCATAATATCCCCATAAAATTTTTCTTCTTAAAGAAAGAGCTTTTAAGAGTCCAACCACTCCTCTTGTTAAACCACCTATACCTCCAAGGAGCCCAGCAAAAACTATTTCATTAACCATATTCTCCCTCTTTATTCTCCTCTTTTATTCTATGAGGATGTGAAAAGTTTTTTTAAAGGTTTAGGTTTTTGAAGAAAGCGAGAAATTGGGTTTATTAGGCAATAAGATCCACTTTTATTCTTCTTTCATTTATTGCCCTTTGTCCCTTTAAAAAATCTTGATATTCAATACTTTCACTTAATACATGAAGTGTGCCGTTTTCGGTGTAATGGGGATCAACATACCTAAATTTCTTTTTCAAGTTAAACTCAGGATTTCTTTGATTTTCTCTTAATTTCAGCTTTTCTGTTTTTAACAAGTCTAGTACTTTCCCGATTTCTGTGTTTCTACTTTGCACTAATCTATTTATTATATGTTCATCATCAGAATAAAAATCGTCGAGTTTTATTATTTCTTCTTTAAGTGCGGTTTTTAGGGCTCGACTTAGGAGCTCCCACCTAACAGTGCATTCTGCTCCACCCCAATGCTCTCTTTGACATTTTGCATATGATTGTGCAAATCTTGCAGCAATTTTTCTTTTTGCAAATACAATTTGCCCGTTGTAAACTATTAAGTTTTTCGCACACCCATTTACCCCTTCAGGATCTGCCCAAGTGCTAAATTCTCTTAATGCATAATCAATTCTGTCTGCGCAGAGTTGTGGGGCAGGTCTTTCGAGTAAGCCATATTTTTCTATATCTGTAACTTTATCTGGTTCAAATCCGTACCTTTTTACTATATCTGGAATTGTTGAGGCCGAGATTATTTTTTCTAAATTTTTGTCTTGATGATCTTCCTTTTCCCTATCACCTATAACCCAGTCAACTATATGCGAAAAAGCGGTATGTGAAACGTCATGTACTAGACCTGCAATCTGTTCTTCTAAATCTGCATTTAATTTCTTGAGAAGCAGCATAACTCCTACTGAGTGCTCGTATCTGCTAAATCCTGGGTAAGGATAAAATCGCTGAGGCATGCCCAATTGATTTATTTGCTTTAGCCTTTGTATTGCAGGAGACTCAATTAAATCGATTAGGATAGATTCAGAGACGCTAAATTGACCGTAGACTCTGTCATTTATAGTCAAAAAGGCCTTGTTCGACATCACTCTATTTTTCATAGAAGTAATCAAAGAGTAGTGTTTATATTGATTATTGTCTTCAAAACCATTTTATCCCCCTTTTTAATATACTTCTTCATTACGAAAAAGTTTATAAATATAATTTAATTCATGAATGGAGAAAAAGGGTGATAAGATATGAAGAAGTTTATTTTTGTTGTTCTTGTCCTAGCATTGGTGCTATTTTTGCCTTTAGTAGCTGCAGTTAAAACTGATATTACCGTTAAGACTGATCCTAAATACTATGTTAATATAAAGGTCGATAATCCCTCTACTGGAGAAAAAGTTGATCATTATTTTACTAAGCCAGATGCAACAGGTGTTGTTTTCTTTTCAGTTTCTACTGTGATTGAAACTATAGATGTTGAGATTATTGTTAGTGATGTCAGCAATGTTATTGTAAAACAGTTTCAAGAGGGCAATCATCCTGCTGGAGAGGCTATAAATCTTGATTTTACTGTGAAAGAGGGTAGTGAGAATTTGACGGATACTGCTGCAGAAGAGAACTCAACTTCTGAAAATGGCAATGAGAGTGAAGCGGCTTCTGAAGCTGTTGCAGAAGAAGCTGTAGCCGATGAAGAAGTTAGTGATGAAAACGTTTCTCCTGAAACTGGTGAAGGAACTACTACCGGATCAATTGTTTCTGGGGGGGTTGATGTTTTGAAGAAAGTACCCAAATGGGGTTATTATGTTGTTGGAGGAGTTTTAGTCGCTTTCCTTGTGGTCTTTTTTGTTATGAAGAGCGGCTTTAGTTTTAAGTCTCACCATGAACCTAAAGGTGGTGAAGAGTTTAGAATTGTGGGTCGAAATAATCCTAATCTTGCCGAAGAGATTGAGAGGGCAGAAAAGAAGATAAAAGAGGCTCAAGAAGAGATAGAGAAATTTAAGAGAAAGGAAGAGATGGAAGATAGGATTAAGTCGGCCGAGAAAAGGCTTGAAGAGGATAAGAAGGAGCTGGAGAAGCTTAGAGAACAGAAATCCGGTTAGATACACACAACACACTAATTTTTAAAAAGAATTTGTTTCTTGTTATACCATGAGTAAATCAACAGGTAAAAAATCAGAATACAGACTTAAGGATTTGGTTGTTTTAAAATATGCTTCTAATACTTGTTATACTGAGGTTGTAGATGTTTCAGGTTTTGAAGACGAGTGGTTTCATTTGGATGTTAATGAAGGGTTGTGGGGATATAAATTTGGGGGATTTTTTCATCAGGAAAGCCAAGAAAGAAAAATTGGCGAGTCAAGATATATTGGAAGGGCAAAGTATGGAATTATAGGTGTTTATGATAGAACAAATACAGAGCACTTAAGTTCTATGGTTCATGCAGTAAGGGAGGCAACTCAGTCTCCAAGTTCCTGGGTTGATGATGATTAAAAGTGGAGAATAAAAGATTTATCGTTTCAAAATATCGCTGACTTTCTCATAATTTATATGATTCTTGCTTAAAAGGCTTATGAGCTCTTTTCTACTTTCTTCGTTTCCCAGGCCTTTAAAATCTAATAAAACGAAATCAATATCTTCATAGGTTTTTTGAATGGCCTCGATTACCATTTCCTTATTTAGGGGAAAGACATACTGGGGAATTACATGTGAGATAGCAACGTTTGACTTTGACTGAATTTTATTGAAATTGGGGCAGTAATGGGGGCCGCCTATTGCTACAGCTATTTCTCTGTGTGCCAAAGGTTTGAAAGTTTCTATGGCTTCAATTATTGTTTTTGCTATAACAAATCCTGCACGCTTGTCTTTCCATTCATTTTCTGTTGAGCCTATCTCAATGAATAAACACGGTTTGTTTATTAGTGGGCCGTGATGAGTTGCTTCTAAAGTTACTTCATAATGTTTGTCTATGAAAGATTCTTTTGCCTGTTTCTCTAAGGTTTGAAACATATGCTTCATAAATTGGGCTGATGAACTTGATAATTTGCCAGGTTTGCCGCCATAAGACGCGTCAGTAAAGTTCCCTACAGAATGAATTGATAGGGTCTTAGTCGGCACTGAAGATGAAGATTGGTGTTTTGAAGCGAATATTATAAAGTCGTATTTGTTGATTTTTTCCGAGTCGAGGTTTTCATTATAAAGCATGTCCTCTTCTAACAAGTAGAATTTAAGTTCGTTATTTTTTAAATAAGGCGAGAACTGGGAGAGTTGAGTTGTTATGTTAACTCCTGCCGGATCTTTCTTTGAGGCAACTACAAGGTATTTCATAAACTCTCCAGAGAAGACTAAATTTAAATAGATTTTGATACCGAGAACTTATTAATATAGGCCTTTATAACTCTCTCAAATAAAGTAAGAGAACTGTTCCATACTAATTCGACATCAGTATCATCCTGATATAAGCCCTCCAATTCTTCTGGGTTTTGTAAGTGTTTTTTTAGAGTTAGTAATGGGTTTAAATCAACTTCTGGAAACTGTTCTGCTAATGCTTCAATTGTTGCAAATCTGTTTCTTCTTAATTCTCCATCACAAAGGTATAGCACTTGCTTCAAGCTACTTGTTGTTCCTTTGAGAGTTTTATGAAATTTCTCAATCATCTTTTTCCTATTTGTTTCAAGATAGTGTTGTCTTAAAATTAATCCTTGTCTTGCTACTCTCAAATTATGAGCGGTTGTTGTGAGAGGCCCTGATTTTGAGGGCTCGTAAGTTATTTCACCTCTATAGTCTGGGCCTACAGCAATTTGAGCCTCTTCTAAAAAATATTTCCCAAAATCTTCTCCAAATGATGAAAATCTTCCATCTCTAGCCGTTCCAATATCTAAAGGTGAAACTTGAAGAGGAAAAGATCTTGGAATAGATTGGGCAAAAGCTCTCCCGACTTCTTTTATGTATCCTTTATCCGTAACTGTATCATGTGGGAATATTAAGACAGTATCAATATCACTTTCTCCATATATTGCTTCACCTCTAACATAGGATCCAAATAGCATTAGGCTTAATCCAGATTCAGCAAAAGGTCCTAAGTTCTCTTTTAGTCTGCTTAGGGTTTTGTGATAATCTTCTTCTGAAGGTCTTGGTTCGTCATATCCCAATGTCATTCATTTTTTATCTTAAGAGATTTTATAAAGATTTATTCTTTTTTTTAGCTATGTCAAAACTAATATTCGGGCCTGCTGGACTTGGACCGATTAAAACAGCTGAGCAGGTTTTAGAGGAGTATGCTAAAAAGGGAATAAAGAGCTGTGAGATAGCTTTTACTTATAGTATTTACATTAAGAATAAGGAAGATGCTGAAAGAATAGGACGTAGGGCAAAGAGTTTAGGAATAACTTTGAGTATACACGCTCCGTATTGGGTTAATTTGAATTCTTCTGAAAAAGCAAAATTAAAAGCGACTCAGCAGAGAATTTTAGATTGCCTTAAAGTTGGAACTTGGCTTGAAGCTGATTCTGTTGTATTTCATCCAGGATATTATGGAAAGATGAGTAGAGAAGAGACTTATGACAATGTTAAGAATGCTATAAAAGAGATTATAGATGAAGCCAAGAAGGAGAAATATACTCCAAGAGTTGCTCCTGAGACTATGGGCAAAGTTAACGTCTTTGGAAGTTTAGATGAAGTTTTGAAATTAGTTGGCGATTTGAATTGCAGTTGCTGTATTGATTTTGCACATATACTTGCTAGAGAAAAGAAAGTTGATTATAAATCAGTAATTTCTAAATTGGAGAAAGCTGGAATAAAGAATCTTCATGTTCATTTTTCAGGAATAGAATATGGAGATAAAGGTGAAAAGAAACATATTCCTACAAATGAAGCAGCACTTAAAGAACTTATAAAAGAACTAAAGGCTGCGAACTTCAAGGAAGTTAATATAATAAATGAAAGTCCTCAAATGATTGAAGATACTTTGAAGGGGATAAAGATGTATAATTCATTCAACACTATTTAGTTACAGCTAAAAATTAAAAATGTTCCTGATTATTCTAATTTGTGGTAATTACAAGAAAGGCAAGAAGGCATGATGGTAGAGTCTCTCCAAGATTTAAGGGCAAAAAAGAAGAGTTATTTGAACAGGGCCTTGATCCAGAAGTCTATTGGGATGATTGGGAAGACTATAGAGATGGGTTGAGAAATCCAAAGGACAGGAAGAAAATAAGGAGGATTTATGGATCATTTGCTAAGTATTTTGATATAAGAAGGTGGAATAAGAAACTGAAGCTATTGATTTTGAGAAGAAAGGCAAGAAAGAAAAAGCTTAGAAAAGTTTATATATAAATAAGATTTGTCTTATTTATGCAGATTGACACAACTAAAATGAGTTCTAGAGGGCAAGTAGTTATACCTTTGGATATGAGAAAAGATATCAAGGAAGGAGACAAATTAATTGTAATTAGAAAAGATGATGAGATAATCTTGAAGAAAGAAATACCTGAAACTGCACTAATGTCTGAAAAATCATTAGCTAAAGCGTGGTTGTCGAAAGAGGATGAAGAAGCATTTGCTTATCTTCAGGAAAAATGAAGTTTAGGAAATATGATATTATTTTAGTTAATTTTCCTTTCTCTAATTTAAAGACTAGTAAGATAAGGCCGGCGCTTGTTATTAAGCCTTTGGAAGGAGAAAATACAATCCTTTGCCAAATAACTACTAAAAATAGGGGGATGGATACATATGAAGTAATTCTTAACAGAAAATCTTGTGAAGGAGATATAAAATTCGATTCTAATATCTATCTAGATATGATTTTTACTTTACATGAAAGTCTTGTAGTCAATAGAATTGGTTATGTTAAAGACGAAACAATAAGAAAAGAAATAGAAGCCAAAATCAAAGGAATTTTCTGTTCTTAATAATTAAAGAATTTTTAAGGGGATAAAAGTTTATGAGAAGATTTAATCCTCTTTCTTGGTAAATTTCGTAACTAGTATGAAGACAACAAAGCTTACTATTGTTCCAGGAATAAAGGCTTGAACTGGATCGATGAACATGAAACCAATAACTGTTAACATTCCTAAGAGAATGCTCCAAAATGCAGCTTTTGAATTTGCTCTTTTCCAATAAAAGCCGAAAACAATTGTTGGAATCAACACAACTGAAAATGTTACCGCCTCAATAGATAAATGAGCTATATCAAATATGATTAGAGAGATTATTAATGACAAAATACCAATTATTAGAGTTGCCCATCTTGTTTTTTTGAGTAATTCTTCTTGAGAAGGTTTCTTTTTTGTTGATTTGTAGTAGATATCATGTAAAACTGTCATGCTAGTAATTAATAACATTGTATCTGCTGAGGACATTATGGCAGCAAAGAACCCTGCCACAACAAATCCAATAAATACCGGAGGTAAGAGGTTGAATAATAAATCAAATACTACACTATTCGCTTCAGCATTTGGCAGAATTATTTTTCCATATATTCCTAAAAGTGTGCCCATTCCTAAAAACAATAATACCAAAATACTAGAAACTCTGCTTGCCCATCTTGCGTTTTTTTGTGTATCCGCAGCATAAGCTCTTTGCCATATATCTGAGCTTGAAAGCGTGCTTGCACCAACAAACAAGAAAGCAAGACAAAAACATAACCAGGGAGCGAATTCCTGACCTGTTAAAAATGAGGAAGGTAAACTGGAGATAGCGCCAATTCCCCCACCCTTAAATATTGCTACTGGTAGAAGAACTGTAAGAAGAAATAACATGACAATTGCCTGAAACACATCAGTTCTTATATCTGCCCTTAATCCACCTATGGAAGTATAAATTATCACTATTGAAGCTCCGATTATTGTTGATATAACAGGACTAAAATCTGAAATAGCACCAACTAAAACTCCAATAGCCAATATCTGTAAAGCCAAGAATAGGGAGTATGTAATCAAATTAACTATTGAAGACATTATTCCAACCTTTCTTGAGTATCTATGCTCTAACCAATCTGGCAATGAGTAAAATTTGTGCTTATCACCATACTCTTTTATTTTGTGAGCAAAGAAATGTCCAAAAATAAAGAAATAGAAGCAGAAAGATAGGGCTATAACTATTATTGCTATACCTCCTCCTTTGAATGCAATGCTGGCATTACCTAGTATTGCTCCAGCACCTACAAAAGTAGAAAATAGGGTAGCTAACAAAACCCACCTATTTGTCTTCCTATTATTTACCCAGTAATCGTCAAGAGTTAACTTTTTTCTTTCAATTAGACCAATAATAAATGTAATAAGAAGAAATGCACTGATTATTCCCCAATCAATAAACGATAGAGTATAAGTCATGTTTATTGGACTATTTTTTGATATAAAAACTTTTCCTTTGAAGGTTTAAACATGACAACTCTTCATCCCTCTTTTTTCTAAATATTTCTGATGATATTCTTCAGCTGGGAAGAATTGAGTGGCAGGCTTGATTTGTGTGACTATCTTTTTGTTTCCTAATCTTTTTTGTTCGACTTTTAATGAGAATCCTATTTCTACTTTTTGTTCTTCTGTTGTGTAAAATATAGCCGATCTATATTGATCACCTATATCTGGACCTTGTCTGTTTATTTGAGTCGAGTCGTGGATTTTCCAGAAGCCTTCTAATAGTTTTTTATAAGATGTCTTTTCGGGGTTGAATGTTACTTCTACTGCTTCAGCAAATCCAGTTTCATGAGAGCAAACTTGTTCATAAGTGGGTTTCTTTATTTTAGGATCTCCATCAATATATCCTACTCGAGTTTTGACTACTCCAGGAAGCTTTGAGAAGTATAATTCAGGATTCCAAAAACATCCTGCTGCGAAGATGGCGATTTCTGTTTTACTGAGTTTATTTGTCATAAATATACTCTGCTTCGCAGATATTTAATTTTATTGATAATA
>Ga0209542_10019181_pt1 | contig 10985 bp, 10 predicted proteins | sample RifCSPhighO2_01_FD_184028 | JGI IMG/M metagenome (GOLD analysis project Ga0209542, IMG submission 184028) | Soil microbial communities from Rifle, Colorado - Rifle CSP2_plank highO2_0.1 (SPAdes) (version 2) | ecosystem: Environmental > Terrestrial > Deep subsurface > Rock core/Sediment ...
ACCTTTCCACAAATCTGGCTGAACTCTATCATATTGAGGTGGGTAAACAATTTTAACTCCAAGTTTTTCTGCGGCATGCCAAACCCATCGAGGGTTATCAAGGAAAGCTCTAGCTATGGTTACCATATCGGCTTTGCCTGAAGCAATGATTTCTTCTGCTTGTAGGGGGTTGGTGATGAGTCCGACCGCCTGTACTTTTATGTCAACATTTTTTTTAACCTCTTTTGCGAGAGAGATCTGATAATTTACATCAGTTGGCATATTAGTTTTTGGCGTTACTCCACCACTTGAAATACAGACATAGTCGAGTCCCGCTTCCTTCAACAATTTGGCAAATTTTACGGCATCTTCTGTTGTAATTCCACCTTCCAACCAATCGTTTCCAGTAATTCGAGCACCCATAGGCTTGTCTTTTGGCCAAATTTTTCTCACCTGCTCTGCTATTTCAAGTGGTAGCCGCACTCGATTTTCAAAGTTACCTCCATACTGATCTGTCCTGTGATTTGATATAGGAGAGGTAAAGGTATGAAGCAGATAACCGTGAGCGACATGTAATTCTAAAAGATCAATACCTATGCGAGTAGCTCTTTTTGTAGAATTAACATAATCTTTTTTAAGTCGCTCAATTTGTTCCAAAGTCATTTCTGTTGGTGTGGGCCATGCTGGGTCACGAGGAATATCTGATGGGGCAAAGGTAGTCCAAGCTTTTTCATTTTGAAGTAAGGGGCTTCCTCCTTGCCATGGTATATCGGTGGAACCTTTGCGTCCTGAATGCGCAAGCTGTATACCTATCGCAGTATTGCCATTGTACTTACGAATTTTTTCTAATATATTTCCCAATGCTTTTTCGTTGTCGTCAGAATAAAGGCCGAGATCACTAAGAGTAATCCTCCCTTCCTGATTTACGGCCGTTGCCTCGATTATCAACAACCCCGCTCCTCCAAGTGCTAAATGCCCAAGATGAATAGTGTGCCAATCGCTAGCACTACCATTTACTGCGCTGTATTGACACATGGGGGATATTACAATGCGATTTTGCAAGGTCAGCTTACGTAGATTAATGGGGCTAAACAATTGACTTGCCATGTTGCGTAGTATACGATATTTGCGGAGAATACAAAATGCAAAGACCAAAACTTTGGAAAATTCTTGAGAGGCCGAATTACTCTAGTGGTAGAGAGTATTGCGATGCTCTAATCGCCCTGGGCTACAGACCAAGCGATTGGATCATAGACATTGCTTACAAACCATACTTTCCTGTTTGCACAGTAAGATGGCCATTACCATTGGTCCGTGTGAAATTGGAGATGTTTGGCTTTAAGGAGCCGACTACCCTGGAAGAGTTTTACAATGTCGCTCTTGGCGAAGGATTTGAAAATCCTCCACCAGAGTCGGCGCTTGCCTTACGCTTAAAATACGATGAGCAACCAAAAGGAGAGTGGCTCCGTGTTGCTACAAAAATGGATGCCATGGTTGATTCCGATGATGTTCCACATCTTCCAAAATTAGGAGCGGCTCTCAATCGTTTCTATTTGGAAACTTACTGGGCATATTCTGGCGCAATATTTCATCCTCACAACGAGTTTGTCATGGTTGATCCAAGTGCTATCGGATGCCCAGCTTAACTTGACACAAAAGGAGAAAAAGGATGACCGTCAATGACTCGATGATTTTTGTGGGAGAATATTCGGAAAAGCTCGGGCGAACAGCCGAAGAGCATATCCAGGAGCAGGTCCAAACATTTCTGAATAATAATTCAGGGGTGGAAATTCTGAAGTTCACTATCACCAGAAGCGGAGATGGAAAGGAAGCGAAGATCACAGTATCTTTTTTTTATCGTATCCTCCGATCTTACTCTTACTACGAATGCTCTAAACCATAGAGTGTTGGGGTAAAACTCCGCCAAGCAGAAGCCTGCTTCGGCGGTTTCTGTTTATTTGAAAATATTTTTAAATAATAGCAACTAGATTTTCTAAAGATAATAGGTTTTACTTATGACGGGTCTAGCACCTTAAACAAGATAGGAGAAGAGTTATGCCAATGCCAGTGCCTGATCTTTCGATCGAGCAACTTAACATTGAGGTTGCCGGACCGTGCAGCCTCCAATGCTTTACCTGTCCGCAAGCCAAAGTGAATGGCGGTCGGGAAAAAGACTTCAAAGTTATGATGACTTTGGAGGAGTTTAGAAAAGTGCTTGATGATACATACCAATATCGTCATCCCGAACGACCCCTGTGCATTTCGCTTCATGGATCTGGTGAGCCGACCCTTAATCGCAAGTTGCCGGAGATCGTCCGGTACGCAAAATCAAAGAGTCAGACATATGTCTCTTTCTTCACTCACGGCAATCTGCTGACCCCCACTCTTTCACAACAGGTGATTGATGCTGGTATCAATGAAGTAACGGTTTCTTTGATCGGTTATGATAAAGAGACCTGTAACAAGTCGATGGTGGGTGGTGATTTCGACCGGGTGATGGGGAATATCCGTATCTTTCAGAAGATTCTTCGACATGGAAACTACCCAGACACAAAAATTAACACCCGTCACCTCACAATTAATTTTGAGAGAAAGGATTGGGAGGTAGAGCAATATCGCCAGAATATTATTGATCCACTGGGTGTCGAAGCAGAAATCTGGCTTCAGCACAATTGGGACGGCCGTTTCGTGACCCTAACCTCCTCGCGGGAGGAAATGGCCAAAGAGCGAGGTCTTACTCGCCGTTCTTGTGGCAGACCCAATGCGAACTATCTCGAGGTGCGCGCCGGTGGAGTTGGTGGTCGGAGACTGGCTGTTGTCGCTTGCCCAATCGTACTTGGTCGGGATTCTCTCGGCACCTTGGGTCATTTGGATACCCAGACTATTGCGGAAGTGGTAGCAGGTTCTCTGTACGAGAAACTGCGACATTCTCACAATGAGAAGGAATTCGACGGCACTTTCTGCGAGGGGTGCGATTACCTGTACCCTGACCTCAAAGAAGTTCTCGTTTGGTCAAATAAACCAGGGCGAAAAGTGGGCCAGAGCCAAACGGCTCGGCAATTGGTTTACCCCGAATCCACTTCTGTCGCTGTTTAGTAGTGTCGACACAACCGCCCGGCGCTTCAAAACCGCCGGGCATTTTCTATAAGAAAATTTCTTACTTTTTCGATGTCACTACGATAGGGGGAAGAGGCAATAAATTTTGCGTTCCTGTGTTCCTGCCAGCGTTCTTTCAAAAACACATATATATTCTTTAGAAATACCCGTACCTTATTGTTTTTGGATAAAATGTACCCCATTCGCACTAAGAGTTCCGGCCTATTTTTGATTTTGTGCTCCATTTTATCTCTAATCATTTTTTGTCCGAGAATAAAACATAAATAATATTGCATCACTTTATGACGCGCTGTTTCTTTTTCTACACCATCAATCTCAGCAATCTTTTGAGCAGTGATATCAAAAATTTTAGAGACATCTTTTGGCCACGATTCGGTCAGAATCCATTCAAATGTATCTCTCCTTGCAAGGATATGCCCTAGACCTGCTTGATGCGATTGATGTAGCATATGTAAGTATTTCTCCCGATGTATTTTGCCCTGAGTAGCGAGATAATAATTAATGAGTCGGTCTGAAAGATCTAAATCAACAATTCCAGAATCAACCAAAAGTTGATAACCATCTTTTAATTTATCTGTGCGACACACGTCGTGCCATAGGCTATTCGAAAATTCTGAAAATATACGGATGCGCTCTATGGCTGTCGCGCCAGTGTTGGAAGCATTAGTATAGAGGTTTACAACATTCACCATTTTGCCATATATGTCCTCCTCCTCACCCTTTCTGTTTTGCTGTTTTACTCTGAAATCATAAATATCTCCTCGAGAGACGATATAATCAGTATTCTCATTTAAAAACTCCACCGCTTTTTTTAATGCATTTTCTATATAAAAGTCGTCATTGCTCGCTAACACCACATATTTGGTCTGGACTCGCGAAAGCGCATCCAGTACTTTTTTAAAAAATGTGGCGATATTTTTGTCATGTGGGTATCTTATGTATTCATAATTTACATTTGGGTATTTTGATTTATCTTTCAATATTCTCTCTACCGATTCATCTTTGCCACCATCCGCAACAATGATTTTAAAAGGCAAATGATTTTCATTTTGGTATTTAAACCAGCGCCATGTAAAGTTGGTCTGGTCTTTTAATAAAAGGACGATTGTAAGATCACTGTTTATTATATCTGTCATTTATTTTACGCGGCGCAAGTAGCCGTTGGCGTTGCAGCTGATGAGCAGTTTGTTTTCCAAAATTTTATCAATTTCGAAATTTTTGTTTTCTTTCATAAATGCTCGACGAGCAGTTTCGGGATTATTGCCTGGACCCCACGGCCGATTCTTGTTGATTCTTGACTCACCCTTAACTTGTTCTACGAAAGTATCATCGCAAATCATATAGTATCCCTTTCCGACCATTTCAGAATATAATCTAAGTTCGTTCAAAACATGATCGTGAGTATGGTTGGAGTCAAGAATAACAAGAAGCTTCTGGTTATTGCCTATAATTTTTTTTATCTTCTTTATCGTTTCATCTTCTGTAGAGGGACCGTTTATAAGAGCGATCCGCCTCGACAATTTCTTATGAGAATTAATTCTCTCTACCAAATCCGGAGGGATATAAATATCTACTCCTATTATTTTTTTACCACCCACAATTTCCATAATGGTTGAGTAAAAAAGTAACGAACCTCCCCATGCTACTCCAAGTTCAATGATATAGTCAGGTTTGGTTTTGTAAATTATCTCTTGTCGCGCAAACATATCTTGAGCTGGGTTTAGAGTTGGCTCCCCGAACCATTCTGTTTGATTGTACCAACCATACTCCGCTGATTTAATAAACATATCCATTGCTTGGCGCTGGAGCTCTTTATCGCTCGCCATTTTTTTAGCCTCCCTAACTAGACGTTTGTTATATTGCTCTCTGGTAAATAATTTTTTCTTATTAATTTTGGTCATAGAATTAATTTTCAGTTTTTTTGGAATAAAAGATTGCAAGCATTCTTAAGACGGAATTTCTTTGGAAGATTTTGCATCGGTCTATCCTGCTCTATCCCGAGGAAAGAGCCTCTAAAAGTTGATTTGTGTACAAGTCTAAACCCCTCTTTTTTTAACTCGCTTATGATATCACTAATATTAAAATACCAAACTGGCATTTTAGAATCATAGTAATTTTGGACGGTAACATAGGTTGGTATGTTGCTGGCCTGAAGATCGGTAAACATTATATATGAAGGATTAAATGCCACAAATTCTTTAAACAAACTTTGCCAATTCTCAATGTATTGCAGAGTACTGCCAATGTTTATGATGTCAACTTGCTCTGGAGCTTTGGGCAAGTTTGATAAGAATTTAATTTGTTTGTCATTCTTAAATAATTTATTACCCAATTTACAGACCTCCTTATTTTCTACAACTGTGTATTCTATATTTTCTCTTTTTATATTACTACTCCCTAAAATAGAAATATATTCTTTGCCTAGATTGCCTCCAAAATCAATGATTCTTAATACTTTTTTATTTTGTTTCGGGATAAGAGCGGTTACAATCGGAAGCAGATTCTCACGATAAATGACAAATTCTGGAACAATTTTCTTTTCTTTTGCGGTTTTGAGAATAAGCGCCATGTTCTCTAGAGATCGCTTATTCCAAGTGTGGCCTGAAAATCCTGGTCCTTTTGCCGGAGCATCTTTGAAAGATTTATAAATTCCTTCCCAAATATGAAAATTCTCTTCATCTTTTTTCTTTTTCACAAAAACACACTAACATGAAATATGGCTTTTATCAATTTTACTTATACATTTTTTATATTATGATGGAAAAAATTTATTACAAATGACTGGTATGGAAATTAATTACAAAGATTGGATAGAAATTGCAAATAGGGTCTTTGGTCAGAAAGTAGTGCCAGCTGAAGCGATATTTGTGCATGGGTTTGAAGACTTGCATGATGAAATGATAGATTTTGTCGCGGAAGCATATAAGAAATCTGGAGCCAAGCACCTTGTTTTAAATGGGGAAAAAGAATTTGAATTTGGGGCACCTGGGTTTGAGTATTGGAAAGCAAAATTGGTGGAAAGGGGAGTTTCAGAGTTAAACATTTCAGGTGTTACCCCTGCTCGTCACACTAGAGAAGAAGCACTAGGATATATGAATTTTGCAAGAGAAAATAATATAAAGAGGGGTATTGTCATTTCTGCGCCCATGTATGTTGCTAGAGCTTTTTTGACTAATCTTTCTCTTGTTAAGAACTGGAAACTAACTTTGGATTTGTATCCGATGACTATGAAAGGCATTGATTGGGAAAGGGAGATTGTAGTCAGAGGTCTGGGGGGAGATTCTCCAAGTGAACCAGGCTCTCGATTTGTGAAATTTGCAGGCGAATGGGGCAAAATAATCCAATATCGCCAAAATTATGAAAATGGAAACCAGAATTATTCCATCGCTTCTGTCAAGGAAGGTTTGGATTATCTAAAAAATTTACCTTAAATTTTCTTAGTTTGCCATTCCAGGTTTTGGTATAAGAAGCCAGGGCGGTTCTTGTGGTAGCTTTTGTTAGTCAGGTCAATTTTGCGGTTAATAATTTCAAATTTGATGGTGGCGTTTGGGTCGGAAATATTTCTATTGGTACCGATTTTAATTTCTATAATATAAGTGCCTTCTTTGAAGATGGAAGTCGGTAGCTTCACTCTAGTTTCAAAAAGCCCTGGTTTGCGGTTGTATTTAAAATTTTCATCCATATCTATATCAAATGAGTTCAGTATAGACAAACCGTCTTTAGAGATTAGGGCGGCTATGTCCATAGCTGGCAGATCTTTCTCTATCCTATATTCTAGGTTCAAAAATATGTCGCTCCCCATTTCAATAGCTTGGACTTTTTCTTCATCTTGAGTATCGGTGAGCCATATCTTAGTGATGGCGGCGTCTTTGTTTATTTCTTTAAGGGTAACTACCTCGCTTTTTTCTTTTGGAGTCGTATAAAAAGAGATGACTTCGGAAGTTTTGCCCTCTTTCACTACTTTGCCTTTCTCAAGAAGAACACATCTTTGACAGAGGGTCTGGATGGCGCCCATATTATGGCTGACGAAGAGGATGGTGCGGCCTTCTTTTTTGGTGATCTCATCCATTTTGCCGAGACACTTTTTTTGAAACTCGGCGTCGCCGACGGCCAAGACTTCATCCACGAGCAGTATGTCGGGCTCCATATGAGCGGCGACGGAGAAGGCAAGGCGGACATACATACCACTTGAATATCTTTTGACGGGTGTGTCCAAAAATTTTTCTATGCCGGCAAACTCTACGATTCTGTCAAATTTTTTTTCTATTTCTGCCTTCTTCATTCCTAAAATGGCGCCGTTTAAAAATATATTTTCTCTGCCGGTAAGCTCTGGGTGAAAACCTGTTCCGACTTCAAGGAGGCTTCCTACACGTCCACGCAAAATAATCTCTCCAGTTGTGGGGGGTGTGATTTGAGAAAGTATTTTTAGCAGAGTTGATTTACCGGCGCCGTTGGCCCCTATTACCCCAACCACCTCACCTCTTTGCACATTAAAGTTGACATCTTTGAGCGCCCAGAATTCTTCTTTCTTCTCTAATCCTACTGCTTGCTTGGCTTTGTGCTTGGCAAAAGAAAAGGGGTTGCGAAAAACATTGGCAATGACATCGCGAAGCGCCACATAGCCGCCACGCATGTGGGAAATGTCGTACTTTTTGCCCAAATTCCTCACCTCTATTATTGGTTCGGAATTTTCTTTGTTTCTCGTATTGTTTCGCATGATTTTCGTATTAAATAATGTCAGCAAAATACCTCTCTACCTTTTTGAAATAAACTACGCCTATTATAAGGAGCATAAAGCATGCAATGGCGGAAATGAGCAGGAGAATCCAATTTATAGAAGTGGCGCCAAGCAGGGCAGCGCGGGCGGTTTGTACCACTCCAGTCATTGGGTTTAGCGCCAAAATCCAGGAATAACGACCCGCGATAGAAGCAGGATAAATAACCGGAGTAACAAACAAGAGAATTTGGATAAAAAAGGGTAGGACATAGCGAACATCCCTATACTTTACGTTTAAAGCGGACAGAAACATCCCGAGTCCGCTTGCGGCAAAAAAAGTAATAATGAGAAGCAAGGGAATAATAAGTAGCCCGGAAAGATATGGGGTGTAGCCATAATAAATCATCATGGCGACCAAGATAGTCGCACCTAAAAGAAAATCTATAAATTTTGTGACAACACTAGAAATAGGCAAGATGAGGCGAGGAAAATAAACCTTGGTAATAATTGCTTGGTTGCCAACCAAAGAGGAAGCGGTTTCCGACAAAGCTCCGGAGAAAAAATGCCAGAACAATAGGCCGGTATAGACAAAGATGGGATAAGGCACTCCGTCGGAAGGCATACCAGCAAGCTGTCCGAAGAAAACACTAAAAACCACCATAGTGACAAAAGGTTGAAGTATAACCCAGATAATACCTATGGCGGTTTGTTTGTAGCGCACCTTTAAGTCCCTCCAGCTGAAAAAATACAAAAGCTCCCTGTATTGCCAGAGCTCTTTTACGTCTTTCAAACTAAAAACCTTGCGTGGTCTTATGACTGTGGATTCCATGAATGAAAATTATGGTATCAAAAATAAGCAATTTTTTCTACACTATCCATTTTGTTGTTCATATCTGCTATACTCTTACCTATGTCAAACAACCAGCTTAAATATTTGATTGTGGGAGCATTGTTTCTCACTCCTTTTGTTCCGCTTGTCATTGCATCCTCGCTTTTCTTTCCTTTTATTACCGGAAAGGCCTTTGTTTTCAGGATGCTTGTCGAAATTGCTTTTGGCGCCTATCTCATCCTTGCCATAAGAGACTCTTCTTTTAGGCCAAAATTTTCTTGGATTTTGGGTTCGGTTTTGGTTTTTCTTTGCGCAATAGGGCTTGCTGATATTTTAGCTATAAATCCGTCCAAAGCGTTTTGGAGCAACTATGAAAGGATGGAAGGTCTTGTCACAATGCTTCACCTGGGCGCCTATTTTGTTGTTTTGGGTTCTGTTTTTAAAACTCAAGAAATATGGAACAAACTCCTTGCCACAAGCGTCTTCGCCTCTCTTATAATGGCCGTCTACTCGCTTTTCCAGCTTGCCGGCAAGATCCCCATAAATCAAGGCGGTGTCCGAGTTGACGGCACGCTAGGCAACGCTTCTTACCTCGGCATCTACATGGTCTTTCATATTTTCTTTGCCGCTCTATTGTTTGTGAGAGCAAGAGCGGGTTGGCAAAAAACATTGCTTGCTGTCTCTCTGTTGCTAAATCTCTTCATCCTTTATCACACGGCGACGAGGGGGGCTATTTTGGGTTTTGTTGGTGGCGCCTTTCTTTCTCTCATTTTTCTTTTGATAAAGTCAGATAAAGGAGCAAAGTTAAGAAAGCTTGCTTTGGGCGGGGTAATCGTCCTTGCTGTTTTAGCTGGGTTATTCTTTTCTTTGAAAAATTCTTCTTTCGTGCAGAGTAGCCCCGTCCTTTCAAGGTTCTCTTCTCTCTCGTTTTCAGAAATCAAAACACAGGGACGATATTATGTTTGGCCGATGGCCATGAAAGGTTTTGTTGAAAGGCCGGTCTTTGGTTGGGGACAGGAAGGATTCAATTTTGTTTTCAACAAATACTACGATCCGCGGATGTACAAGCAAGAAGCTTGGTTTGACAGGGCGCATAACACTTACTTGGACTGGCTTGTTGCTGGGGGTTTGGTTGGTTTTATCTCGTATCTATCAATCATCGTCTTGCTTTATTTTAGGATTCTAAAAGCCAAAGAAGATTTTCTAAACAAGGAGGACAAAGCGATTATCATTGGCGTTCTGTCGGCATATTTATTCAACAACTTGTTTGTGTTTGATCAGATATCGAGCTACATACTATTTTTCACCATAATCGCCTATGTCCATGCTCACACCGAAGAAGAAAACCACTCCTTGTGGGAAAAAATATCCCTAAAGTTGAAAAATGTTTTTGAAAAAGAAAAATTGCATCCGGTGTTGGAATCCTCCGTGCTCATAATTTTGATTGCTGTTTTATACTTCTCCGTATTTTCTCCTTGGATTCAGAACAAAAAACTTCTCGAAATTTTGAGGATTGCAAACCAAGGGGAGCTTGCTTCAGTTGATGAGTATGCAAAACCTCTCCAAAATCACGGCATGGGCTTTCCCGAAAGTCTTGAACATGTCTCTCAAACAGCTATTGGTGTGTCATTAAATCCAAATGCTTCTCCCGAATTGAGACAAGGCCTGTTTGATGCGGTAGACAAAGCATTTAATGTCCAGCTAGAGAAAGTTCCCACTGACGCGCGTTATCGTTTATTTTACGGACTATTTCTCTCTCGTTTTGGTTGGTATGGTAGAGCCATAGAACAACTCGAAGAAGCAAAAAAACTTTCTCCACAAAAACAAGCGATATATTTCGAGCTTGCAAGCAACTATCTTCTTGATAACAAGCCGGAAAAATCTTTGGAGACGGCAAAGGTGGCCTATGAGCTCGAACCATCGTTTGATGAGGCCAAGTTGATTTATGGGTTTGTGGCTACCGCGGCGGGGAACCCTTCTTTGGGCAATCAACTTTTTTCAGAAGTCGATGAGTCAAAAGTGGTATTTGATGATAGATACATGAATGTTCTCATTTCTCTTGGAGACAGGGCTAAAATCATAGATATCGCTAAAAAAAGAGTATCTCTGGATCCTCAGAACCCTCAACACCGCATTACTCTGGCCGCCGCATACTTAAACGCCAACATGAGACAGGAAGCCATAAAGGCCATAGAAGAGCTTATCCAAATAGACCCGTCTTTTAAAGAGAAAGGAGAATATTATATAAGTGAAATAAGGGCCGGGAGAAACCCGTAACCCAGCTATTTTCGAGTTGTGCACAGGGGGATAGATTTGCATAAAAATCCAACTTGTGCTATACTC
>Ga0209542_10019182_pt1 | contig 10985 bp, 7 predicted proteins | sample RifCSPhighO2_01_FD_184028 | JGI IMG/M metagenome (GOLD analysis project Ga0209542, IMG submission 184028) | Soil microbial communities from Rifle, Colorado - Rifle CSP2_plank highO2_0.1 (SPAdes) (version 2) | ecosystem: Environmental > Terrestrial > Deep subsurface > Rock core/Sediment ...
CGAGGAACTCATTGAAGAAGCGCGCAACCCGAAACACTTCGGGGAACTTGAGCATGCCCAAGAACACCTCGCGGCGGCAAACCCTACCTGCGGAGACGAGATCGCGATTCACATCAGGTGGGAGGGGGGGACTGTCCCCCCTGATGGCTCCGGGGGACTGTCCCCCCGCGGCACGCATCAGACGGAGGTCGTCGGCGAGGCCACCTTTACGGGTAGGGGCTGCATGGTGACCATGGCCTCCGCGTCGCGTCTGCTCACGCGCATGCAGGGAATGTTGCGCGCGAACCTTGAGGCAATAACCGAAGACGATGCGCTCAAGATCTTCGGTGATCCGGTAACGCCAGGCCGGTTGGATTGTGCACTGATGCCATTTCTCGCCCTACGGCAAATGAAAAAAGAAAAGTGAAAAACTGGTCGGTGCCATCAAAGGGATTTCTCTTAAGCTGGATGCTTGGCTTCGCTGCGATTTTTGCCGTTGCGTTTCTGTGGCGAACATCCTTTTTATTATTCTCCGTGCTTGCGGTCATCGCGCTGCTCCTCTTTGTGGTGCAGCGTGACCGTGGCGAGGCGCTTCTGTTCGTGCTCGCGGGAATCTGGGGTCTTACTGCCGAATGGATCGTTATGTTCTTCGGTGCCTGGGAGTACCGCATCGCGCACGTACTCGGAGCGCCCTACTGGCTCCCGATCCTTTGGGGTTTGGCGGCGGTTTTTCTAAAGCGTCTGTATGAAGAAATTGATCAAAAACTTCGGGAAGGAGAACGGAGTAAGGAGTAAGGAGAACGAGATGGAGCGCGTTACGCCCGAAACCAATCTTGAGGTGATCGCCAAAATCGAGAAAGCCGCAGCGTATCTCTACGACGAGTGAGATTTGCATTGCGCCGCGTATATTCTCGCCAGAAACGACACGCTGGAGAACGGCATGAACATGCATGGCTACGGGGAAGAAGAACTCGCCGAGGCCACTGATGCGCTCAACGCGTTACTGTCCGAAAACCCGTGATATACTTGGTGTAGCCACTAGCCACTTGTCCCTGCCTGCCGGCAGGCAGGGCTGGTCGCTTCCCACTATGTCTCGTGTTCACGACGAACGCATCAAGGAACTAGAGGAGATTGCCGAGAAGCTTCGCTACGAGGCGGTGCAGATGGTGATCAATGCGGGCTCCGGTCACGTCGGCGGCCCTTTGGGTATGGCCGATGTGTTTACCGCACTCTATTTTGAAGTGCTCAAACATGACCCGAAGAATCCCGATTGGGAAGAGCGCGATCGCGTCATACTCTCCAATGGTCATATCTGTCCCATCCAGTACGCGGCGATGGCCTATGCGGGCTATTTCCCCAAGAGCGATCTGAAAAAACTTCGGAAGTTTGGCTCGCCGCTGCAGGGGCACCCGCACCGCACCATGATGCCCGGCATTGAGGCGAGTTCGGGTCCGTTGGGGTCGGGGCTTGGACAGGCCGTTGGTATGGCGCTCGGGCTCCGGCTGGATAAGAAGGCGAACGAGGTGGTCTGCCTCATGGGTGATGGCGAGCAGGACGAAGGCGTGGTTTGGGAAGCGGCGATGGCGGCAGGGAAGTACAAGTTGGATAACCTCACGATGCTCATTGACCGTAACAATATTCAGATCGACGGCATGACGGAGGACGTGATGCCGCTTGAGCCGATCAAGGAAAAGTACGAATCGTTTGGGTGGCACGTGCTTGAGATCAATGGGAACAACCTCCGCGAGGTGATTGATGCGTTTGATACCGCACATGCCATCTACGAAAAGCCAGTCATGATTATCGCGCACAATGTTCCCGGCAAGGGCGTGGACTTCATGGAGTTCTCTTTCCCGTGGCACAGTAAGGCGTTTACACCCGAAGAAGCCAAAGAATCACTGCACCAACTGCGCACGCTTGGCGGGCGGATTAAGGGCGAACACGAATAGCGTGGCCAGCCATACGCTGTAGGCCGTAAGCCATAAGCAGTAACCAGAAGCGATTCCAAACCAGCCTACAGCATAAGGCGTAAAGCATATGGCACTCAAATTGAATCCAGAACTCAAACTGGTGGATGGGGCGGCCCTCCTGGACCGCGCGGGTGTTGAGCGCAAGCCGAACCGGGTAGGATTCGGCGAGGGGCTTGTGAACGCAGGGCGCGCGGATGAGCGCGTGGTGGCGCTGTGCGCGGACCTTACGGCATCGACCAAGATGGACGGCTTTGCGAAGGAATTCCCGACACGCTTCTTCCAGGGCGGTGTTGCCGAACAGAATCTTGCCGTGATGGCATCCGGCCTGGCTGCGGTGGGGAAAGTTCCTTTTTTCGCTTCCTATGCGATGTTTTCACCTGGCCGGAACTGGGAGCAGATTCGTACCACGCTTGCCTACAACGAACGCGGCGCGGTAATCGTCGGTTCACATGCGGGCATTTCTGTGGGGCCTGATGGCGCGACGCATCAGGCAGTGGAAGACATTGCCATTACACGAGTGATCCCGAAGATGACCGTGCTGGTGCCGGCCGATGTGCACGAAGCGCGCCGCGCGACGGAAGCAGCAGCGAAGTATGCGGGCGAGGTGGGACTGCCCGTCTACATTCGGCTTGCGCGGGAAGCGACCCCGATTGTGACGACTGAAGAAACACCGTTTGAAATTGGCAAAGGATATGTGTACCGGGACGGGACGGATATCGCGCTTATTGCAACTGGAACCATGGTCTACGAAGCCCTGCTTGCTGCCGCGGAGCTTGAGAAAGAATGGCGCATCCGAGCACGCGTGATCAACTTGCCAAGTGTGAAGCCGCTGGATCGCGAAGTCATTGAAGCCGCTGCGGCCGAATGCGGGGCAATTGTTACTGCGGAGGAGCACCAGATGCGGGGCGGGATGGGATCTGCGGTTGCGGAAGTGGTTGCAGAGACACATCCGGTACCCATGGCGTTTATCGGCGTTGCGGACCGTTTTGGGGAATCGGGAGATCCCGATGAGCTGATGGATCACTTCGGACTTCGTGCAAAAAACATTGTTGCGGCGGCGCGTGCCGTGATTGACCGCAAATAGCTTCCGTTGCTCGTTTCGGGTTTTGCTAACGAGCTAACCGCTAACGAGCTTAGGAGCTATCGAGCTTCCCCAAATGACCCGCACGATTCACTTCGTTCGTCGCAACCCGGCCATCTCGGTCGTGCTTTTTACGCTGCCCCTCCTGGCAGCGCTTTTTATTGCAGCGTCCTTCTCTGACACCGCCACCGCCACCCACGGTGGTCCTTGGCATACGGTTGAGCGTGCAAGCGTCGCGAATGACGAGGCGGAACTTGAGGAATTCAGTTTCATTGCGGACCTGAGCGATGATGGGAATCTCGTCCTGTTTCATTCAGGATCGCACATCTATCTCCGGGATCGCGCCGCAGGCACTACCGAGCAAATTGACGTCAACAGCGACGAAGAGGGCGCGAACCAAGGCAGTGGCGCAGTTCGTGGCGCCATCAGCACGGACGGAAGATACATCGTGTTCGATTCCTCCGCTGACAACCTTGCGGATGACAACCTTGATGGGGAGTACGAGGACGACACGAATGGATACCCCGACGTGTTTCTCCGGGACCGGGTGAACGGCACGACGCAGCGCATCAGCTTCGGTATCGGCGGGGCACAGACAAATAATAACGGAACCGGAAGTGCGGCCATCAGCGCCAATGGCCAATATGTCGTTTTCCTTTCCACCGCAACCAACATCGTCGCAGATGACGATAACGCTGCCCGAGATGTCTTTCTTTACGACCGGAACGAACCGCTTGGCACCATCGAGCGCATCAGCGTGAACAGCAGCGAAGAAGAAGCGGATGGGCAAAGTTTTTTTGCGACGGTTAACGCTGACGGCAACATCGTTGTGTTCTCATCTGATGCAACCAATCTCGCTGAAGACGTGGACGAAAACGGTTTCCATGATGATGACGAGAACGGTGCACGGGACGTGTTTCTACGCGATCGGGCTGCGGGAACCACGACGAAGGTAAGCATCGGTCCATCTGGAGAAGTGGGCGTCAACAGCGTTGAGGGCGTTGTTGAGGTGAGCGCCGATGGGAATATTGTTCTGTTTGGGTCGGATGCGAACACGTTGTTTGGCGGTGATAACGGTGGGGTCTTCGTCCGCAACCGAAGCAACCAAACCACGGTTCAGGCGAATCGCGATGACAACGGGAATCCAGGAACCCGCCACGATGCGGATCTCCCGCCCTCCCTAAGCGCCAACGGCCGGTTCGTGGTGTTCACCTCGCTCGATGCCATGGTGAACGACGATACGAACGGGGTGCGCGACATCTTTATCCGGGATCTTCAGGAAAACAACACTGAGCGGGTGAGTATGCGGCACAACGGAACGCAGACCCAGTTTAGTGGTGGTTTTTTCCCATCCCGGAACCCTATCGTGAGCAGTGACGGAAGTGTGGTGGCGTTCTACGGGAACGCGGACGATCTTGTTCCGGACGACACGAACGAGACGGCGGATGTGTTTGTGGCGGAGCGGACAGAACCCGGCCCGCAGGAGATTAAGGTGGCGGTGATTTTGGCGGAGCCTCATGGAAAACCACACGACGAGACTTCGGTTGTTGAGCAGCCGTGCAAGCTAAAATGGACGTCTGAGGGCGGCGAAGGCCCTGATACGTATACGGGCTACACCAAAGCCTATTTCGAGGATATTGCTTTTTGCGTCAGTGATTATTACGCGGAGAATTCTTACGGTACAATCGAACCCACCTTTACAGTTTATGATTGGTTGGAATTTCCATCAGTCCTACACGAGGGGTCTCCTGATGAGCATTCGGGCGCGGAGAGCTACTATGTCCCCGGAAACGCAACCTTTGCGCGGGATGGCGAGTTTATCACTGATGCAATAGAGCAATCAGAAGTAAATACCCAGGAGTACCATGCTGTTGTTGTTGTGCATGCAGGAGAGCCAACGAACTTCGACTTTCAGCAGAACTTCCGGATGGAAACAGCCGACTACTCCGTGGTCGGCGTGACGCCACACAAGATTCTAGTTGCTGAGCAGCATGATTCTGCCGGCGTGTGGGTTCACGAAGTCGGGCACATAATCGGACGTGAACTTACACAGCACAATACCTTTACTCCCGATCTCTATAATATGGGTCTTGGTGGCCGATTTATTTCGCTAACCCAAGATCCACAGGAAGATAAGTGGGACGTTATGGCTCGTGGCAGCGAAAATGGCGATGGGGTGAACCCACCACACATGAGCTCATACATAAAAGAATTTCTTGGATGGCTCAGCTACGGTTCTGGAATTAGGCCAAAGTCTGCATTTGGAACCTATTCGATCAGCGCTATTTCGGAAAAATCGTTCGGAGATGAAGTTTTTCGATATAACCTGGAAGACAATGCGGACCCGAATACAACGCAATACTACCTTCTTGAAACCAGAAACTCGGAAAACGTCGTTTGGGATAGTTCGATCCCAGAAGATCCGGCCCTTGTGCTCTACTTAGTAAATACGCACGGGCACGCCTCCTACGGGTACACTGAATTTCAGGGGAAAAACTATAACAACAATAGTTGCCGCACCATAAACATTCCTCGTGGGGGGACGCTTGCGCCTCCGGTTCCGCTGATATCTCTTGGAGAAAGGTACACGGATTTTTATCACGACATCACTATTGAAGCGGAGGAATCAAGTGACGGACCGCCATATGCAATTTCGGCAGATATCCGAGAGGCAACCCTAGTTGATAAAGTTGGAGAAGCGGCATCAAACTATCTTGGAGCAATCTTCAACCCACATGCTGCGGTACAGCAGTCCTCTTGTCCGTTTTCTGCAGTTGCCGTTCCGGGGAAGCCTTTGACGCGCACAAGCACAAACAACGTAGATGCCGAAAGGTCCCCCCTACTTGCGTACGTTGATCCGCTGCCAATAGGAAGCTGGGCTGCGATCATAACTCCTTATTTTGCTGCGGTGTCATTCTTGTTGTTTGCAATAGGTCTAAAAAGAATAAGTCGAAGAAGATTGAGAGCGGATGGTGAGTCAAATATTCTCCCAATGCTCTGGATTATTATCTGGGGATTAGCGTTTCTCATCTCCCTTGTCGGTTTTATTGTCCTGAATTATACCCATCCTGTTCCGGACGTTTCTCGTGGCCCAATGCACTCCTTCCTTGAAGGGTCAGCTGTGCCCGATCTCGACCTTCACTTTTACGCGGATGACGGGAGCCACATTGGGATGAACTACGAAACCGGGGAATACGAAGTTGAGGTTGCCGATGCGGTGTTCTCCGGCGATCTGGAGAATGCTCCAGAGTGGATTTTCGTTCCGGACTTTGTAACCGGTCACCTCGAAGTGCTCGCACGGGACAGCGAGGAATACCTTGCGAACAACCCAGACATTGCGGCGCAGCTTGAAGATCTCACCGATACCTACGATATCTACGTCCAGTACATCGATGCTTCGGAGGAAGAGATTTTCACTTCTCCTGTTGTGGAGAACATCACGATCAACCCGGGGGAGACGCGGGTGCATGAGATCGGCGGGACGACGGAGGAACCCACCGTGGACGAAGGCGTGGTGATGACTGAACTTGTTCCGTCAGATGACACGTACCTCAAGAAGGGCAACCCCAACCAGAACTTCGGGAGCGAGGAGATCCTGAACGTCCGGGGTGATGGGAAGCGCCGCACCCTGGTCCAGTTTGATCAGGAAGCCATTGAGGAGATGGTCGGGGAGGGTGAACTTATCTCTGCGTCTCTGGAGTTCGAGATCGTGGACGGCTCTACGTCCAACTGGACCACGGAAGGCCGTTTGGTTGGTGCCTACCGGCTCACGCACGCATGGGAGGAAATGGGCGCCACGTGGAACTGCGGCAACGACACGGATACCTCCAACGGCTCCCCGAACTGTTCCGGAGAAACGTGGGAAATGGAAGAAAACAGTGACCCTTCGTGGCTGGAGCCGCCGACAGATGAACAGCTCATCACGAACGGTCTCTCCGGAACGATCAGTTGGGATATTACCCAAGATGTGGAGGCGTTCCTCGACGGATCGGGCAACTTCGGGTGGGTACTGCGTAAAGCCGTGGATACCCAATCTGGCGACGTGGAGTTCCACTCGCGCGAAACAAGTAATCCTCCTAAACTAATATTGATGTTTGAGCGCTAACCGCTAACCGCTGCAGTTTATCCTGAGTTTGACGAAGGGCTAAACGCTGTCCAAATGGAGCACCCGAAGCAAAAAGCAATTGAGAAAGCCGAACGTCACCGCCAAGGCGGTGACGTGATTCGTGACATCGTCTATGCCGCGCTCGACGGCATCATCACCACCTTCGCGGTTGTTGCCGGAGCTGCCGGCGCGGAGTTCTCAAGTGCAGTGGTGATTATCTTCGGGTTTGCAAACCTCGTGGCGGACGGTGCATCCATGGGCTTTGGAAGTTTTCTCGGGACGAAATCGGAAAAAGATTTCATTATTGCGGAAAAAGTGGAGCTTCGCCGAAAGATAAAGGAAAACCCGGAGCGTGAGCGACATTTGCTGCGGCATGTGTTCGAGGAAAAGGGTTTTTCCGGTGAACTGCTTGAGCAGGTTGTTGAGGTGATTGCTGCCGATGAGGAGCGCTGGGTGGACACGGCTGCGCATGAAAAACTGGATCTGCCGGACGAAGAGGGCATGACGCCGAAGAAAGACGGCATTGTAACCTTCATTTCTTTTATCATTGCCGGATTCGTTCCGCTGCTCGCATACCTTCTGCCGATTGCGCAGGACCAGCAGTTGCTGTGGTCAAGCATCCTTGCGGCGGTTGCGCTCTTTGGTATCGGTGCCGCGCGGACGTTAGTGACTGCGCGGGGTTCGCTACGATCTGGCGCCGAGATGCTGCTGACGGGCGCGCTTGCCGCAGTTCCCGCGTTTATTATCGGAAGAGTACTTGCCGCGACGCTTGGCGTGACGCTCTAGCGGATCATGGTAAAATAAAAAGGATGGTGACGATCTACACGACGCCGACGTGCGTGTACTGCAAAGCAACAAAGAAGTTCTTTGTTGATCATGAGGTGCAGTACGAGGAAAAGAATGTCGCGAATGACGAGACCGCCCGGACGGAAATGATTGAGAAATCGGGGCAACTTGGTGTCCCGGTGATTGATATCAAGGGGCAGGTGGTGATCGGTTTCAACAAGAAGCGACTCGCGGAACTCCTTGAGATTCCGCTTGAACGCTAGATGACGAACGACCTCTACAACAGACGACCCACGACAAGAAGGCAGAAGGGAATGCCCCTGTCGTAGAGGTCGTAAAGGTTGTAGGTTGTTTGTGCTGCTTATGTCCCACCAGTTCGTAGACCAGATTCTCAGGCTGTTTGACGAGACCGCGGAGCGCGTTGGTCTGGATCTGCGCGTCCGCGAAGTACTCCGTAACTCCAAGCGTATTCTGGAGTTTGGTATTCCAATCGTGCGCGACGATGGCAGCGTTTCCGTCTTTCACGGTTACCGTGTACAGCACAACGACGTACTCGGCCCCTACAAAGGCGGCATCCGGTTCTCACCCTCCGTGGACATGTACGAGGTGCAGGGCCTGGCGATGCTGATGACGTGGAAGACGTCGTTGCTGCGTCTGCCGTTTGGTGGAGCGAAGGGCGGGATTGCCGTGGACCCCTCAGCGCTCTCTGAGCGTGAACTTGAGCAGCTCGCGCGAGGGTACGTGGATGCTGCCTATCCCGTGATCGGCCCCGAGAAGGATATCCCGGCGCCCGATCTTGGAACCAATCCGCAGATCATGGCGTGGATGATGGATCAGTTCTCGCGCCTCAACGGCTACGCAACCCCGGCTGCATTTACCGGAAAGCCTGTCGCACTGGGGGGAGTGAAGGCACGCCTGGTGTCCACTGGATACGGAGGTTCTGTGCTGCTTCGTGCGTTTATGAACGGTGGCATGAACGGGGTGCGGGTTGCCGTACAGGGGTTTGGGAACGTCGGCAGTAATGCGGCGAAGTATCTCTCGCGGTTTGGCGCGAATGTTGTCGCCATTTCAGACGCAACCGGAGGCATCTATGCACCAGACGGTATTGCGATTGAGGAAGAACTTGAATATCAGCGCGGTGAGAGCCGGAAGAACTTCTCAGAGAGCCCCGCGTCACTTACGGAGCGCAGCGACCGTTCCGGTAACATTGCAATCGTAACGAACGAAGAACTGTTGGAACTGGATGTGGACGTGCTCGTTCCTGCTGCGATTGAGGATGTGATTACCAGCGAGAACGCAGGCCGTGTGAAAGCGAAAATCGTCCTTGAGCTTGCGAATGCTCCGACGACTGCGGAGGCTGATGCCATTCTTGCGAACCGTGGTATTGCGGTGCTGCCGGATGTGCTGGCGAATGCAGGTGGGGTGGTGGGGTCGTATTTTGAATGGGTGCAAAACCTTGAGCGGCTCGCATGGCAGGAGAAACAATTTCTGGAGCGGCTGGAGAAGGGAATGGAGGGGGCGCTTGCGGATGTACTCGACGCTGCAGAACGTTACGACACCGACCTGCGGCGCGCCTCGTACGCCGTCGCGTTGGAGCGTCTGAATGATGCGGTGATTGCGCGCGGCTTTATGTAGAAGATGAAAGGGGCCTTACCCCTGCCTACCGGCAGGCAGGCCTTTCATGCTTTCCCCGCTAAATGACTCGTTTCGGACTGGCCAAGCTAGATCCTCAACGAGCATGTTTTAAGAAATCTCGCCCGCTGGTGAGATTTCTTATTTCGGAACCCCATGCGCTACGCGCTAAACGCTTACTCACGGGGTAGAATGGATGAGTGAAGAAGATAATTATTCCGTCGGTCATTCTGCTGGTGATTGCTGTGGCAAGTACGGTCCTGCTGTGGTTCACGATTGGGGCGATCGCCCGGCTCAACCCGGAACTCAACCTTAGTGGCAGGGGGATGGTTCCCGAACTGCAGCCGGAAAACGAAACCTGCACGGGCGACCAGGTCTGCATGCGGCACCCTGAAGTGAGGGAGACACGGGCCGTACCGTCAAGCTGCGACGGCGATACCGATGATGTCGGCGTGCTCGAAGCACAGGGCTGGACCCGCTGCGCTGCAGTCAGTAGCCAGAATCCAGAACCCAGTAGCCAGTGATCCTCTTCTGGATACTGGATCTTGGATTCTAGATACTGATTTCTATGGATCTCCGTAAGCCGCCAAAGTTTATTCACCACCCCAAGCTTATTTGGGTGGAGGCCGCAATTGGCTTTTTGCTGATTGTTGCGCTGGCTGCGGCGGTGGCGGGAGCGAAGCGTCAGGGCGATCCACGGATTGTCGCGGTGGATCAGGACGCGCGGTTCAACTTGGATCCGGAAGCCGACGTTCCGCCTCTGGTGCGTGAGACAGAAGAAGGGGAGGTCATCACGCGCGAAATCAACACGGGCAACTGGGTACGCCACACTGACGATGCCTACCACTTCAGTTTGCGCTATCCGGGCGGGGACTGGTTCGTGCAGACGTTTGGCGACTACACGGTGGTGGTTCCGCCGGGCGATCTGGGGCGTATCCAGATCGCGGCATCGGATGCGGCACGCAACAGTCCCGTTGAACAAGCGGAACGGGGTGCGTTGCGTGAGGGACTTTTTTCAGAAACGACGTTCGCGGGGCGTGCGGCGGTGCAGTGGACCTGTGTTGCCTGCACGGGCAACCGATATGCGCGTTCGGTCCGTGTCACGGATCTTCGGGCAACCAACTGGGGTACCAGGAACGAAATCTGGTACGATTTCTCACTCCCCGCGGGCATCGACCGCACTGAAGCGCTCGCGCTTCTGCTGCAGTTCGATACCATCCTAGACACGTTCTTTATTGATACCGCGTTCAACCCTGCCGAATGGCCTCGCTACACCAGTACCGATGAGGGCTTCTCCGTTGCATATCCGCCCGGGTGGGGGTTTCGCGAAGCGATTGTGGGAGAAGGGACGGACTTCATCGTCTACTTCGGTCGCGAGCTTCCCACGGTGGGCGACGGCTTGCGTATCTACCGACGTGGGAACGCGGAAGCG
>Ga0209542_10019183_pt1 | contig 10984 bp, 14 predicted proteins | sample RifCSPhighO2_01_FD_184028 | JGI IMG/M metagenome (GOLD analysis project Ga0209542, IMG submission 184028) | Soil microbial communities from Rifle, Colorado - Rifle CSP2_plank highO2_0.1 (SPAdes) (version 2) | ecosystem: Environmental > Terrestrial > Deep subsurface > Rock core/Sediment ...
GCGATATCGACAAACTCCACCACTGCGGGTATGGTCTTCTTGGATTTACTTAACGTCGAAAGTTTCTCCAATCTCTCATCCGGCACAGGCACAATACCCACAGATGGGTCAATGGTGCAAAATGGATAATTTTCTGCTGGCACCCCTTTTTTAGTCAACGCATTAAAAAGCGTCGATTTCCCGACATTTGGCAGACCTACGATACCTATCTGGGTTTTACTCATAATTAATACAAAAATAACATTAATCTAAGCCAAATTCTAGTGCTTGACTTTTATATATATTGTATGGTACAATGTAAAAAGATAACAGTTCGACTCTTTGGGATCCTTTCACAGGAGTAAAGAGATGAAGAATTTGCTGATAGTAGCTCTGCTCGTCATCGTTTCGGCTAGCTCAGCGAAGGCACAGGTCGAGGTCAAGATGGACACCGAAGGTCCGGTGCCGATTGTCACGGTCTGGCATCCAGGCTTCACCCAGATGTGTCGCAACCTCGCGCAGAAGCTCGAGGCACCGGAGGGAACGGAGGCAATCAGATTTCAACCGAAGTCCTTGCCACCGAGCCGAGCCAGATACCTCGGTGATGTCTGGGTGGCAAGCATCGATCGGACCGACAAGAAGATCGAGGTGCCTGCAACCGAGCTTCCCGAAGTCCTTCACCGCGTACGTGGAGAAGTGGTCAAGACCATCTTCTCCGCCCGTTGCGGACTAAAGGATAGCTACTTCTACTCCACGGAGGATATGGTGTTCGTCATGATCAATCGATCGGACGCCGAGCTCCTTCACAAATCGATTCGCTGACGCGACATCGATCACAGGCCGTTGGGACTTGCTCCCAACGGCCTGAAATTTTTATTTATTCCTCAGACAGTTTGGGTATAGGATTTTAATAATGGCTTATTGTCGTCGGGAACTTTTTGGAACTCGCGCTTCATGGAGTACCAGAGTCCGAAGGAGTGATGACTATGCTTTTCTGGTACGTCATAATTACTGGTTCAGCGATAGCAAGCTGGCATTTCCATCTTCTTCGCCATACCAGCTGGCGATTCCTTCACTATAATGACTGATGGGTTCTTTCCATGCGATTGATCTCGCGTCGCAACAGAGCTTCGTGCTCGCGTTGAGCGCGAGGTTTCTATTTTATCTATTCCCGAAAAGTTTCTGGTGTGGATAAACCAATTGACAAACAAACGAACAGGAGTAACATACTAGACATATACGGCTTCGGCCCTCCCCGCAAGGGGTTAATGACAAAAGCTCAAGGTATTAGATCTTTGAGCTTTTGTTTTACCTTCTCGTACTCCTTATGATCCATAACCTTGATTTTGTAATGCAATCTCTTTGCATCCATAAGCCTTAACTGAGACAGTATGAGACTATTCATTCCCCTTTCTCCCATTTTGAATGGGAAATAATACTGATTGTTTTTAAGTCTTCTAGTTATAGGTACTCCCCAGAAACTTTCGTTATTAAATTTTTTTAAAATGAGTACTGGTCGGAGAAAAGTCTCGCCCTTGCCGTCTTCTTCAAATCCGATATTCAAACCAATAGACACAAACCATATTTCACGCTCATGAAAGAACGGTCTTTCTTTTGCCTCTTGTATATTACTCTTATTCTCGTGCCAACTTTTAAAATCTTTCTTCATTGGATTTCATTATAGCAACACTCACAAGTTCCTAAAAAGTTTTTGTGGTCTAGGTAGTTTAATTATGAAGGAAAAATGAATTGAATGTTGCACTTACTCGTCGAAACCTTGACGAAGTCGGATTGTGTTCAGACCATGCCAATTTTTAACGAGGACATTAGGTTCTAAAAATACCTTATTTTAAAACACTTTTCCAGCTACATAAGAATTGATATACATTATAAGATATGATATTACATATACTGGAAATTGAAGCTCCCTGCAAAGACGACAAACGTCTATATTTTCAGACAATCTGGAAATGAATTCAGGAGCAAAGGAAAAAGTCATGGTAACAGTTGCGAAGATGGTCGTCACCGTGTTGGTTTCGGCGATCTTGGTCACTTGGTATCTCTCATATCACCCCCACCCTCTGTCGAACGCTGATTTCATCTTCATGATGGTTTCAGCTTTGCTTAGCGTGTGGGTGGCACTACTCATCTGGAGAATCGAGACATCGCGTAAAGACAAGATCGTTCGTCGGTTCGTCGAGAACTTCTTGGATACCGAGACACTGCAGTCTGTGGTAGACAAGAAACTCGAGGAGAAAGCGACCATTGTCGACCGCGCAGTTCAGAGATCTATCTTGTTTCAGAAAGGTGGGATGAAGGCTCTTGGACTGTCAGACGACAATGATACCACTGAAGAGAGTCAGGCTCTTCACTTCGAAACCCTCCGACGCGATATCGAAAGTGATGTAAAGATAGTGAAGGATGACTTCTGGATGCTTTACGACTTGATTGGATCGGTCGGAATTTGCTTGAAAAAATTCCCGATCATGAGAAAGTCTCGAAGCTACAAGAACTACCTGCCTACCAAATCGGCGTAGAATACAAGAGCTCGGTGAGCCAGTGGAAGAGCTAGCGGAAACGCGAACTCCCCGCTGGCTCTTTCTTTTTATTTATCCTCAAGATTATTTGAGTTTCTCTCCTTACGACCATTATTGTTTCGATCTTTATCATCAAACACATCTTCGTCGTCTAAAACTTTTATCGCTATATTTTTAAGTTTGTTTATTTTCTCCTGTTGTTTGCTACGCCTGCTCTCTGATAAATTATTTTCAGATTTCTCATCTTTTTTTCCAGATTTTTCAAACACATCTGCGGTCATAGTCTTCTTCTCACGTTTTACTTCTTCTTTATCCTTTTTATTTTCATCTTTATTAAATATTTCTTCACGTTCATTAATCTTCCTGCGGAACTCTTGTTTTAAATCTCTTGCTTTCTCTACGGCAGACGAGGTTGATGTGGCTGTAGAGGAAGCCGCAATATTTACCACCTTAACAAAGACATGTGAATTCTTCTCTATCTCTCTTTCGAGTTTCTTTAATTTCTTCTCATCTAAACGACCATCCTCGGCAAGTGCTTCCGCTTCTTCTATACGCCGTGTTATCTTTTCTTCTTCCCATGCCACTTTTTCTATCGGAGTATTGTTGACAATATCTAAAACCGGTTCGACCACCTTAGTCTTAATCGGATAAAGCAGATCACCCGGTAAAGAAGCGCCTGAAGTATACACAGTTCCGCCAAATGTAAGCGCGAATATAAAGCAGACGGTCCATGCTATACGCACATAATTAGAGTTTATAAATGTAAATACAGAAACATGTTCCATATATGGAGATTTGATTGGTAGAGATAAAATGCTTTTGAGCATATGGGTTTTCTCCGCATTTGTCATACGGATATTTTTTATATCTTCTATTCCTTTTTTAAAATCTTTTTTATTCATGATCGTTTTCCGAGATACCCATAAGTCTTCGCAACATCTCCATTCCCCTACTGATACGGATAGAGACTACATTGGCACTAAGATTCAAGATTTCGGCAATATCTTTCGGCGGAAATCCTTCTACATATCTGAAGTATATAACCTCCCTATACTGCATTTCCAACTTATCTAACATAGATAATACATGCTTGGCATCCAAACTCATCTCTATATCAAAAGTTGTCTTTTCATCTAGAATAATGAAGTCTTCACCTCTTTCATCAGATAAACTTTCCAGAGATATAGACTTCGTCCTCCTGTACCAGTCAATGATAAGATGACGCGCCACCACATAAAGAAATGCTCTCGGATTCTCCGGCTCTTTCCCTAAAGAGACAGAGTTCCACAAACGGGTAAAAGCTTCTTGAGTAAGATCGAGAGCCTTCTCTCTGTCTGACACTCTAATCAAACAAAATCTAAACAAAGAGTCTGACTCCTGGTTATAAATATCTGTAAAGCGCTTTTTATCATCCTCAATAGACATAACGTATATCTAACCACAATCTTTCAGAACTAGCTCAGTCCAGAGACAATACAATACAAAAAACACAATGTCTATGAAAGAATTTCAAATTATGCACGTTATATCTATATAAGACATTCATACGTCTTATTAAATACAACCTACAAATTAACTTAAATATTACAATGAATCAGTTTTCAAAGAGATTAATGGCTTTCTCGCTTATCTTGATGTTGGGGTTAACGCCAGCACTGTCTTATGCCAACAACAGTAACGAAAGCGAGAATAATAGAAACAACAAACATCAGAAAGTGGAACGAGAAAACGAAGATCATGATGATGAAGATGAACACGGGCGTGAAAATAAGCACAAAAAAGATAAATCGGAAAAAAATGCAAACAAACTCTGCAGAAAAGCTTTCAATAATTTATTTAAATATAAAGGATTTGGAAGCAACAGCACCGACTTCTTCATAGAGTGCCTTAGACCATTCGGATTTGAAGCCAGATTTACCGGTACAACATCATCTACCACTCCAGATACAAAAGCTCCAGTAATCTACAACCTTTCTATCACTCCAGCCACCACCACCGCCACTATCACTTGGCTTACAGATGAGAAGTCTGATGGCACTGTCTTCTGGAGTACATCTACTGGTATCAATACCACCAGTTCTTCCACCGCAAGTATTACCAATAGCCACAATACAAAAAATCACAGAATGGTACTTGAGAATCTCACTGCCAGTACAACCTACTTCGTGATAGTCAGATCGAAAGATAAAGCTTCGAACACCGCTACTTCTACCGAAACCTCGTTCAAGACTCATTCTCCAGTCGTAAACATAGACAACACCCCTCCTGTTGTAAGCAATATCTCTACAGAAGTCGGTACCTCCACCATTAAAGTAAGCTGGCAAACTAATGAACCGGCAACTTCAAAACTTTTCTACAGCACATCTACTAACCCAGACGTGACAGCCTCTTCTACAAGCTTCATAGCAAACTTTGCTCTAGTATTAAACCACTTAATATCCTTGACCGACCTCTTACCTCAAACCATATACTACTTAGTCATACAGTCTGTAGATGGACACGGTAATTCCACCACATCCTCATCCTTCGCGACAACTACAAACAGTATATAAGGTAAACTATTGCGCTTTTCGACCTAAATTAAAAACCTTGCGCTTAATACGCTCACGGCGAGCGGTACTGCTGAAATGTTTAAGATAACCAAACTTCAACACTCGGATGGGACCAAAACCTGCAAACCAGAGAATCCCCTTCTTAAGTTCATTAGTCGTATCACCAAATATGATTCGTTGAACAATTGGAATGGTATCTGACGTAATAACCATAGTCGCACTTCGGCCTTTTAATGATCTTTGCCAAGTAAATTCACTAGTGAAGCAGAAGGCAAACCCTGGCAACCAAGTCCGATCAAAGAGCCCTTTGAGAAGCGCTGGCATAGTGGACCACCACGAAGGATAAAAGATAATGAAATGATCACACCAACAAACATTTTCCTGAAAAGTACGAAGATCTGGCTCAAGTTCTTGTATCACTCGATAGCCATGATGAAGGATAGGATCAAACTTAAGATCACCCAAATTCATGCGACGTACCTCATGACCAATTTCTTCAGCACCCCTTTGGTATTCATCCGCGAGCGTAAAGTTGAAACTGTCTTTATCTGGATGCCCGAGTAAAATAAAAATTTTTTTAGACATTAATGTATACCAGTAATATTTAAATTTATTTTTTTCATACTAGATATTATACTATGAGACTTGTCGAAATGCTGTGAATAAATTGAAATCACTTCAAAAGTTTTTGAAGCTCGGCCTGATGCTCGCGCATGACCACCATCGTGGCAGCCATTTCGCTCTGGCCATTCTTAACCCTCTTCTGCACTTCATCACCGATTTTTTTGAAAAAATCTGGATTTTTTTCTATAAGCCCAAGCATTTTCTCTTGCTCGGCTTCCGGCACACCCTTCAATTTAGACTTCATGGCTTGCTTAAGCAAGAAATTTTTGAAAATTCCCATATAGCTAGTTTAGCACGAGACTATTCCGCTCCACAAAGTATTCTAAGCGCACTAAGATCGCTTGTAGTCAGACTTCGAGCGTCGCCTTCATTAAGATAATACATCATGGCTTGCGGATCATTGACATGTTCAAGTCCTAGAGCATGCCCGAGTTCATGTACCAAGACTCTCACCAACTTCTCTCTACTGCTAAATTCATAGATATCAATACTTCGATTCTTTCCAGTTGAATGAAAGAGTCCACCGGTAAAAGTTTCCCCTCGTGAAGCACCTATGGTGTTGTACTTTTCTGCATTTAGGTTGAGTGACTTGGCAATACGATTAAGTGTTTCCACAAGTGAATTTATTTCTCTTACTATGGTGTTTAACTGTGACTCCAGAACCTTTAATTCTTCTGCTTCTGTTTGGAGCTTGTTCTTCTCCGTTTCAAGTTTATTAAACTGCGCTTTGGAAGTTCTTGGTCCATTGTTCCATTCCTCAACTTGTCTTTGGTAAGCAGTATTGAGTTCATTAAATAAACTAACTTGGACATCATAAACACTTTTAACTCTATCGTACTCAACCTTCAATCCGTTATATCGTAACTGAAATGCATTGTAAGTAGTCTCATCTTCTTCTACCACGCTTTCTAAAGAAGAGAGAGCATTGGTCGTTTCTTGGCGGTAATCATAAATTAAATTTATAACTAAATCAGTCTTTTCCGGCGCATAGACGAAAAGTTCTTTACCAATCTGCTTTTCCCAGATCAATTCAGCTTCGGCTAAAGCATTTAAAAAATCTTTCTGCAAAATACCGAACCTTCTATCAAAAACACCTATGGTATAAGAAATGGGTTCTTCACATACAGATTCTTTATTGAAAAATACAAAATCAAACGGATAGAAAACAAACGCGATGCCTATAAATATAAAAGTGATAATAGTGTTAAACGTTGTTTTCCAAAACATATAGCTCAAAAATTGATAAGGCTATTTTATCACAATAGGAAAGGTGACAAGAAATCAGTTGCAATATCGGGCTGATAAATTTAGAATTCGTGGCAGACACATATTGCACAAACAGCACAAACAGGAGGTCTCCGATGGACTTTCAAGAATTGCTTCAGGTTGGATCAAGGGACGCTTTGACCTTCTTCTATAATGAACTTAGGAAAGAAATCAAAATACGAGGTATAACAGATAGAGAAACCCGATACATAGCGAGTATCCCGGCGAGCTACGCTCAGACATCTCGCTACGACCCTACATCTGTACCGGTTTTTGCAGATTTGTCTGAGTTCTTCGACTACTTCATCTTTCAGCGGGAGGAACTGAGAGATTCAGAATCTCTTGAGATTGCTGGAGCACAGAGTCTCTTTCTCATAGGATTTTTCGGGAGACAGTTACGACACAGACATAACTTGAAATGGTATCAGGGTCTTTGCCAGTCTTTCTACAGAAAGGCTGGCAAACGTTCCAGAGACGCAGACAGGCAAAGACTCTTTTGGATGGTTTCTGATAAAGTCGAGTTTTGGTCAACAACTTTCCACAGCCTGAACTCACGCCTCTATGAAGAAAGATTTCTGCTACCGCCTCCCTCCCTATGAACCACACAACCGTAGCCCACATGGGCTACGGTTGTTCATTTATATTCCCTTGAATCTTTGGAGGAAGATTATTTATCCTTAGGAAGAATCTTATACATACCTGTATCGCAAACGGTGCAAGTACCCTTAGCTGCTGGGCGACCAGGCTTGATCTCAACCTTCTTAACATCTTTCATTTCCCTCTTTTCTTTACACTTAACACAATATCCAATTACTTTTTCATCCATAACGATTTATTTTATATTTATAGTATCAACATAGCATAGCATATCTAAGGTAAAAGACCAGCCCTAGATCAGGAGTCAAATAAGCGGACTGGGCAAGCTAGTCTCTTTCTGCCACATTCTATAGAGTATCCAGAGAAAGATAGCTAGAAAAACGAACCGTAGACCCACCAAAGAGAGCACGCCTTCGCCTATAAAGTAGACCAGAGTCCCCCAGAAAGTATTCCAGAGTACAGTAGCGATAATGGAGTAGAGTAGGAATTTGCCAAACGAGAACTCTAGAATCCCCACCGAGGTCGCAACCAGCGCTCCCAAGTTGGGCTGCCAATAGCTCATAAAGATCGCCGGAAGACCGTGCTTGGTTACCCGTTTCTTCGCATCTTCAAGAGCCTCTCGTAGACCAAACTTCAAGAGCAGTCGATACCAACCGTACTTACCAATCAAAAAGTTGAGAATGTAGGCAAAGTATAAACCTAAAGTGATCGTAGAGACAGCAGCTACTACACTGGGAATATCTTTACCGGCAAGAATCACACCGAGGAATATCACTAGACTTCCCGGATAATACCAACCTATAAGTACCGTACCTTCGATCACAGCACTAACAAGGAGTATGGCAAGACCGTATTTGTCGAAATAGAATCGCGCGATCTCGATAATCTTATCTTCCTCCGGTAGACCAAAGAATCTCCAACTCACATAGAGCAACATGAAGAATCCTAGAACACCGATAGGCAAGAACGCCTTCTTATAATCAATTTTTGCCATAGTTAAAACAGATTATCAGTTTTAGAAAAAATTTACTATCTATAAAATTTAAGTTTTGTTTGGTGGACCTCCGCATACCATTCTGGAACACCTTTATTCTAGACTGCAATCGTATGGTCTCTATCCTGAAACCTAAGGAGATTAGCTATGCAGAGCCTGCTTTTATGGTTTCTGACTAACTACAGTAAGAGATTAGAACTATATGAAATATTCTGTTCTGAAAATTTAATAAAAAGCAAAACCCGCCTAACTTAGCACGGGCAGTGCATATCGGCGGGTAGAGACGACTGGTGGCGCTAGTCGTCATAAGGTACAAAGTCGCGCATTTCTGGACAGTCTTCGCGACAGAAGCAGTTGTCCTCAGATTCTCCACATTCTAGACAGTTTCCGTCTTCATCGAACCAGTCCTCCTCCTCATCCTCGGAGAATATGAAGCCTTCGGCCATTGCTTGGTCCTCAGACAAAGCGATGGCGTATTCTTCAATTTCCTCGAGTAGCTCCACCTTTTCCTTACTGCGGATTGAGGCGAACATACCTCGTCTTTCACGATCCGAACGAACCTTCTCTGGCTTATTTGACACAACGAACCTCCTATTCAAACAATACACCTTATTATGTGTATTGTCAAGTATGTGGACCTAAGTATATTTGACTGGAACCAGTTAGTACAGGAATTAAAGACTTGGTATGACCTGAAGTCATTCGCCTTGCGTGTATGAAAAGTCTCTCTCAAAGACCCCTATAGGCCACGGAAATGACCCTCGGCAGGTGGAACAAGTACTCATTAGGATAAACCAATCACAAGCGGACCAAATTTACCTTAGAGGTCCCCTTAGGTAACTTTCCAGAGAAAGAAACTCAGTTCCGGCTAATCCCAGAAAAAATTTTGAAAATTTTTTCGAACCGCTACCCTGTTAAGAACAATTGTATCAAAGTCTGATTATAAACTAGCCGATAAGGGAAAACAATTAAAAATTACTGAATCTCACGGATACTAAACAGTTTATATTCTGCATTAACTACCTCATCGTTTCTTACAAAGACAGAGGTCCCGGGCTTCAATAATACCTCGCTGGCAGAATAGCCACATTTGGCCAAAACATCAGCGCCGGTGTCCGTCTGCGACCAATCACCGGCATCTGTGTATTCGGCGACCTTCTCCCAAGTTCCGCCTTTGTATCCATCTGTAAGATCTCGATATAACTCCAACTTGACTGACTTCTGATCGGAGTTTGTCCTTACAATAAACTTAACCCCGATCCATTTATTCTTTGGAAGAGTCCCGTCTGGAGTATCCCAATAAGTTTTGTAGTCTTCCTTTGGTTTATTAATACTGTAGGCTTCCTCATGAATAACTTCTTTCTGAAATACAGCCCTTCCGTCATATAAAAGTCTTCCGTAATAAGTTCTACCGGAACAAGAATTATCGAGCGTGGCATCTTGATGTTCACTACGAGCTCCAATCACAAATCCTTGAGAGCTAAGGATGCCAGATTCCGAAACCCTCTTTCCATAGATAGTAACTTCTACATTATTCCATTTCTTACCTTCCGCACGATCATACACATACATTCTTGGAGAAGCGCCTGATAATTGAGCAGTCCCTTTTCCATCAATTGAAACTGATCCGTTCCCACGAGCAATGAGTTCGTCGTTTGAAATATCTCGCTTGCCACTTTTTATTTTTCTCTCAATGCCGTTATCCCAATCAGAATACCAAACTCTACCATTTAGAGCTGTGGGGTATATCTTCTTTATCTGACCAGTCAAAATGTAGTCAGTCGGAACCGAGATTGGGGTCGAGGTCGGAACCGAGACTAGCACTGTTCCTAACTGAGAAGGGATGGAAACATTACTGCCATAATAATTACTTACCATTACCAATACGAAAATGATAGTTCCAAAACTCGCTAAGAACACTAACAGTTTTTCTCTCATTAAAGGTATGTTTAAAAACTAGACTTTAAAAAATTCAACATATAACCGACAGAATAGCCTAATTTCTTAAATATTGAAAGTCTTTTAATCTCTATATTAAGCTGAAGTTGTGGGGGCTGGCTTGATACGAATGTCAGCGATCTTTGCTCAATACCGTTATCACTGTCGAACTCGCGGAGTGTTTTTACTTTTATATTTTCTTTTTTAATAAAATCAATCAATTTTTTAAATTCGCTTAATTTATAACCAGGCTTATCACTAGGTAAGGAATTAATTCTATGGAAGGTAATAAACAGTGGTAGTTTATATGTTTTAGCATCGATAATTGCACTTTCCAATTCTGAAACTGGAACAAATACTTTGATTCCAGATGATTCTGAACTATCAGCAGAAATAGTTTTTACTCCTAGAGGATCACCAAAGGGATAAGTCTCCGGTTGATTGATAGTCGTCCTGGCAAAAGAATAATATTTTCCAACAACATCCTTAATTGCCTT
>Ga0209542_10019186_pt1 | contig 10984 bp, 9 predicted proteins | sample RifCSPhighO2_01_FD_184028 | JGI IMG/M metagenome (GOLD analysis project Ga0209542, IMG submission 184028) | Soil microbial communities from Rifle, Colorado - Rifle CSP2_plank highO2_0.1 (SPAdes) (version 2) | ecosystem: Environmental > Terrestrial > Deep subsurface > Rock core/Sediment ...
TGGCTAATGGATATCACAAAATGTAAAGTCAATACGGCATTGCAGCTCAAACAGGATCACCGTTTTGAAGTTCTTGATCTTTGGAAAAAAGCGATCGCGTATTTCAACGTCATTTCCAATGTGACGCAGTATTTTCCCGAAAAGAATGATTCGCCGCTCGATCAACAGGTGAAGGAGTCGGCCTTATCCATTCCCAATAATATCGCGCGGGGAACAAAATCTTATTCCAAAGAAGAGTTGAATGATTCTCTGGACCATGCGGTGGAGTCGGTGGCTTCGACCATCTCGACTCTCAACATTGCCCGTGAGTATAACTATTTGCGCGGGGACCTTTTTGACGAGGTTTACCGCGAAGGCAAATTATTGGCCAAGCGGATCGAAATTTTTAAAGAACAGTCTAATCTTAATCTCAATTAAGTTTTTAAAAGAGCGAGGCAAAGATGAGCAAAATTCTAAGGGCCTTGGAGCAAATTAAAGACGAAAGAAAAGAAAAAATCTTGGCGGCTTCCCATGACTCCGCGATTCCCTTGGGGACACAACCTTCGATTGCAGAAGAGGATCCCAGATCGGTCAATTCGGACGCGCCGGCCAAATCCATTTCGATAAATGTCCTATTTGTCGTGGTGATAAGTTTAGGGGTCATGTTCATGGTATTGAACGTCAAAGTCCTCTACGAATTGAATAAAATCAGAAGCTCCATGGCGACCCTTTCCAAGACAACCGGGAGCCAGCGGGGAAAAGTGAACCAGATCGAGAGCCTGGTTTCACAAGTTAAGACGCTCAACTTGGACAGCAAGAAAGAATTGGACGGAAAAATTCAGCAGGTAAATACCATTGTGAGCAAGGTGCAATCAGACGTCACGGACGTTTCTATCGAAAGCGGCCTGTTGCGCTCCAAGATCAACGAGCTTAACGCAACGAATAAGAAGCTGGTCGACCAATATATCGATTTAAGTCAAGAAATAGAAAAACTGAAAAGACAATTATTGGCCAATTCCCAATAATTTTAGGAAAGGATGCTCCATGGGTAAAATCACTGATGCACTTAAGAAAGCGACGGAAGTACGTCTGGAACGCCTGGACAAGATCGGGCGTATTAAAGAACGCGAACAAATGGTCATTAAAAAGATCGGGAATTCCAATGTTGACCCGCGGATCGTAACCTATTTTGACCCCAAGGCGGTCATTACCGAGCAGTATAAGATTTTAAGAACGAATTTATTGTCTATGAACAAAGGAAAATCGCCGCGCATTATCGTGGTGACCAGCTCGGTGCATTCAGAGGGGAAAACCGTGACGACCCTTAATTTAGCGATGGCCATCGCTCAGTCAGCGCAAAAGTTGAAAGTTCTATTGATCGACGCCGACTTAAGACGCGGCCGGATGGCAAAGTACCTGGGGGTAAATCAGAAAATTGGTTTGACCGAAGTTTTGAAAGGGGAAGCGGACGTGGCTGATGTCATGTTCAATATTGATGTCGAGAATTTGACATTCATCGCTTCCGGCACAGTTCCAGAAAATCCCGCCGAACTTTTAGATTCAGAAATAATGAAAAATTTGCTTACCACGATGAGAACCAAATTCGATTATGTGCTCATCGATACCCCGCCGATTGTATCCGTTACTGATTCCGGGATTGTCGGTTCGCAGGTTGATGGAGTCCTTCTGGTCATCCAGGCCGGTCGAACCCAACGCGGAATCGTCAAACGAGCCACGGAACTGCTCAATCAGGCTCACTCCAAACTGCTTGGCCATGTCCTGACAAACATCGAGTATCACCTGCCGGAGTATATTTATAGATACCTATAAGGTCACAAAGTCACAGGGTCACAACGTCACATGCAAAAAATCTAAGATCACATGTGACCATGTGACTTTGTAACGTGTGACATAACTTAAGAAAGGACCAATAATGAGTAAATTTTTAATCACTGGGGGAGCAGGCTTTATCGGATCCAATATCGCCGAGCACCTGATTTCCAAAGGACACTTTGTCAGGGTCCTGGATAATTTTTGTTCCGGCACAGAAGAAAATTTGGAATTCGCCAAAGGTCTGGGTAAGACAAAATTTGAACTTATCCGAGGGGATATCCGAGATAAAGCTATTGGTGACCAGGCCTGCCAGGGAATGGATTATGTTCTGCATCAGGCGGCTTTGCGCTCGGTCCCCAAATCGATGAAAGATCCGGAAAGTTACAATGATGTGAACATCAATGGTATTCTTTATATGCTGCAGGCCGCTTCAAAAAATAAAATCAAACGGTTTGTCTTCGCTTCTTCAAGTTCGGTTTACGGGGACACGGATAAATTCCCGGAGTCGGAGACGGCCTTGCCGCTTCTCATCTCTCCCTACGCCTTAAGCAAGTTGACGGGAGAATACTATTGCCGCATTTTCTCGGAATTTTTTAACGTCGAAACGGTCTGCCTGCGATATTTTAATGTCTTCGGCCCCAAGCAATCCCTGGATGACGAATATGCGGTCGTTGTTCCGAAATTTATTCATTGTATATTAAGGGATGAACCGCCGCCGATTTTTGGTAACGGAAAACAATCGCGTGATTTTACTTATATTGAAAACGTCATTTCCGCCAATTTCCTATCAGCGACAACTCCGGGCATTAAGCACGAGATTTTCAATGTCGCTAACGGAAAGGACAATACGGTATTGGAGCTAGTCAGTATTTTGAACCGTATTCTCGGCAAAAATGTAAAACCAAAGCTTTTGCCCATCCGGGCCGGCGATGTCTTTCGGACCAACGCAGACATCAGCAAGATCAAGAAAAAAATAGGTTACAAGCCGATGGTCAGTTTTGAAGAAGGGTTAAAGAAGACGGTGCAATATTTCAAGAAAAAATGGAACATGTAAAAATAGAGGCCACAAGATGATACAAATGATAAAAGAAATCTTTCAATACCGCGATCTGTTATGGATGCTCATCCTCAGGGATATCCGTATCCGCTATAAGCAGGCGGCCATGGGGTTTGTCTGGGCTATCTTTATGCCGATAGTGGCGATTTCCGCTGGTGTTCTCATCCGCAAGGCTATGGCGGTTGTCTCCGGTGAGTATGTTGAGACGCTCAGCATTGTGTCGATTGCAGTAAAAGTTTTGCCGTGGACTTTTTTTATCAGCTCGATACGGTTTTCGGTGCAGAGCCTCGTTGGCAACCGGGACCTTGTGACGAAAATATATTTCCCCAAGGCGGTCCTTCCCTTAGCCGCTGTTTTTGCCTGCTTTCTTGATTTTTGTGTATCCGTTGCCGCGTTGTCTGTTATTTTAACCTTTTTAAAATTGGGTGTCAGCATCTATATGCTATGGCTGCCGCTGATTGTACTCTCACTCGTCTTGCTGACAGTGGGTTTAGGGCTTTTTCTTTCATCCAGCAATTTATTCTTCAGAGATATTAAATATATAGTGGAAATTATTCTCATGTTTGGGATTTTTTATACTCCGGTTTTCTATTCAGCAGACCAATTTGGGAATTGGAAGCAATTATTGTTGCTGAATCCTATTGGAAGTCTTTTAGAGTCCATCAATCATGTCGTTGTGCTGAAACAAGCTCCAGATTTTTTGTGGTTAGGTTATGCCGGTTTTGTTTCGTTAGTAATTTTTTATTTTGGTATAGTGATTTTTCATAAACAAGAATCAGTTTTTGCCGAATACGTTTAACTAGGAGAATCCTGCTCATGTCAGTTATTGAATTCAATAGCGTTTGGAAGAAATTTAAAAAGGGAGAAAAGCTCAACTCGCTACGTGATGCGATCCCTGCTTTTTTTCGCAAGGTCTCCAGTAATGGGTCAGATCGTCCTTTGGAGGAACAGGAGTTCTGGGCGCTTAAGAATGTTGATTTTCGGATCACCAAAGGAGAAGTTGTCGGTATCGTGGGACCGAACGGGGCCGGTAAAAGCACGATTCTAAAATTGTTATCAAAGATCATGTATCCCACGAAGGGGGAAATAAAGATCAACGGACGCCTTTCCGCGCTCATTGAAGTTACCGCCGGGTTTCACCCGGAATTGACCGGCCGGGAAAATGTGTATTTAAATGGAACGATCCTGGGTATGCGCCGCCGGGAAATCGACAAGAAATTTGATGAGATCGTTGAATTCTCCGGGGTTGCTCCATTCATTGATACTCCGGTGAAGCGGTATTCCTCCGGGATGTACTCCCGTCTGGGCTTTTCGGTCGCGGCTCATATGGATCCTGAAATTCTGCTGGTTGATGAGGTTTTGTCGGTGGGCGACATGGCGTTTCATGCCAAGTGCGCACAAAAAATGCGGGAATTGATGGCTTCCGGGGCAACGATCGTTCTGGTCTCGCATGACATGTCGCTGATTCAAAGCCTGTGCAAACGGACCATTTTACTGGAAGGCGGGGCCATGGCCAAGGACGGGCCTACGGAAAAAGTGGTCCCTTACTACAAAGAGCTGATGAATGACGCTCAAGAGGAGGAACTGAAGCGCAAGGTCCTTAATCAAGGCGGCCGGGTGAAGGTTGTCGAACAGCCTTTGATCTCAATCACCGACCTAAGTTTAAATTGTAATGATTCCATCCGTAATAAATTCTTCATCGGTGAAAAGATCACTATGGACATTTATTTTGAGGCCCATGAAAAGATCGATCAGCCCATTTTTATCCTTGAGGTTTTGCGTTCGGACGGTGTTTTATGTTTTTCATCCAGGTCGGATCAGAACAAGCTTTCGCTTAATAGTGTTCAAGGAAAAGGGATGATATTTGTGAACCTTGGAAAGATCAACCTCGCCCCGGGTGTTTATTTGGTCAAGGTCTCGATCTGGGACAAAGACCTTATTCATCCGTATGTCATCCGCAATCAGGATGTGTTTACGCTGGAAAAACACAATTGGCGCGGGATGGCGGGGGAAGTATTCCTGCCGGAGATCGGTTGGGAATTTCACGAAAATAAATAATCATGGCTTCGACAATTTATATATTGCTACGCAATGATGACCCGGGAGCCTTGAGCGATCCCGCTAAGGAGCGGCGTGTCTTGGAATTGTTTGAGCGGTATAAAGCCCCGCAGGTCTTGGCGGTTATCCCGAACAATGTTGAAGACCCGCATGTTACAAGTTCTCAAAATACCCATCTCTTGGAAGAAAATCCGGCCGTGGTGCATCTCTTGAAAGAATATCATGCCAAAGGATTGATTGAGATTGCCCAGCATGGTTATACGCACCAGACCAACCGGTTTCGCCCCGGTAAGACGGAAAAAATAACGGAAGGACAATATTATCAGGGCATTAATCGTCGGTGGGCTCCCTATGATCCGGCCCATACCGAGGGGTACAGTGAGTTGAGCGGACTCCCGGAGGAAGAGCAAAGAGACAAGGTGGTCAAAGGGCAGAAATATTTAGAGAACATTTTCGGGGTAAAATTGAAATCGTTCATCTTTCCATGGAACTCCTATGACCCTGCTGTTTTAAGAATTTTAAAAGAGCAGGGTTTTCGCTATGTCCCCTGTGATGAGGATACAATCGTTGTCCCAGATCTCTGTTTAATCGGTGCCTGTTATTGGGATTGGGAGATTGATAAGTTCCGCAGACTTATTAAAGAGCTGGAGTCTGTGAGTCAGCCGGTGTTGATGCAGTTTGCTTATCATTCATGGGAAATTGATGACGACATGATTGCCAAAATAGAGGGCCTTCTGCAAGAAATCTCTGCAATGCCCAACGTCAAATTCATCAAGCCCAGTGACATCGCTAGGGTGATCCCGCCAGCCGCAAAGGCGATCCGGGAACGTTGTCAATTGCTGCAGCTTGAGAAAAGAATTAATCTCTACTTAAGAAAGGTTCGCGAGACGCCGAGATATTATGTGCTGGACCCCTGGTTTTATACCAAGCAGATTATTAAACTCTCGGTATCCTATTTTATTTTGAGTAAGATCGGATTACAAAGGTTTAATTTCATATCGATTTTTGTTTTGGGTGCATTCAGTTCCTGGGCGTTTCAAAAAACCTTGGCAAACCGTCTTGGGGTATTGGATCTGACTGTTTTGTCTTTATTGGTCATGGCAGTGGTTATTTATTATTTTATCAAGCGCAGAGTGGAAGAATAAAAATGGATTCTAAAGTCAGCATCATTTTATATGTCTGTAATGGCGAAAAGCATCTCAAAGACGCCATTGAAAGCTGTTTAAAACAGACCTATGCCAATATCGAGCTGGTTATTGTTAATGACGCCTCGAGGGACCAGACCTCTGAGGTGATCAGGCAATACCATGATGCGAGGGTCAAGTGCATCAATAATATCAAGAATTTAGGAAAGGCGTTTTCCTGGAACAAGGGCATCAATGAATCCAGCGGGGATTATCTTGTGCCCATCACTTATGCCGAGCGGCTTTCTGAAAACGCTGTTGAAGAATTGTTAAGAACTTTGCAGGCCAATAAGGGGGGGCAGTTTGTTTACAGCGATTTTTATGTCCATCACCTAAACAGTCAGCGTAAGGAGGAAATTAATCTCCCAACATATGAGAATATCCTCAATATGTACCGGATCAGTCCGTGTTTCATGTTTTCGAAAAAGGTATACAGTTCCATAGGTGAATTTAATAATAGATTTATCCCGGCCCAGACCTATGCGTTTTGGGTCCGGGCTATTGAAAAGTTTTCCTTAATTCATTGCCGGAAACCCCTAGGGACAACGCTTGCCTTTCCGGGGAAGGTTGAGTTCAATGACCTGGTCCAGATATCGCTTATGGAGGACGTGGTCCGTTACTGTAAGGGTCATGGACAACTGGCCCGCATCATTCCTCCCACTGAATCATTTCTAAGGCAATTGTGGTGGAGTAAAAAAGGGCTGCTGTTCACGCTGCAAATTTCCCTGCAAGTTTTTATCAAGTTATGCCGGCTGTCATTAGAGATCGGGTTATATTTTGGATCGGCACTTTGTGTCTCGGGAATAAAGGGGGTTTTTCGACCATTTTTTAGGTTTTTTAAAAAGCTATATTTTCAGATAAAATTGAATGAGGCAAAGGCAAGAATTGCTAAGGGTGACAGTAAAATTGATGTCCTTTGCTTGATCCCGGAGCTTGTTGTCGGCGGTTCTGAAAAAGTTACCGGGGATATTGTTAAAGGCTTGTCGGATCAAGGGTATCGTTTTCATCTTTTAGGTTCCCGGGGAGAATATAATCGCTGGTGCGAGAATCTTTTGAAATTGTTCGAAAGCACCTACCTACTGTCTCCCAAATTAAGGGACCCGGACAATGCCAATATGGACGAATATTATTTTTATTTGAGACAGGTTGGAAGAACCTTAAAGATCAAGATCGTGCTTATTTCCAATTCCGCGCAAGGTTATAAAGCGACGAATCGTTTAAAAACGGATTTTCCTGATATTAAGATCCTTGATTTGCTGCATGTAGAAAAATTTGGAGGGACTACCGATGAGGTCATCCCTTATCTGCCTAGCTTAGATCGCCGTGTTTGTATCAGTTATTATTTAAAAGATCATGTTTTGGGGAAATATAAGGCCGCTGACATCAACGGCCGGTTCTCTCAACGGCTGAATGTGATTTATAACGGCAATGATATGAATGATTTTGATCCTTTGAAGGTCGCCAAGGGGGTATTCCGCTCCCGTTACGGCATCCAGCAGGATACAAAGCTCATTTCGTATATCGGCAGGGTCTCGTATGAAAAACGGCCGCTTTTGGTGGTAGATATCGCCAAGAATATTTTTGAATCTAATCCAAATTTAGACTGCCGATTTGTCATCGCCGGCAACGGCCCGGAGTATGGCTGCTTAAAGGAAAAGATCAAAATCTGCCGACTTGAGAAGAAATTTATTTTAACCGGAATGGTCACCAAGCAGGCGATCAAAGAATTGCTGGCTGATACCTTTGTTGCTCTTATCGTTTCGCATGTTGAAGGTCTGCCTTTGGTGCTCGTCGAAGCCATGGCCATGAACGTGCCGGTTATCACCACCGATGTCGGGGCGGTCAAAGAAGTTGTGCAGAGTGGAGTCAACGGCTTCATTGTCCCGGCAGAACATCAAGTGGCGGAGAACGTCTCGGCTATTCTGCTGGATTTATTACGAAATTCCGATAAACACGCAAAGATCGCGGAAGTTGCGAGACAAACGGTCCTTGCCAAGTTTTCCATGGGGACAATGATCGAGGGATATAATCGTATTTTCAATGATGTGCTTGGGGTGCGTTAAATGGAGAAACCTTATTTATATATTAATTATGAAAACGGCCAGGCTAGGGTCCAAGGGACTGCGGTTTATACTTTTGGGCATCAACTGGATGCTCCGCTCGTGGATGGACGACCTCAGGGGGTCTATGCCCAGTGGAGGTGGGATGGAACTTCTTTAACAGTGACCAATGACACTTTTGGTTTTTATCCGCTTTATTATTATTGTGATGAAAAGAGCGTGTGTGTGTCGCCGTCCTTGAGTAAAGTTTTAGAAATTATCTCGGATCGAGACTTGGATTATCCGGCCTTGGCGGTATTCTTGCGGTTGGGATTTTTTATTGGGGAAGATACACCGTTTGAAAATATCAAGGCACTGCCGCCCAACGCGGATTTTGTTTGGAAAAAAGGCAAGTTTGCCGTCTGGGGTGGTCTTTCACTTCCGCGGGCGGTTTCCGATAACCGGGAAGTTGCCATCGGCCGTGTGATCGAATTATTTCGCCAAGGTTTGAGCCGCCGTCTGCCGAAGGGTCAGCCGTTCGTGCTGATGTTGAGCGGTGGATATGATTCGCGGCACATTCTCCTTGAACTCTTGCGGTTGGGAGAGAAAAATGTCCTTTGTGTCACCACTCGTAAATATCCACCTTCCACAGGCGATGATATGCGTGTGGCCCAAAAGGTGACAAAAGAATTGAGTGTCCCGCATAAGATCATTGAACAGCAGATTCCGCGCCTTACCGCCGAGCTTAAGAATTTAGAAAAAACAAATTTTTGTGCGGATGAGCATGCCTGGATTTTAGAAACAGCCGAATACTTTAAGAATAAGACAGCGGTCCTTTATGACGGTATTGGCGGCGGGACATTATTGATGAGTAATGAGCCGGAAAGAGAATGTGCCTTGCTCCTTCAGGCAGGACGTCTCAAAGAGGCCGCCGACAGAATTCTTACACAATGGTATAAACGTGATGAGAAGAGCTTTCAGTTAACCTTAAGCAGGGACTTCTATCAACGGACCAATGTTGAATGCGCCCGTGAGCATCTTATCAAAGAACTTAAAAAGCATGTCGCCGCCGCCGATCCGTTTGTTTCATTTAATTTTTGGAACCGCGCCCGGCGCGAGATCGCGCTCAGTTCTAACGGCATTTTTTCTCATATCCCCACGGTGTATTGCCCGTTTTTGGACCATGCCCTGGTGCAATATGCTCTTTCATTGCCGGTGGATACGCTGGGGGCAAAGTCGTTCAGACAGGAAATGGTCCGGCGGGCTAATCCGGAGTGGTCGCACATTCCTTTTGATGATGATGAGGACCGGGATCAACAAACAAGCAGACACCAGGCACAATTTATCCGGGATCTGACGTGGCACCTTATGCAAAGGAATTTATTCAAATCGAAATACCTGCAGATGCATTATTTGCTCCCGCGGATGTTTAAGTCTTTGCTGAACCGTAAGTACGCGCAGTCATTATGGTGGATCCATCCGCAGGTCATTTTATATTTATCGGAGCTTGAGAAGTTGCAGTATAAGTCGTTGCAGCGGCGGGTAGCCGAGGGAGTTCAGTCATAATGGTAAGTTTGCTGATCTGTACCCATAACCGCTGTGAAAGCCTCAAAGACATCCTGGCCAGCCTGGCCGGCCAGAAGACAGACAAGGATTTTGATTTCGAAATTCTCGTGGTGGACAACGCTTCGACGGACGAGACCAAGGTAGCTGTCGAGTTCTTTCGGGGACGGTTCAATAGCCGGCTGCGGTATTTGTATGAGCCGCAGAAAGGTAAGCCTCACGCGATGAATTTAGGGATCAAGGAGGCCCAAGGCGACATTATTGCTTTTACCGATGATGACTGTCTTATTGAGGATGAGGAATTTCTCAGCAAGATCGCTAAAACATTTCGCGAACAGGGAAGTGCGATCGGCTTTATCGGCGGCAAGATTCTGCCGAAATGGTTAGGCGGACCTGCTCCGGAGTGGGTGACCCAGTCATTTATGGGGCCGCTGGCGCTGTTGGATTACGGCAGTCAGCCCTTCATCCTTGATAAAAATCTCGCAGAATTCAAGCGGAAACTTTTTTACGGCGCTAATTTTGCCTTTCGCAAAGAACTTTTGCTGAAATACGGCGGATTTAAGGTGGATAAAACACTGGCACAGGATACGGATATTTGCCTGCGTTTGGTTCACAGCGGAGAAAAGGGGTTGTATGCTCCTGACATTCGGGTTTTGCATAAAGTTCCGGCCCAGCGCCTGACGTCGAAATATTTTTATGAGTGGTTTTATAAACGCGGGATCTATCGAGATGACGATGAAAAATATACGCCGAAGTTTTATCACCCGTTTGGAGTGCCTTTCTGGCTGGTGCGCCAAACGCTGCAGTTCTATTTTAAATCGCTTTTTAGTTCACAATTGGCCGACCGTATCCACTACCGCTGCTGGGCCTATTTTAACTTGGGACGCATGATGAAATTAGCGAAAGGAACAAGCTAAATGGACCAAATAAAAACATATGAGCCGGACAATTCTTTGCGCAAGGGGTATGGCGCGCTTATCCGTGAAATCATTGCGGAGATTAAAGACAGCCGCTGGCTCACGTACCAGCTTTTTAAACGGGACTTTTTTTCGATGTATAAGCAGTCCTTTATCGGGATTTTATGGATTTTCATTATGCCGGTTATGAATGTTATGGTATTCGTTATGTTGCATAATTCCGGGATATTCAATTTTGGGACAATGAGCGTCCCTTACCCGTTATTTGCCATTTCAGGGATAGCTTTCTGGCAGTTATTTGCGGTCGGGATCACTGCTTGCAGTAATTCATTGTCATCGGCGGGGGACATGATC
>Ga0209542_10019189_pt1 | contig 10980 bp, 13 predicted proteins | sample RifCSPhighO2_01_FD_184028 | JGI IMG/M metagenome (GOLD analysis project Ga0209542, IMG submission 184028) | Soil microbial communities from Rifle, Colorado - Rifle CSP2_plank highO2_0.1 (SPAdes) (version 2) | ecosystem: Environmental > Terrestrial > Deep subsurface > Rock core/Sediment ...
TTACCGCCTGCTTTTATGCCGGTTATTATAATGTTTATGGTTTTGGTGATTTTTTCTGATTTTATTCTTTCTGCTAGGGAGGAGAGTGAACGGGTTATCTCTTTTCCCGTTATTATTTCTTTTCCTAAGGCAACTATTTCTTGATCAAGGGGATAAAATTCTCTTCTCGAACTGAACAGAATTGCTTTGTCTATGGTCATACCCGCACGAAGGTTTGATGACACTAATTCTATGAAATCAGGAAATACCTCTTCCATTTTTTGGATTCTATCAGACTCTTTTAATTTTTCTTTCATAAAGAGGTAGATGATAAGGAGTACGGTTACTGCTATACCTGCAAGTAGTGTGTAGGTTATCTCTTTGGTAAAATAGAATGTGATGAGGGCAATTATTAGTGCTAGAACTAGGGCTATTCCTATTTTTTTCTTTGCTTTCCTTTCTATTTTTTGTGGTTTCATAGGAGTCTCGGTCTGACAGATTTAATTACGCCTAGGAAGAGCACTTGAATAATAACTACTCCGACCATCAGTGAGATGAAGAGCAGGGCAGTCATTGTTTTGGGGAGATTGATGAGGGATGATATGACGGTGAGAAAGGTGGTAGCTAATGCGGGCAGTATAACAGTGATTAACATGTAGAACATGACGAGGGGATTCAATTTATTTCCATAGTTTTGTATTTGAATAAGTTGTTCTTCGCTGAGGGAATTGAGGCTGCTTTTTATGACGACTGAGAGGTCGCTACCTGCACGTAATCCGTTACTCAGTTGCCAAAGGGTTCTTCTAAAAAAGAGCGAGGGGGATTTTTCTCCAAATTGTTCAAGTACTTCGGCCTGTGGTCGACCGGCATTTATTTTTTTTACCATTTTTTTAAATTCTTCGGAGAGTTCTTCGTAGTTAGCGTTTGAAATATTTACCATTATGGTGTATATCGGAATTCCTGAATTTAATTGGATAGTCATGTCTTGGAGCGCCGAGAGCAGGTTTCTTTCAATATTTTTTTGCTTGTGTGTGTAGAAGAGACGGGGGTAGTTTCTTTGTGTGGCATATACGAATAGAGAAATTATGGTTGAGATAAGGAGAGAGAACAAGATTGCGTTAGAGGTCGAAAATAGAATTAATAGTGTGGTAGATAGGATGAAGAATAAAAGAAATGTTTTGGCAGCGTTTTTCATGCAGATAGAGATATATTCTTCTCTAGATAGAGGGATATCGGTTGTTTCTAAGTATTCTGCGATTTTTGTCTTTTTTTGGGGATGTACGAATCTGAGAAAATATTCAGAACGCTTTTTTTGCACGAGGTAGTTGGTACGTGTAAATGGTATTTTGAATTCCATTAGTTTCCTTCAATGAGAGATTTATTGTTTGTGGCAATTGCCTTGAGTAGTTCTGGTTTATTTTTATAATAGAGGCTCATTGTTTTTCCTACTTCAGGGAGTGAACGGCTGTTGTTTTTTTGAAGCCAGCCCAATATTCTTTTCTTTTCAAGTAGATTTTCATCTATCTCTTTTTCGCTCATTCCTGTGTTTCGGGTTATGTTTTCAAAGAATCGAGCGTTTTCACTATGCTTTACTAGTTTATCTTCCTCGGGTATCCAGCGGTAAATGAGATTTGCGTGCGCGCTATCTTTTTCAGACTCAAATTCCGCTATTTGTAATACTCTTCTGAAATTTTTCCTTCTATCTCGGAACATAACGACATTGAGATGGACTGCGCGGAGCAAATTAGGTGGGACATTGATGGGAGGGTTTACTAGGCGAGTTATTGTTTCTGAAGCAGTATCAGCGTGTACGGTGGCGTAGACTGAGTGTCCCGTATGCATCGCCTCGAATAAGACTTGGGCTTCTTGCTGTTTTCTCATTTCGCCTAGGATGATTCTGTCCGGTCTCATTCTTAAGGAGTTAATGAGTAGGTCTAACATGGCTACTTCTCCTTTTCCTTCGGGGTTAGGCAGTCTAGTTACTAGGGGTGTCCAGTAGAGATAGTCAGGAAGCATGAGTTCTCGGGTGTCTTCTATTGAAATAATTCGTTGATTAGGAGGAACGAATGGCATTAATGCGTTTAGGAATGATGTTTTTCCTGAACCTGTTCCGCCTGAGACGAGAACATTAAGTTCATATTCGAGTGCGAGCCAGAGTAGGGCGGCTGTTTCGAAATCGCAGGTTTTGTTATTGATAAGATCAATAATGGTGTAGGGATCACGGGAGAATTTTCTGATTGTTATGGTGTTTCCCTTGGTATTTATTGGATAGAGGACGGCGTTTACTCTGTCTCCGGTGATAAGATGCGCATCAAGCAGTGGAGTAAGGACGGTTATTTGTCTTCCTATTCGTCGTGCTATAATATTTGCGTAGTTGAGGATATCCTCTTCTTTTTCTATGGTGAGGTTTGTGGTGATCCAACCGTGTCTTTTTGAGTAGACTTTTACGGGTTCTTTTGCTGAAGGCACTACAATTTCTTCTAAATGAGGGTCGTTAATAAGGTATTCCATCTTTCCGAGGCCAAGCATGTCATGAATCAGTGTTCCCGAGAGGAATTTCTCTGTTTCTTTATTGATGGTAGGTAGTTTTTTGTGCAATAGTGTGACCGCTTCTTCTATAAATCTCTTTTTAATGGCTCCGAATGATTCAGGGTCGGTAAGTTCTTTCATTGAGATTGAAGTAAGAGATACGAGTTCATTTCTTAATTCATTGAGAAGTACGAGTGTTGCAGGATTTATGGTTGGTACTTTTAGTGTGTAGGTTTTGTTTCCCCCTTCTTTTTTTATTTCTATGGTTGCTTGCGCCCCGTCTACTTCAACGTCGTATACTTCGTGTTCTGCTTTTTTTTCTGTTAGATTTGGTTCTGTGGTAGATTGATTTTCTAGGGAATAGCTTTTTTCTGTTGCTGGTGCTGCAGCTGGATATTTCTCTATCTTGTGCGGTGTGTGCTCTCTTTTTGTGCGTGTTTGCGGTTTATGGTGTTTTTGTTTCTTCATTGGCTATATGTAGTTCTGGCTCCCCCATTCTCGGATAGTGGATGGTTGCTAACTCTCCTCCTTCAAGGATTTGCGCCCAGTCGATGGCGACTTCATTTGAAACGTTGAAGAGTTTGGTTATGGTGGTTAGTTTGAGGTGTTTCTTTTCTTGGAGGAGGTCATAGAGTACATCGAGATCGGTTTTGTTTTTTGGGCGCTCTATTTTTTCAGGAGGAGTTTCTGTGATCTCTAGATTTACTTCTTGTTTTCTTTTGAGTATGATGAAGATGAGCGTTGATCCTATTAAAAGCCATTCAAATCCTAGGAAGATGATGGAGAGTGGGCTTACTTTTTGTTTTTGCGCTTGTAGTTCTTCGCCGAGGTTTGTTTTTCCTATTGAGAACCCAGAAATACCTTTTTCGTATACACTTGGGATGCCTGTTCCATATACTCCTAGATGGGTGGTGGTGTGTATGAATGTGGCTAAAAGCAGTAGTGTTAGCACCAGCTGCGCTCTTTTTGTTGTACCTCTTATTTCCATCGGCAATGTTTATATAGTATTTACCATTTCAGTCATGGGGATTTTATAAACTTGCCTATGAAGAAGAGAGGACAGATTAGTGTTGAATATTTGATTTTACTAGGATTTATTACGTTCTTGGTTTTGGTGTTATTGGGTCTTGCTCTCTTTTCTTCGGGTAGTATTGAAGATAAACTTCGTTTTTCTGAGCTTGAGTCGTTTGCTCGTAATGTGATTGATGGTTCGGAGTCAGTGTATTATGCAGGTGAGCCTTCTAAAATTACGATTACTTCCTATTTGCCTTCGGGTGTGCAGAGCATTAGTGTATCTGGAACCGACTTATTTTTTAGTATCTCGACTCGATCGGGCGTAACTACTCTTTCATATACGAGTAGTGTTCCGCTCTCGGGAAGTTTGAATGTGAGTGAGGGCGTGCATCGAATCGTGCTTGAGGCAACTTCTGGCGGGGTTTCGGTCAATGATGCGTAAGGGACAGTCGGCGATAGAATTTGTGTTAATTGTGGTAGGCGTTTTATTCTTCTTTGTAGCTTTTCTATATGGGGTGCAGAGTTCTATTGGAGATAAGACTCGGGAACTGTTACGGAAGGAGGTGCAAGCTATTGCGTTTTCGGTACAGGAGGAGATTCGCATTGCTGCTGGTGCGTCAGATGGGTATTCTCGGACGTTTGTGTTGCCTCCTACAGCCCTGCAGTATACGTATACAGTAGGCATTGTGGATGGAGTGGTGCAGGTTGCAACGGTGGATGGGAAAGAGGCTTTGACGTTGCCGGTGGGCAATGTGACTGGGGATGTGGTGATCGGGGAGAATCTTATTCGGAAGGAGCAGGGAAGGGTGTGGTTGAATTAGAGTTATTTTCCTTAGTAGATTCTGTCTCTTTTGTTAATTTCAACTATTACTATTTTCTTTTCTTCATGGTTTATTCTGTATAATGCTCTATACTCTCCAATTCTAATACGAAAAACACCATGATGACCCACTATTGTTTTTGCATCATGCGGAACGGGGTTATCTTTGAGTGTTTTTTCTATTTTATCTATGATCCTTTGAGCGATTGTTTTTCTGTATTTTTGAGAAATCTTCTTGGTTGTTTGTCGTAGTCAATGAAGAAAGTCATATTCCCAATTCTTTTCTTAGAGCTTTGCTGGATATGGTTTCTCCCTTCTTTTCATTTTCGTAGCTTTCTTGAAGTATTTTTTCTTCTTTCGAGGTTAGAAACATTTCCTTATCTGGCATATTTTCCTTTATGGATTGAATTTCTATTCTTATTTCTCTTAGCTCCTTTAGTATCTCTTGGCTTTCATTTGTCATGTGTTTTTCTATCTTTTTGTCTTTATATAGCTTTTTGATGTACTTGGTAACGTTTATTTTTAGTTTGGGAGAGAATCTATTTGCCTTCTACTCTGTCTAATTCTTTCTTTCTTTTTCGAAGAACTAGGTATCCTGCTCCAAGAACAACAGCTACGGTTCCTAGTGCATTATATTTATGTATGCTTTCTGCTTTTCTTAGTAGATTGGTTGTTTTTATTGAGGTGTTCATGTTCCAATCATTATAGTTCGTAATTGCATTATTTTGCTTCATTATTGTTTCTTGAAGGTCGTTATGTCGCTTGATTTTATCTTTTAGTTCTTGAGAACCATTCTTTGGATTATCAAAATAGACTGCTTCATAAGTCCCACTTATGGTAACTTCAGACTCTTTCTTTCTGATTTCTTCAAAGAGATCCCATGCTTCTTTTTTCTTCTCTACATATTTTTTTACCTCTGGATCGTTTCTTAGTGGGTTTAGTTGCGCAATCAGTTTTTTTTCTAAGGATCTATTTGTGCGTCTGTGTTCTGTATATTCTTGCAGACCAGCTATAGCTCCGATTAGTGTTACACCCACTAATCCTATTCTTATTAGTCTGTTTCTGAATCTCTCTTCAATAGCTTCTCTAGGATTTCGTTCATAGTCTAGTTTTACTGGTTCGTTCATGTTATTTTTAGAGGCATTTCGATATTTAAATCTTTCTATTTGTTACTACTAGATAGTTAATTGTAAATTGATATAGATGAGAAAGATTTATAAATTAAACATGTTAAACTATTTGATGGGAACTATATTTGTGGGTATTCGAGATGTTGATGAAGAGGCTTTTCGTCGATTTAAGGCTCAGGCTATTGAAAGAAAGCTTGCTCTTGGAAAAGCTTTGAGTGAAGCGATGCGTGAAGCAGTCAAGAAGAGAAAACATAAGGAAAATATAGAGCGGAATAAGGTCTTATTAGAGGTTTCTCCTTTTAAGTTTCCTTTGGGTAATGAACGTCTTAGCAATCAAATCGATACGATACTCTATGGAGGTTCATGATCCTCCTTGATTCTAGCTTTGTTGTAGCTTATTATAATGAATTAGACGACCATCATTCTCGCGCTCTTATACTTATGAAAGATATAATTAACGGATCCTATGGGGAGGTTTGCATCAGTGATTATGTCTTTGATGAATCTGTAACTGTTTTGCTTTTACGACTAAAAGATATAGCTCATGTTGGCAGGTTGGGCGAGAGTTTACAGAAACTTAGACTATTCTTTTTGACTGATTCTCTTTTTCGATCTACTTGGGAGATATTTAAACGGCAAACAAATGGTTTGAGCTTTACTGATTGTTCATTGATTGCTTTAATGAGGATGGAGTCTATTTCCTACCTAGCTACTTTCGATGAAGCTTTTGATATGTTTAAAGATATAGAAGTTATATCCTGATAAATGAATTTTATTCTTTTTCCGGGGGGATTGATTCTGCTTTTGGTTGTTGAGGATGATTTTCCCGCCAGTGGGGGTCGAAGGGGAAGAGCCAGGGTTTTCTGCCTTTTCGGATGGCCATGAGGATGGGAAGACCTTGTTCATTCTTTTTATCGGTGGTTTTTATCAGTGCGTTGGGAGGGAGGGTGTGGGTTTGTTTGCAGGCAGGGTAGTTAGAGCAACCGACAAATGAGCGGCGGGTTTTGGGAGAGAAGATGATTCTTAGAGTTCCTGTTTTGCATACAGGGCAGGGCATTATTTTTGCTGATTCTTGCTCTTCTTTTCGTTGTTCTTGGATGCTTGAGAGGAGTTCTTTGCCTATGATTTCTTCTTGCGGTTTGAATTGTTCGGCTATTTTAGTAAGTGTTTCTTTTACTTTGTCGATTATCTTTTTTTCTTCCTCTTGGAAGTTTGAAGTTGCTGATTCAATGTGTTCCATTTGTTCTTCGAGGCTTGCTGTCAACGATTCATCGATGATGATTGGCGAGTGTTTTTCGAGCGTGGTGATGAGTTGTATGCCTAGAGGGGTGGCTTTGATGGATGTGCCTTCGAGGTAGCCTCGGTCGAAGAGAATATCTACGATTGATGAACGGGTTGCTTTTGTACCGAGGTTCTTTTTTTCTAGGAGGGTTATGAGGGAGGTGGGAGTATAGCGTGAAGGTGGTTGTGTTTCTCTGTCTTCAATCTCTATTTTATCTATTCTTTGTTTTCCTGTGAGTGTGGGGATATCAATTTCTTCGAATTGATGGGGATAAATGGCAGTCCATCCTGGTTCTAGGACTTTGAGACCAGAAGCAATGAAAGGTAGATTGTTTGCTGTGAGGGTTATTTTTTTGTTTTCTGTGCGCGCATCTGCGGAGAAGCAGGAAATAAATCGTTTTACAATGAGTTGATAGAGTTTTTCTTCTGTTTCATTTAAAGAACTGTATTCACCGGTGGGAAAGATGGAAGGGTGAGCAGGATCTGCCTTCTTTCCTTCTACGGGTATTTCTCTGGTGGTGGTTTTTGCTTGGGGGAATCTTTTTTCTAGTTTTTTGAGAATTGCTTTGGGTTTTATTTCTTTAGGGATTTTTTGGCTTGATGTGCGAGGATAGGAAATGACTCCGGCGAGGTAGAGTTTTTGTGCGGTTCGTAGTGTTTCTGAGGGGGAGAGTCGGAGGAGACGGTAGGCCTCTCTTTGAAGTGTGGTGAGGTCAAAAGGATGTGCTGGTTGTAGTGTCACTTGTTTTATGTCGGTTTCAGCTATACCTTCTTTTATATCTTTAAATTTTTCAAGTTGTGTTTTATCAAAGATGTCGTTTGGGTGTGTGAAACGGATGTTATTTGAGTGAGCGTGGACACGCCAGAAGGGAACGGCTTTGAATGCTATGATTTCTCGCTCTCTATCTACTATTATTTTTAAAGCTGGTCCTTGTACTCTACCTATAGAGAGGATTTTGAATGAACCTGTTTTTTTTATTGCAGCCATTAATGCTCGAGAGAGGTTGATGCCGTAGAGCCAGTCTACAATGTGTCGCGTTTCTCCTGCGTAGGCGTTTCCCCATGCGGGCTCTGGTAGGGGGTTGTTGAATGCGTTCTTTAGCTCTTCTTCTGTCAGTGTGGAGAACTTCATTCGTTTGGCGGTTTCTTTTTTGCAGATGAAACGGAGGACATTCCATCCAATGACTTCTCCTTCAATGTCAAAGTCTGTGGCTATGATTACTTCGGTGGCTCGTTTTGCAAGCTGTGTGAGGAGGGTGATATATTTTTTGGTGAATGCCGCTGCTTTTTTTTCGTAGGAGGGGATCCCGGTAGTTTCATAGATTGGCCAGCCCTTCTGTCCTTGCGCATAGGTGAGATTGAAGAGATGTCCGACTGCCGAAGCAACTAGTATTTTTTGGTTATTATGTTCGAGTTCGAAATAGGAGGCGCCGTTTTCTTTGTATTGTCTGGGGGAGCCGATAGCTCTCGCTATTTTTTCTGCTGCTTGTGGTTTTTCTGTTATTATGAGGGTTGCATCTCTCTTAATTGGTTCTTTTCTTGCTTCTGCTTTTGGTTTTGTTTTCTTTCTTTTTTCTAGTTTTGGCTCGTTTGGCTCTAGTTCTTGGGGAACCGGGCGGCCTGGTTTTTCTATGGTTGTGAGCTCTTCTATGGTTGGCTTTTGTTTTACTTCTTTTTCGACTGTTATTTTTACATCGGTTGGTTGGATGAATGCTTCGACTGCCATGGTTTTTTAGAGGTGGAAGAGCTATATATAGATGTTTGCAGTCGGGTCGCCTATTGCTTCTGTTCGCGTTCGTGCCAGTTGTCTTTTTTGAACATATTGAGTCCGGGGTCTAGGATAATTGAGTCGTTCATCGCTGGCGGATTGGCTTTTATGAAATCGAGATTGAGAGTGACTCCCCAACCAGGCTTATTTGGAACTTGGAATTCACCGTTGATGACTTCAGGGTACCAGTCTGCTGCTTGTTTGACGTGCTTATCTGCGTAATCGTTGAAGTGTTCGAGAATTTTAAACGGACGGCAGGCCGTTGCAAGGTGAATGCCTGCAAGTGTGGAAATGACTCCACCAACGTTATGAGGTGCAATCATTTTTGAGTGTGTTTCTGCAGTTTGAATAAGTTTCATGGCTTGCCAGACACCGAAGTTAGTTGGATCGATTTGGATAATGTCTGCTGTGTCTTTTTCAAAGAGTTCTTTGTAGTCTTTTGGCGTGTAGAGTCTTTCTCCGGTTGCTACTGGAATTTTTGACTTTGAACGGATGAAGGCGTGACCTTGGAGGTCGGTGGGGCGGCAGGGTTCTTCAATCCATCCTGGTCTGATGCCGAGATCATAGACAGCATTTGCAATTTCAAGTGCTTGATGAGGAGCAAAACGACCGTGCATTTCTAATAGGATTTGTGTATCTTTGGGAATTGCTTCATGCACTGCAACAATTAAGTCTAATGATTTATTGAACTCTGCTCGTGTTAATTCTAAATTTCCTTTTCCGAAGGGATCGAATTTGAGTGCCTTATATCCGTCTTTCGTTACTTTTTTAGCTGCTGCTGCAAATTGCACTGGCTCTCGCTCGACGGTGTACCAACCATTTGCGTATGCTGTAATCTTGTCTCGGAGTTTTCCACCAAGGAGTTGATAGACTGGGACATTCATTGATTTTGCTTTGAGGTCGAGGCACGCCATTTCTACTAAGGAATAGGCAGTTATTGCTTCACTGCCTGGGACGTTGAAGTCATCTAGTGTGAACCGTTCATAGAGTGCTTCTATATCGTGAGCGCTTTTTCCTATGAAATGTCTTTCAGTGTCTTTAAGGAGTTCGATGACTGAGTGTGTTCTGCCTACTACACGTGATTCTCCGACTCCGGTTAAGCCTTCTTCGGTGGTGAGAATAAGATAGGTGATATTTCGCCAGGGTGTGCCCAGGACATGTGTCTCGTAGCTTTTTATCTTTAATTCACTCATACTATTCTATCATTTTTATCTTATTTAAGAATTATTATACTCTCTTGGAGGGATTTCAACTCCGACTATTTGCTGATTGAGGTAGCTCCAGTCTTGCATCATACGAAGTCTGTGCATATCAATTAGTCCTTCTGCTTCCCGCTGTCTTTGTAGTTCTTTAAATAAATCTTCTACGATTGTGCAGGGTTTGGCGTCTTTGAAGAAATCATCAGCAGTCATATAGGGAATGACAGTCATATGTTTGTTAAGCGTGGATAGTATTTATAGATTTCTTTTTATGTCACAGCACGTGAAGTGTCGTGAGCATCCAAAGCACGAGTGCCTGTCTCAAACCCCCTCCCCTGAGAAGCCCATAGTTTCTTAGTTAAGCTGCGGTAGCACATCGTGTTTTTGATATATCTTCTTTAATGGACGACCTTTTTAATTGCATATACCATCTGGGCATCATTAGGTTTTGAGCTTAAAGTTATATCCTCATCATTTATTGAAATCCTCAAATGATGTTTCAATATTCTTTGATGGTATTCATTATCGGTAAGTATACTATCAAGGAAACCCCCTTGTTTTTCAACAACTTGTAAACCTTTCTCAAAAATTGCTTTCAACTCACTTAATGGGTCATATGTTCCATTCTCTACAGTATCAAATTCTCCTTTAACTTCACCCAAACCAGATAAAAAGCTAATCTTATAATTCCATGCAGTCCCTCTTAGCAATTTATTACCTAGATACTTATCAAATACTTCTAAAACTGGGAAGATAGATGGACTAAACCGAGTTCTTGCCGCTGTTATTGCTTGAGGAAGATTTTTTAGAAGTCCAGGTATGTAATCATTTAAGTCACTAATATGCTCCTGAATATTATCCAGACGTATATCTCCGATGTCAGGGTCATATGCATCCTCATAGCATTTATTAAGTTGATCCCAAGCACTTTTAATAGTATCTCTATATTGTTGTAGTGTTTCCCATTGATGACCTTGACTAGCAAAAGCAAGAACATTCATTACTACTTTTGGTTGCTCTGAAAGGTCTGTATAATCTCGATATTTTATCTCAGAAGTTTCTTTGGCTAACTTCAAAATTTTTTGGACAATGTCTTGTTTATGATTACTTCTTATTGCATCAATATATTGATTAACTTCTTGTTCTAATTTCATCGTGCGTTAGAATGTCGATAAACTATTTAAATTTTTCGCTCATAACTGCTGCAAAATTAATAATAAAAATACAAAGCTAAATTTTAGTATATAATCTATAAAGGGT
>Ga0209542_10019190_pt1 | contig 10980 bp, 18 predicted proteins | sample RifCSPhighO2_01_FD_184028 | JGI IMG/M metagenome (GOLD analysis project Ga0209542, IMG submission 184028) | Soil microbial communities from Rifle, Colorado - Rifle CSP2_plank highO2_0.1 (SPAdes) (version 2) | ecosystem: Environmental > Terrestrial > Deep subsurface > Rock core/Sediment ...
GATTTCATAACTTTTAACGGCGTAGGGAGTGCGGGCGCTTTAATTGGTTTGACATTCCCGGCAGCTATGGAAGCACTTTCTTCAGGTAATTTTACCGGACCGGGCATGTCTCAAAATGTAGAAGCATCCGTTTTTTTGGATAATCTGACAACAAACGATATTGGGTTCTCATGGCTAGATTTAACTAAGTCTATTGTAAACCAAAAATGGGATATCTATCAGCCTAGTTTGCAAAAAATGAACGCTCCCGCATGGAAGCTATTATTTGATGAAGTAAGCACGGCCCCAATAATCCTTGATGAAACGGAAGCGGTTTCGATGATATTAGTTTTAGGTCATGCAGATACTGCTAGGATTCAAGCAAATAAAAGAAGTGCAGCTTCAAAAGGAACGCAATATTTTTGGTTAAGTAAGGATTGTTTCGATTTTTTCCCACCATTAACTATCAGAAACACTAGGGGGTATAAAACAGCATATTCCACATTAATTAAGATGAATTATGTTGATTTGGGGCTGATAGACAATGAATGCAGGGTTACTTTCGAAGCCGAAAATAATTTTGATTTTAGACTCGGTACTGGAAAACTTAGGTATACAAAAATAGCTCAATCTGGAGATATTGCGATTATTTCCCGCATTAAGGAATCAGAATACAGTTTACGAATATTAAGAATGAGTTCTAGAAACGCCAAAGCTTTGCTTCCTTTTGCCCTTAATTTTATTGGTCATAAAGGTAAGAAATATGGTTTTATTCCTAACTCAGAACTTGAAACTATTTTGAAGATCAAATTATAAGAGTTTATGATATTTTTTACTCGGGGAAGCTATAGAAACTACTTTTTTTATTCCTTTATGGGTTTAATACCCTAGAGCTCTGCTCCGGTGGGTAGTTCATTCATGCCCAAACTCGCTATTCTCCGTGACTTCTGGATATTTCTCATATACATATTTTAGCAATTCCGTCGGAGTAAAGCTTCTAAACTGGTTTGTATAATCCACTAACTTATTTCGAAGATCTAAAGAAAGTCGTTTGTTGAAAGCATCCGCCGCAACTTTCTTACCATAAACAGTGATGGAATAGGTATAGGCCGTATTGAGCCCTTGAGTCAATTCGGCCTTTTCTTCGATTGCGCCTTCCTCTTCTAGTTCGGCGAGTTCTTCATTTATTTCTTCGCAGAAAGGTCCAAAACGATAATGAGTATATTCAAATAGCTTATTCTCAAATACCTCTCGGTTTAACAAGTAAATGAATTTCTGAAGATACGTTCTTCCCCAAATTTTATCTCTCAGATAAAAAACTGAAAGTAAGATATCCCTTTGGTTAGCCATTTTTTTTCACCTCCTTAGTCTGAAAGTACTTGAGCTTCTCGGAGTCATATAAGATATGCCCATAAAGACGAATATTGCCGCCCTTCTCCGACCTCTTTGAAATCAGAATAACCCCTGACTTATCTTTGTCTTTGTTCTTAAACAAAACGACGTTAATATCGGTTTTCAAACGCTGATTCGAATCAGAAATCCGATCCAAAAGTGAAACCATAACCTTGCTCCCATCATGAAGAACCGTAATCTGACAATGGGACCGGAGGGTGTAACACGCTGAGGCAATCTCGCTCTCACCTTTCAGTTGCCTGCACTTCTCGCGAGGATCTTCAATGTCAAAGTCCGAAGTCTCGTATGCCTGCTCAAGGTCGCGAAGATCTTTCTCTGCATTTTTGAGTTCTTCCTTGAGTTGGTTGAAGATTGCACGTGGGTGAACACATTCAAACTCCTGTTTCTTGTGTGAGTTACTTACAGAGGTGATTAGTTCCGCGTTTTGGAATCTCTCAACGACATTATATGCAGTTGCGCGACTTTTTTTATGGGCCTTTATGCTAACTAAGATGTTCTCTACGTCCTTAACAGAAAAACGCTTCTTTCCGCACAGCCTAAAGAACGCTTCGGCTTCCTCATCGGAGAGACCCTTCAATCCTTGGAGCGACTTCTTGAAAGCGGGGTAACCGGCAGCCACAATACTTCTTCTTGATATTATGTTTATAAAGCTATGTTTTCACAGGATAAATACATTTTCATCTTGAATATGAATATTCTGGATAGGTATACATTTTTGTCCAAAAATTAGACACATATATATAGAGCCTCTGAGCTAGGGGAGTCTACCTGCATTGAGCTGGAACGCAAAGTGAAACCATGAAAAAAAGAATTGACCATTGGATTGACGGAGACACAGGCATCTTCACAGACGGGCGGATTTTTCGGCTTGCAGGAGTGCGAGCGCCGGAGCATCACCAGTTCGGAGGAGAAACAGCCACAAGGAGAGTAGCGGGCATGACTGGCCAGAGCAATGGCCTTGTGAACGTCAGAAGGGTAGGCGGCAGTTACGGGCGAGACGTCGTTGAGCTGCGGAATGGAGATGGCTCGATAAATGGTAGAATGCGGTCGAGGGGCTATACCCACAGTGGAAGGTGACAAGATGAAAACAGCACCATGGTTCGCAGTATTTTTGGGCATATTGTTACTGACCGGCTGCGCTTCGCCGGAAAAACCGAGGGCGGCGATTATTCAGGCGTCGCTTGAAAGCGCAACGATTGTCAGTGGGGGTTCCACCAATCTCATACTAGATGCGAAGGATACTGGAAAAGTTCCGGCAACCGTAAAGTTTACAGTGACGACAGAAGCGCCTGATAAGGTGGGATTCTCCTACCCTGCAGGCTTGGAGTTCACTTTACAGCCTGAAGAGACAACAGGTAAGAAATTAATCAAGGTTACAGGTACCAGCGAGACTATTAAGACCAGCTATCGAATTAACATCTTCCTGGTAGACTCCCAGGGTACGCCATACGACCAGAGAGAAGTCATTCTTGATGTGACCAAAGGAACATAGGTGAAACAAATGCCAAACGCAGATACACACGCAGGAGCAGGCGCTCTCACTTCGCTGGGAGCTTATTTGCATTTGAGGACGCAGAAAGGATATCAAGTAGACGCGGCAGAGCTGGTAGGTGTTGGAATATGTGGCGCGGTAGTTGGCCAAGCTCCGGATTGGATTGACCCGCCGACTAGCCCTCAGCACCGTGGGATAGGTCATAGTGCGTTACTGGCGGGAATTGTCATAAGGAAGCTCTGGGACACTATTTCAGTTCACCCCACAATGAACTATCTGCAGAAGGATTTCTCTAAGGCCGTCCTCCTGGCTTACCTCAGTCACCTCGGATTGGACGCTTTTACGCCTGCAGGACTTCCAGGATGAACGTTTCAATAAGGTATATATTTTTATAGTGAGTGCATAACTAAAAGGCATGAGCAAGCGATTGATTCCCTTAGCAGCAATGGAGAAGCTGCTCAAAGAGGCCGGAGCTGAGCGCGTATCTGAGGGCGCCAAGCAGGAAACCAAGGAAGCCCTTGAGAAGCACGCTAGGGTTATTGGTAAGCTTGCGGCAAAGTTCGCGCAGCACGCCGGCAGAAAGACTGTCCAAGCAGAAGACATCAAAATGGCGTTGCAGACGTTCTCGCGATGACCTCCTCCCCACCCTAAAGGGATGGGGTTTCCTACGTGAAGGTCACGCCGTGATGCTCCTGCTGCCCTTCAATGTAGGCAATCAGGGTGTTGAGGTCATTGTAGCCGACGGTAACGGCGAACCCGCCCGGCGCCCAGAAATGGCCCCGGGGATAGCGTAGCCGGAATTTCTCTTTGACGCGAAACAGAATGTAAGCTGATCTGCCCTTCAGAATCTGAAAGGCTTGGGAATCTGTCATGCAATGAGGCAGCGTGGCGAGTGCGTGTACATGCTCGGGCATAAGAGTCTGCCGCAGAATAAAGTGCCGGTTTAGTTCGGTTTAATTGTGTAGTTCCATTCTCCATGGAATTCATTTGGTTTGATGTTTATTCGTGCCATTTCTTCATCGCTGACTTTGATTCCCTTGAGATACTTTTTCTTGTCAAGTCGAGCGTAGACTTTAAGTCCTTTTTTGGTTGTTGTGGCGGCGATGAGATTGATGATAGTTGCATGATTGTAGAGTGGTTTTTCTTTCCAGTTCATGCTAATAAAGCTGAAAAGTCGATGCTCGATTTTGTTCCATTTGCTTGTGCCTGGAGGATAATGTGCAATCGTGATAGTGAGACCGGTCTCGTTTGCGAGGGTTTGGAGTTCTCGTTTCCAGAGTCGTGCTCGTGCGCTGTTGCTGCCACCGCAGTCGGCAGTGACGAGGAGTCGCGTTTGCGTCTTATATATTTTTCTTCCAAGATGGATCCACCATTGTCGAATGCTCTCGACGGCGAACTCTGCAGTATCGTGATCGATGCCCAGATTAACCCATCCTTCGTTTCTCTTCAGGTCGTAAATCCCGTAGGGATTTACTTTTCCTAGCTCGGGAATTTCAAAGTCGTGCACTCGTACGATTGTGGCTTTTCCCTTCTGGTGCCATGATCGCCCCTGATTTTTGAAATCACCGACGAGCTCCTTTTTCTTGGTGTCAACACTAATAACGGGAGCTCCCTGCTTGACGAATCTTTCTGCGATCGTGTTGATGTACTCGAACTGTGCGTTGCGATCAGGATGCTGCTTTCCCTCGCGTGATTTCTTATTTGCTTGCAATGTGTATCCCTCGCTTTTGATGATACGTCCGATGGTGTCGGGCGATATTTCTTTGCAGATTTTTGCAATGGCGTTGGTGGACTTGCAAGACCACTTGAGCAGGCTCATGGGATCGCCCGCAGTTGTCTCATCGAGAATCTTCTTGATCTTCGCGATGATATCGGGGCGCTTCTCAATGATTTTCTTGCGTCCACCCCCTTCTTTTCTGAGTCGCGTGGTGCTTTTTCGTTTTTTATCTTGCACTTCACGAATACCTTTGAGCACCGTGTGATGTGACATACCTGTGAGCGTGCAGACACGCGTCGTTCCACCGCGGCCAATCTCAAGCGCCTTGATGCCTGCAAGTCGTCTTCGTTGAACTTCGTTGCACTCAGAAAGCGTTGTGAACCACATTTGATCAAGACGAGCATTCATCACAGATTACGGAGGGCTTCAACTATATAAAAGCTGGCATTTTATTTTGCGGTAAGCCCTAACAGCAAGGTAGTGGATCTCAATACCATGCTCATGGGCGGCCTTCCGGATGGCCGCTTCCACAATGTTTTTATTCGCCAGCTTCTGCATCATCTTGTAGCGATATTTGGGGCACCATTCAAAATGCCAGAAATTGGTGCCGCGCTTGTGGCTGTAGTGGCTGATGGTTACTTGCATATTCTCGTCCTCCGGCGGACGAGAGCTCACGCTATCCTTGACTGGGATAATGCATGGCGCAGTTTCGGCCGCCAGCTTGCTGGCGGCGAAGCCGCCACAAAAAGTTTTCTACAGAAATCGGCCTGAAGGCCGGGGTATTAGACCCCTACGACGCTAAATCTCAGTTATTTCCACAAGGAGAATTTCCCGGTGAGCTCTGATACCAACTCCTCATCGCCGAACAGGACAATACCCCAATAATCCAAGTCTTGTTCCTTGGTCTGAGAAGACCTCAAAATCTGGTCTTCATATGTCCCTTGTGTCATGGTGTTGGTGAAATCTACGAAAGGAAGATTATTATGAAGGGCTGCCTGCCTCAGGGTTCGGAGCTGGTTGCCATTTCGAGCTTGAAGGATGATATAAGGTCGTCCGGAGATATTTGCATGGTCTCCACCATCAGCGTCTTTATAGTTCTGGAGCAATAGTTTTTCCTTCTCTAGAAGGGCACCAAATCCTAACGACATATGTGCCAAGACATTCATAGCCTTGCCAGGCTCCACCTTTTCATTCAGCACCGCTACCAGCTTTTTCCCGTCGGTAATCATCTTCGAACGACAATAAGATTGCTTATTTAAATTTATCTCATAAGGAAGTAATTCTCGCCCAAACCCTTTTCGGGGACATAATCTCATTTCGTGTCAGAACGCCTTCCGCCTACTCGGCAAGCGAGTTGCGGCTCACTAAAATTTTCCCCTTCGGGGCGCGAGTTCTCTAAGAGTTTGCATTTCAAAATTTTATGTATCCGCACCGCGGAAGGCTGGTCTCGCGGGAAAACGGGCCGGGGTATTGGCGAAGCCAATGGAGGCAACGATGAGTAAAGCAAGCGACGCATTTGATATCCTGCTACGTTCAGGATTTGATTTGACAACGAAAGAGTTCTTCAGGGTGACCCTGGAGCGATTGCTGAAGAAATACGGAGTCAGCGCGGCACTCTCGGACGCTGACTATCGGGATCTGACGATTCTTATCGTCAGCCAGTGCGCGGAGAACGACTTCAAGGAAATGGGGCTGAGGTGGGAGGAAGAAGACTTGGCGATGAAGTGAAGCACGGAAGAAAAAGATGTTTTTTCTTTATTTTTGTTTATTAGAATTGAAGATGCCAAATGATTCTATTTTACAGGAAGCCTCCTTTATCGATATCTTTATATGGCAACTATAAATAAGAAACTTATGGCATGCCAGATATGTAAGGCGAAATCAGGTTTCTATCCTCTATGCACTAAGTGTTTCAAGCTCAAGGATGAAGGCAAAATCTCCAAGTGTGATGACTGCGGAAAATGGAAAGAGGGTTCGAAACCGAGATGTATGGAGTGCTGGAAAGAGAGTCAACACATCGAAAATATAAAATCCAAAGATTTCAAACCGTCAAAAATTGAAGAGGAAAATAATAATTACAGATTCAAGTATCCAGCTACGTTCAGAACAGATGACGGTCATTTGGTACGGTCTAAGGCAGAATTGCTCATTGACAACTGCTTGTTTAGACATAAAATTGCTCATGCCTACGAAAAAAAGGTTTTGGGAGTCGATGAAGAGATATTCTGCGATTTCTTTGTAGATTACGAAAAACCAGTTTATATCGAATTTTGGGGAGGTATTGACGATAAATATCTTGCTCGGAAAGAAGTTAAAAAAAAGATTTATGCTACCAAAACGAATACTGCTTTGATTGAATTAACAGAGAAAGATATCGTTATCTTGGAAGAAACTCTGTTGAAGAAATTAAGGCCTTTTCTGCCCAAAAATTTTGAGTTTGATTAGTTTGAGTGTCAGATTCCCTATTTACTGCGACCCGCCATATGCCAAATCCAATCCCTCAGCAACCCCATCCCCTTATCACTCTCAAAGGGAATAAATTCAAGTTCCTGCTTCTCGACGTCCGCCCTGCGGAATTCTCCGAGGCGCTCGTCTATCGTGTAGCCCTTGAAGGTTGGGAGCGCGTTCATGGTCAATAGTCCGAAGGGAGCATCGCTGTAAGGAGGTTATTGCCGTTCCTTACAAACCACACCGACTCCATGTCTCCAATTGCTGGCAGGGTGAAGAAGTTGCTATCGTGGTCGCCTTTGAATGCGCCCCTGCGATAAATTTCTCGGGCTTTTTGCATAACGATGTTCAGAAGGTCAATGGGTTTGGTCAAAGCGGTTGCCTTGCTTAGCCCTTCCAGAGCGCCCCACAGGTTCGATGTAATGAGGTTGCACTCGGTGAACTCTTTGGAAGGGTTCTGCATGAGAACGCCGTCCTCAAGCGCCTCTTCTTCGGTATAGACGGATATCGGCTCGCCGAAGAACTCCAGCATCTCGCTATTCATGTTCGCCACCTTCAAGTGCGCGCTTCTGTTCAAGAAGGGAATTGCATTGCGCTCTTACGTCTCGGTTCATCTGCGCTCGCATCCGGTTGAGCTGTCGGTTCAGATCGCCGAACTGCTGCTGGTATGTGCTTAATTTGTTCATGTTTTCACTCCGAGGAAATTTCCTCAAGAATTGGGAAATTTTCGAGAAAGCAATGCTTAAATACCAATATAAGAAATAACTAGCGGGGTTAATCAACTTAAAATGGTTATACCAAAAAAACGAAAAAGAATTCGACCAAAATCGAGTAATACTCTATGGGTTAATTATGGGGTTCCGCTTATATTCCTCGTTCTCGGTGCAATTATCTCCTACTTTTTCACGCTTCATGGCGTTAATCTCGCATTCCCTGATTACCCTGACCTAGTTGTTGAGTATTCGCCAAAAATTATGGTTCATCAAAGTCAGTTTGAAGCAATAAATCGATCAGAGGGGGTCACAAATAATCAAATCCCATTTGTTTACTCAATTCCGGTTAGGCTTATTAACAAGGGTAGGCTTCAAATTAGCGAAATAATTGTCTCATTATGGGGCAAGAATGTCATTTATCCAACTGCGCTTATTGGCCCGCTTAGAGGAACAAATGCATTTACAGATTACAATCTTAGCGTAAACTTTAGATGTGAAACTCTATATCCATGTAGTAAGAAAGATATTCCTCTTGGATTGCATACGTTTAACATCTATGCATATTGTGAAAATTGTGCAGTTCAATTGCATAATTATTTAGTAGAATTTTGTGTTTATGACGAGCTATCTGTAAGCTCTGTTGAGTGCATTCAAGAATTAAGATACTTTCCGACCCCTTTAGAAACAATTAAAGATTTTTCAAATTAAAGCGATATAACACTTCATTCGGAGAATAAATAAAAAAATTCAAACAACCTGTTCTTCCTCAACCCCGCCCACAAGGTAAGCTTTCGCCTCTTGCAGCACCTGTATGGCCTTATCCAAGTCCTGTGCGCCGAAAGAATTGCTATTCTTCCATTCGCCATCTTTCTGATAGCTCTTGGTCACGCTGACGGACTTGAACTCGTTGCCGTTCTTTGCGGTGTTCTTCCAGACGGTGGCTCGAATCATTCCTGCGGCAAACTTCTTCTCTGGCTCTCCTGTCATTTTAGTTACCTTGTTGAGTCTCGTCTTTGCGAGACTTCTTTACATGAAATGAAAAGAAGTCGGCAATTACGCCCAAGCCAGCCCTTCGTCCTGGAGCGCGAGCCTCATCGCTTCACCTATCTCGAAGGATTCCGCGAGGGGGAGCAGCTCATCGACTAGGAGGAGCCATTCCTCCTTGCTGAGGTCTGCTTCGTCTACACGATACGGGGCAAGCACCGAATCGGTGTCTTCGAGCAGTTCGTCAACTTCCGACTCAAACGGGTATTGGCGGATGCACGCTACTATCTGCCCTACTTTCCAACTGTTTTCCATGTTTTCACCTTTTTTGATTTTTTGAATTCGTAAAAGAAGTTCAAAAAACAAAAAAGAATCCTGCATGCTGTCGTCTTATCAGATGGATTTTAGCCGACCCTGAAAGGGGAAAGCCTTAAAATGGAAGATGAGCAAAGTGAATCTTCTTTTATGGCTTTAGGCGTGAAGAAATCCCATTAAAATCAGGCAGAAATTATTTCTTTAGTTTTTCTCTTACAATAGGAGACTTAGGATTGTGTAACATAGATCGCTCATCATGGGAAACGGCTTTGAATGCGATGTACAGGATGAGAAAGTTAATAATAAACCAAGATATGTTCGAGACCGAGACATACCCGTTTTGCACGATGCGATAAACCTCAAGCAGAGTATCAAAGAAAAAATAGATTATACTAATATGAAACACGGTTTTTGCTGTTTCAAAAATAAATCTATCAAATTTTTCAAGTTTGCCCTTTCTAGAGTTATTAATAGATTTCTCAGTCGACAAGTAACTAAAATATACAAAAAGAAGCAATATTCCGATCACCAATTGATGAAACCAATCCACAGAAAATTTCTTATTAATTGTTAAGATAGCAAAGGCGTTGAAAAAATGGAACAAAGCGGCCATCCCGCTTCCGATAGCAACAAATATGAGAACACGTCTTAAGGAATCCTGTTTAATGGCCATCCATTCAGTTCTAAAATTAAACATATTCCTATCCCATGCAGCTCTAAACAAAGAATCTGCATAGTAAAGGTAGGCTGCCGTAAACGAGACTATTATTAAGGGGGACAAGATTCTGACTAGTGGTTCATTCCAATCATATTCTAAATATTGAGTGATTAGAACGGGAATACCGAGCAAGATAGTAATCAACTCCCAGATACTCTTTCCTTTTGAGATTACCATACTCAGCATTAAAAAGGTGCAGAAAATAGCTCCAAGTATCCAATACACCTGATTCTTGTTGTAGATACTTAAAATGATAAAGTGAATTAATACAAGCAGGGCTAAGAAGCAATTATTGATCTTCCAAATCCTATTCTCTTTCGAATAATGTTTCCAATCAAAAATATTTCTCACGCCAAAAAGGGTTACATTCATCTATATATTCCTTTTTAATTCACTTATGAAATTCGCACACATGCCCCTTCTCGCACAACCCATATTTCACCAAAGTCTCAATTCTTGGGGCTTTCTTAACCTTGGAATAGGAGGATCCTTCCCTGAAATGCTTGCGGACATAAAAGCGCGTGATTTTGGGGTCGTAGTCATCCCAACAGCGATAGGTATCGATAAGCTTGAGAATCTCCTGCTCGGTGAGTTTAAGCACATAAATCAGATGTTTCACAAGAAAGGGGCGCTCGTACCACTCGGTGTCCCGGGAACGCAGGATGTTCCAGTAGGCGGAGCATCTCCTCACCTTGGAAGCGGGGTCGTCAAGCGGAATATCCCCCTCAAAAGGCACTACAATCCGTTTCTGGGCGGTTGGGAGCGAAGTGGACTGCTTTCTTTGTATGGGGGAATCTGCGGGCGGAAGGCGTTTGGCTTCGGTTAGGAGGCGTTCTGGGGCAGGGAAGCTCCGGTACCGCTCAGGATAGCGCACGGCCTCAAACTTGGGACAAAAGGGATAGTGCTCGGCAAGGAAAAGCTCGTCCGGCGTAAGAAAGGTTGCGAAGTTCAGGTAATCAACTTCATGCTTGAAGTCTTTTTTCCACTTGTTCCAGGAGCCGAATTCGGAAATCTTCCTGTCCGAGGAGATGATAGTGTCGGCGTCAAGACCGAACACCAAGGAGGAAGCGTGCTTGGTATTGGGGAGGCAGGACTTTACGATGATGAACTGCGTGATTGCCTCCCAGTCGCCATCCTGGAGGCCTTCAAGGAAGAAGATGATGTGCAGACCAGTGCCAGAGGCGCGGATGTAAACATGCTG
>Ga0209542_10019191_pt1 | contig 10980 bp, 11 predicted proteins | sample RifCSPhighO2_01_FD_184028 | JGI IMG/M metagenome (GOLD analysis project Ga0209542, IMG submission 184028) | Soil microbial communities from Rifle, Colorado - Rifle CSP2_plank highO2_0.1 (SPAdes) (version 2) | ecosystem: Environmental > Terrestrial > Deep subsurface > Rock core/Sediment ...
GATCCGCGAAAGGTTTGCTGCCAAGAAGGGGATTCAGGGCTGGGAAGTCGACGAGGCGGCGCGCAATTTTATCCGCAAAGCGGGCTACGGGGATTTTTTCATCCACCGCACAGGCCACAGCATTGAAACGCATCTGCACGGCAGCGGTACGCACATGGACAACCTCGAAATGCACGACGTGCGCCCCGTGCTGCCAATGACTTGCTTTTCTGTCGAGCCGGGGGTTTATTTGCCCGGCGAATTCGGCGTGCGCTTAGAGTCGGACATCTTAATTCACCGGGACGGGACCATCGAGGTTACTGGGGGAGAACAAGACGTTCTATAAGCAAGTTGCGAATACAGCTTGGACGTTGATAAACATTGAGTTGAGGGATTAATTCATCGAGTGTTAAACGAGGAATTTCTGCAACACAAGTCTTGCCCCAAAAACCCTTAACATAGAATGGCTTAACGAAAAGCGTTAAAGGTTTTTCTTGGACGATTTGAGCCTGTCTTTGTTCAAAGGTTGTTTCTACGAGGCTGTCTGCACCTATTTTAACATGTTTTATTGGATCGATAATATTTTGAAGAGCTATGGTTTCCTGTACCAAAGCTTGAGCTGCTTTCTCCTTGCAAAAGGCTTGCCGTCGAGCTTTGATTGCTACTATCTCAGGAGGTTCTGGCAAGAAAGTGATGAGTGGTTCTTTTCGATTTGTTAAATTAGGATGGGTTTCTAAATCATCAAGAGAGAAAGGCTTTTTAAAGTCAGATTTCTTTGATTGTGACGGTATACTTAAATCATCGCGAGTTGTCATAGGCTCTTGGTTCGGGCTCGCTTCGCGTAACAGACCTATGACCTGATTTTCCCAGTACTTATAAGACGCGATGAGGTGAAGGAGAGCAGCATCGCCAACTTGGCGATGAATGTCTTGTTTCGCGATTCCATTCTCTGTAAAAAACGGATCGATATCACTCGGCTTGAGGGTTTTGAGCTCATCAGCCATTCCTTGATTGAGGTCCCGAATTTCTTTGTAGCTGTCAACCATGGCTTGGCATTTGTTTGCGAGCCAAAACCCTCCGAAAGGAGCGACGAGAGCCGGCAGAGCTATCCAGATAGGGATGACAGGAAGGACACCGAGGACAACGGCTGAGATCGCGCCTAGAATGACGACCACTGCGACTAGCGAGACGATTTGAGCCACTCGATACAAGATCGCTTTTTGATTGCTTGAGTTAGCGATTTCCTGGAAGTTGGTTTGTAGGTGGGGGAGATTTTGGATTTGCGCTGATGACATAGTTCCTCTTATTTGGGGCCGCTAGTATAAACGTTTTTTCTCAAAAAAAGCAAGAGCTATCCCCCCTCGCCGCTCCCGCTTCAAGCGGGAGCGGCTAAACCCAGCCAAAAAAAACTAGACAGTAGCCCTCAAAAGGGGCTATTCTCTGCCAATTAAATTTTTGGAGCTGACGATGCGGCAATTCCTTCTCTTTCTCCTTTTCCTCCCCCTCCTCCTTCAAGCCAAGACTGTCTACATCACCCCGATTGGCGGGCTCGAGGTGGAAAAATTATTTTACGACCCGTACGCCTACAGAGATCAGTGCGCCAAGCCTTTTTGCGTGCTGCGCGAGGCTTTGGAGGCCGCGGGCTACAAGGTCAAGTTCAGCGTTCATGGGGAGAATTTGGAGGATTTTACCGCCTTTATCTCGCTGACCGACGAGCATCCGGAATTGCTCAAAAACCTGGCCAAGGTTCCCAGAAAACGGTGTTTTTTGCACATGTTCGAATCGCCGATCATTATGCCGAGCTTGTATCGGGAGAGCCTTTCGAATCACTTTGGCAAGGTCTATATTCTCTCCACGGACCTCGTCGACAATGTCAATCGCTTCCAGATGTACTACGTCCAGCCCAATCTCAAGATGGTCGAGGAGACTGCCGATTTTGCGCAGAAAAAGCTGTGCGCCATCATTGCGGGGAACAAAGATTCCGACAACCCGAAATCGCTCTACCGCGAGAGAAAACAGGTCATCAGCTTTTTTACCAGAAATTATCCGAACGATTTGGACTTGTACGGGCCGGATTGGAGTGGATATGCGCTTTGGAGAGGACAAGCTAAGAGTAAATGGGAAACTCTAAAGAATTACAAATTTAGCTTCTGCTATGAAAATGTGAGAAATCAACGAGGGTATGTCACGGAAAAAATCTTCGATTGCATGGTCGCCGGATGCGTGCCGGTGTATTGGGGCGCATCCAACATCGCAGACTACGTCCCGCCCACTTGCTTCATCGCCCGGCAAGCGTTTGCTTCCGACCAAGAACTCTATGTGTTTCTAAAAAACATGGACGCTACGACTTATCAGACATACCTAGATGCCATTCGGGACTATTTCGCCAGTCCGCAAGCCCAGCTTTTCTCCATCGAGTCCTTTGTCGATTTGATCCTGAAGGAGGTGAGTCACCTTTGAATGACGGGTTAAGAATTGTTGGAATTTCCCCACAAAGATCGCAATTTCTGCTTGCCGCTTGGCCTCCTCTTGCAGCTCATCGTCGAGCCAGTAATTGCCAAAATCCCATTCGATCGCTCGATCTCCGATAAAACCAAAGTTCGAGTACACCTTCGGGTCGCTATTGGAAATTCCTCGCCGCGTCCGCTCTTCGAGAAGTTCGGTGAAAGAGCGAGTCAATCGCTCCAAGCGCTGAGGATCCGCGTCCAAAAGAACTTGCGACAAGGGTTTTCCCCTCTCTTGGACCGCAAATCGAACTCGATTCAAATCGAGCGTATAGCGCCTGCCCAAACAATCTATAAACACGCTTTTTGGCAGCGACTGGGTGGGATTCAAATGGATATACACAAGCCCTGTTAAATCTTTGGCTTTGGTGTAAGCCAATGCGCAGGCAGAAAAGAGCCGCTCCATTTTCTTCTCCAAAGGCAGCCGCCTCTTTTTGTGAGGAAGCAGACGCCGCAAGTACAATCGCCAAGGATGAGCCCAACAATCGCCGCGAAATAGCTTGAGAATGTAGCGATTGTCTTCACTGGCAAACACAAACGACTGCGCCCCATGGCTTAAATAGCGAAAGGGCCGGTTAAACGCCGCTTGTACACCTTCTTCGGAAGAGGGTTTTGCGTCCCAAGAAGGGTTGTAGGGAGTGTCAAAGGCGAGCTTGCCTACGCGAAATCCATTCGTCGCTTGTTTTGCTGGGATTGAAAGGCTCAATACAGCCGCGCTAAAAAGGAGACAGAGCAATAGCTTTTTTATCATATCTATCCGTTAGTTGCGGCGCTTCCCGAACTAACCATTCTCGCATATGTTGCACAGGTTCTCGAATGACTTCTGAAAAGTCCAGGATCCCCTCTTTTCGATAAAAACTTCCGATGTCGATTTGATAGGCGCGGGCTTTATCCAGTCCAAGATCGCGAATAAATTTTGGATCTTTATTGAAAATTCCCTTGCGGCCCCATTCCTGGGCGATAGCGAGAAAAGCGGACAGGATCTCCTCGGCTTTTTGCTCGTCACCTTGCTTCAAAGCCGCTTTCAGAGCGCGCAAGAGGGGCTCCTCTTTTTTCTGAAGAATAAAAGCCGTTTTCTCCAATGGAAGTTCAACTTTACGCCCCAATCGGTCGATCAATGTCAATTGGTTGTCCGAAGAGATGGCCTCTGGCATGTGGATGGCTATGAGCGCGGTTGCTCCTCGCAATTCGTCCCACGACATGCGGAAGCTGTTGAGAATCATCGTTTCGCGGAATGCGTGAGACTCTGACAGATCGAAGCGCATGCGATCCAGAACTGAAACATTCAAAGCGCGCAGCCAAAAGGGAATGCGGTAGCGATCCAGACGAGGAAATTTGAGGACGTACTGCCCATCTGCGCTGACAAAGGCAAAACACTGACGGCCACGGCCTAAATATCGATACGGTTGCTGCAGAGCGGCGATTGCTTCTTGCTCGAGCGGCGGATAAGAATCGACTCCCTCCCATCCTTGGATGCGCGGCACACTAAAGCCATCTTTGGCCCAGTGCCAACTCTTGCCAATTCCCAAAGAAAGCGCGATCACACCGAGCAAGAAAAAAACTTTCTTCATCTCCTCTCCGAAAAATCCTAGACGATACAAAGATTTTTTCTTTTTCGCAATTGTAAATAAATTTTAAGTTCGCGTATGCTCGCCTGTTTTGGAGGCAAAATGCACGATTCCCCGCAACATCACCATCTTCCCCAACAAGCGCATGTCTTTGTTCAAGCGCGCCCCGCTCTTCTCGCTCAAATTGTCCGAATTCCTCCGAATAAAGGAAATGTCTCTTATGGACAGCTTATCTGCACCGAACAAGACAAAGCCAATGTCTTTGAAATCATTTCAACCATGGCGGGAAACGGAAAAATCACGTTGCTCATCAGGCAAGGTCACCTCAAAGAACTAGGCGCTCAAATCAATCACCTTCATCCGCTCAAATTTTTGGAGATTATTTTTACGAGCGAACATTTGAAAGGATGCATCACTTCGATCTTCGAAGATTACTTTAAGCGCAACGGCTTCATGGATGGATTAGGACCTAGTCTGACGAATGAATCGGATAAAGGGAAGCTGAGCCAACACATTCCCTTTTTTGCCAAAGAAGTAAACGTCGCTCCAGAAGCTCTTCAGCCTTATATTCTAGCGTGCGATTGGGAAAACTTAGTCCGCTATTTGATCGCACAATGAGTATATCTTCCACCTCTGACGATGCTACAGATGGTTCTTATGTTTTCTGTGATTCCGTTTCGTCGTCTAGTAGCGACTCCCCTTCGCCAAAATCCCTCCCCATCCGATTTGGCCAGATTGGTTTTTGGGGCAGTGTCTTTACAGGAACGGGCTACTACGCCTCCTCTTTGTGCAAAAAAAAGCCACCCGTCTATACGGATCTAACAAGCTCTGACGCGCCAGAATTTTGGACTCTCTTGGACTTTCAGGACAGAGCTCCTTCTATAACAGACAATTCAAGGCAACTCCAGGCGCAATTCGAGACCCCTCTCCTTCTCGACAACTCACGCCCACCAACACCCCTTAGAGACTGTCCACAAACCCTGAGACTTACATCTTGTGAACAGTCTCTTAGCCTAAATCAAAGCCCGCGACTTGAACTCGCCGACATCGGCGACGCTCAAAGAAAAAACATTGAGAATCTCATCGATACCCTCGCGCCGTGCACCGGATTGAAGGGCGGCGTGATCTTGGGTGCGAAATACGGCTACCTGAAGGGCTTAAAAAAAGCATTAGACCCTCTTCACCCCTTCCAATTTCTGGGCACCATTTTCGGAACTCCCGCTTTAAAAGAAAAGATGCCGTCCATTTTCCTAGATAAGACCCCAAAGATCCTGTTCATTGACGTGAGCTATGAAAAGCAAAAAGGTTTTTGCGGCGGCGTAAAAGAAGGCATGGAGCGAGAACTCAAACGCAACAACATCGAACCCCATATCCACTCTTTTTGCAGGCGGGTAGGGACGACTCCTGAAAAGGTCCGCTCCTTTATTGACTACAACGTCATTGCCCGCAGCAATTGGCACGGTCTAGTAGAACACTTGATTGAGGTTCCACTTCCGCCGTCATCAATGTCTTAGCAAAGGGAACAAACGTTTCCGGCGTCACTAACTTCGCGCCTCTCACCTGTTGCAGATAAGCGGCATTGGCCGATTCCCAACCTGGGATGCCTGCGAGAAGGTCTTCCTGAGTGAGCGAACCTCTTTTTTTCGCTTCAGAATGGATCCAAATCTCCCCTTTCGACGTGCAGAGCAGCTCCATGGCAGTATGGCCGCCAGAGCGGGTGCAAGTCATGTCGCTTCGAAAGAAGAGAGGTGCAATCACTTCATCGGGTTGAAAAGACATCGGGACGACACTAAACCAAGAAGGGTAGTCTTTCATCTCCTGCACAGAGTCGGAAACTTTTTGAAAAAGAGATGGTTTCCCAGGCGTGTGCGCTGCGCAAAAGACAAAGAGATGCGCATTTCTCTTCGACGGATAAGACTTGGCCAGCTCGAGAAATTGTTTCACGTAATTGAACGTAGCGCCGCTTGCGGGCTGAGATCCTAAAAGAATGGTGAATAGAAGATCGTTTGCTCCAACGACAAATTCTATCTCTCCCTCTTTTACCTGAGAGAAAATCGATCCGCGCTGGACCGACCTTTCGATCAGCTCGAGTTCTTCGCCGCTTTTGGTTCGCATGCGTAGAAAAAAGGGCTCTGCTTTTCGTTCCATGTGCTGAAATTTCCGAAACGATTGCCGCACGTAGTAGTATTCATATTCCAATTCACGGAACGTAATGTTGCAGTTTTTGCGCCAAAATTCCGCTTCCGTTTCCCCTTCCTCGAGAAGAGGCGCCACAGTAATCAGTCGAATGAATTTTCGATCTTTAGCTCCCAAAGATTTGATGGAGAAAAAGTAATGAGTCGCCTTCTTTGTTGGAAAATCGACGAGCACCTTTTCCAAATGAATCTTCTTTTTGCGACGGCGATTGAAATAGCGGAGCGCCTTTAGGATCGCCGAAGTCCCCATGATCTGAGTATCGATGACCCGATCGATGTCTTCTTTAAACAGCGTATAGAGAGACCAGCAAAAAATCGGAGGCCAAAATAGGTAATCGACAAACGGGATCGCCACATTGAAGAAATTTTGGACTTTCACATTGCCTTGGAGCTGCGACCAATTGTAGAAAGCGACAAACATCTTTCCAAAAGGGCGAATCATCCAATCTTTCATCACATCGCGCCGAATGATCACGGCGTTTGGATCTTTGACCCTGATTTCCTGCTCTTTCGCGCTGGCCGCTTGGAGCAGTCCCCCGCCTCCTGAAGAGGTGATGATGAGAACTTTTTTTACTCTAGACATTTACGCTCCAATGACTCCGCTCATCGCGAGAATAGAGAGAAGTTTCGCCCCCGTGTTAATCGCAAATAGCTTCATAGGTTTTTTACACCAAACGACAGAGGAAAACTGCGTTGTCGCTACAAAGCCAAGCCACAGACAAAAACCGACAAACATCCCATCGATCGCGGTCGTCACACTCAAAGCCGCTTCAAAAAAGGCGATAAAATAGGCCATCACCAAAGCGATCAGAGCGCTCCAAAGCAGGGCTCCTTTATTGGGTTTCATCCCCTTTTCCGTCATCCCGGAGCACTTCATCCAAGCCTTCCCGAAAAGCCACTTGGAATACCAAAAAAAGTTTATCACCATGTATAGGACGGCGGCGACGACTACAGACAATAGATCGAGTGGCATATGTTCCATGAGAGACTCCTTCTAGGTTTGGCTTAAAACAAGCAAATATTTTCTTTTTCCCTCTTATATGTCAAGTACTTAAAGAAAGGTTGAGAGTTATGGGGAAAATCTTTATAATAGAGGGCACTATGAGTAGCGTAACTGGTTCAAACTTAGAATCTAGACCCCTAGCAGCCCAGGTAGCCCCTCCACCCCGTTCAGAGCGGCGGGAAATCGAGGAAGAACGCCCGTGCTGTTTGAGTTTCTTATGTGAGTTTGAACTCGACCATTTGGGAGAATTAGCTCGGGCTGTTGCACTGATTACGACAGACCCCTTCCGCGGCATTTTCTACTTTTTCTTCCCTGGCTTAAACGCCTATTTTTCGAATCACACAAATATCAACCCAAAAGATGGGTCAAAGGATGACGCGAACACAGCTGCGCTGTGGAGAGATCCAAAGAAAATCAAAAGAACGAGAGTTGTAAACGAAATCAATCTCTTGAGAAAAGCTGCTGGCATTTGTCGCAATATAGGAAGCTATACTCGGATTTCTGCTCCTGCTTACGACAGCTGCGGAGGATCTTGCTCCATTACTAACCCTGTCATCGTCATGCCCCATTCTCACATGCGGCTAACCGGAAATCAAAAACCCTTCGCGAAAGAACCTATCGATTTTGACAAAAAGTTAGAGCCCTACTCTCCGGCAGCAAGCCCCTTAGCTAATTGGGACTTCACCGATGATGAGACTCGCTTTTTCATCGCTCGAGAAGTGGGCCAGATTGGAGCTAACTACTCGATCTTACGAGTCATCATTAAGGTTCTTTTCGTCGCCGCCCTCTTTTCCATTTACGCCCTCCCGGTGGGATGGATCGGAGGGATGGTCCTTTTGCTCATCGATATCGGCATTTACATCATTTCTGAGCGGTGCATTCAGAGCCACCTCGATCTTAGAAGCGTGGACATTCTCACCAAACGCTTTGAAACAGAGCATCTCAATCGCTTGGCAACGCCCTATGAACAAGAGAAGCTAGAGTCCCAGATCAAGGCAAACGAGATAACTCTTCTTGAACAGATCTCTCCAGATCAGCTAGAGTCCCAGATCAATGCAAAGGAAATAGCCCTTTTTGAACAAGCAAACGAGCTCTCTCTACAGCACCGAGCCCAAGCAGAAAGACTCATCAAAGAAGAGCGCCAAGTCCAAGCAGAAAGACTCATCCCCGAAAAAACTCGTCTCGGGATCCACCGAGAAGCTCTCAGAACAATCCAATCGGAAACAAAACAACTCGTCCATAACAAAGCCGTGGAACGCGCTGCTCGAGCAGCCCATAGCGCGCTCAACAAATTAGCTCAGCAAAACATCATTCGCCAAAAAAAGTTTCGGGACGACGATAACACACCCAACCCTTTCTACAACCCCTTCTGCCGCGCCTACATCACGAAAAAAGGCAATAACATTCTCGACGTCAATCACCCTCTCCTCACCTCTCGAATTAGTCAGCTAGAGAATGCTCATCCTTTCCTTAATTAAGCCTTGACGTAAGCCTTGAGGATTTTGACTTCTGCCTTCGGGCGATCTTGCGGGCCGGTCGGGGCTGCTTCGATCTTTTTTACGATATCCATTCCCTCTGTCACTTCTCCGAAAATCGTGTGGCGCATGTGGAGCCAGGGAGTCGCAACTGTAGTGATGAAAAATTGGCTGCCGTTGGTCATAGGTCCTCGGTTGGCCATCGCTAAAAGACCTGGCCGATCGAAGCTAATGTTCTTTTTGCATTCATCTTCAAAGGGTTTTCCCCAAATCGATTGGCCGCCAGCGCCTGTGCCTGTCGGATCGCCGCCCTGAAGCATAAAATTCTTAATCACCCGATGGAAGATAATCCCATCATAGTAATGGCGATTCACTAGCCCTATGAAATTTTCACAGGTCTTGGGCGCCTCTTCGGGAAATAGAGTCAGCTCGATATTCCCTACATTCGTTTCAAATACGATCACCGTTTTTTTCATACTCTCTTTCTCCTGGGCAAACGAGGAATTTAGAAATACCAGTTGGATGGCGAATAGAGCCAGCCACTTCATCAAATTTCTCATGAACAACTCCTAGTTCTTAGAACTCTTGCAAATGGGAGCAATTCTAAGGGGCTTTCAAATTTAAAACAAGCCTATCCACTTCGTTCCAGGGCAGTCTGCTTCCAGCATCTTTCATTTTCTGAAAGGCAATACGGGCCGCGGTAGGCTGAATGATCTTTTCCCGTAACATTTCACTGACAAGCCAAATGGTTCCATGGACTTTAACCCCTTCTTGATCCGCCGCTTTTCGAAGATTTTTATCTCCCGTTAAAAGGGGGCAGTTTTCAGCTAAAGCAAAACTAAGAGCAAAAAGATCGATTCTGCTTGGCTGTCGATACTTAGCCGCAAATTCAAGGACTTTGTCGACTGCTTCATTGGATAGGCTTTTGATCTTCAGGCCAAAATCGAGGAGGTGAGAATGCCGAGCCTTGAGTTCTTTCTCAAAAAGAACATCGGGAACCGCAAAGATGATCTTCAGGGCAAACATGGAGGCGGTAAGGTTCCCATGTTCAATATCAATAGGAACGTTTGCATCACTAACGAGCAGCAGTTGCATGACGTGTTTCGTTCATTAGGCGAAAATTTCTAAAGGTTTCGATCGAGTAGTCTAATAGTTCTGCCGCTTTTGATTCACCAATATATTCTTCGCCTAATGCATGAAAAACCATCTGTTTGAAAATATGAGTCTTTTCAGGGGGGGTTTTGTGGCCCGGCTCTTGTTTATTCCAACCCTTCTGGTTGAAAAGGAAAATCAAACTGTTGAAATAGGATTCTTTGATAATGCCCACATCTCTCAAGCGATAACAAATCGAGTGCATGCTTAATTTAAATTCTTCCTTGAGCAAGGATAATTCTCTCCACTCAACCGAAGTTCGAATTTTGCCCATTTCTTGCATGATGGTTTCTTTTGGTAGCAGGAAAGCCCCAGCAAAACGATTACAGGCTTTTTCCTCATTAAGCTCCTTTGACAGCCTGTTCGAAAAGATAAAATGACCCAACTCATGAGCTAGAGTAAAGCGCTGCCGATCTCCAGGCCATTTTGAGCTGATTACAATCATGGGTTGGTCGTTAATGAGGGTAGCAAGTCCATCAAATAATTTTTCCTCATAATCGATGATAAACACTCTTATTCCATGACCTTCAAGAACATCTATGAGATCTTGAATGGGTGCTCTTCCCAATTTCCAGTGATTTCTTAGTTTATTAGAAACCTCTTCAATTTGGTCATATTCATCAATTCGATTTGATACTGAGTCTGGGATTTTAAATGATTGAATGGGAGGATTTGGATAGAGACTTTCTAATTCCAAACGACGCTCAATTTGGTCAGCAATCTGGGCTTTGATAGACTCTTCCACTTTTTTTCTTAAACGCTGCCTTTTTCGAAATTTGATTTCTCCGAGTTGAATCGTTTCAGGACGCAGAAAAAACTCAACAGAAACCTCTAGTGCTTTGGCCAGTTTTAAAAGAATATCCGAAGAAGGAGTCGATGCACCCTTTTCGTATTTGCTGATTGCCATATGGCTCAAACCCACAAGCTCTCCTAGCTTGCGAAGTCCTAACCCTGAGGCTTTTCTCGCTCTTGCAAGACGTTTACCTAAATTTTTTGCAGTCATACTATCCTCTTCTTGTTTACAGTTTACCATTTTTTTTATTATTTTGTATACCAAGAGTGATTGCAAAAGTTGAGCGTCGGGGTCCCCGAAGACGCATTGTC
>Ga0209542_10019192_pt1 | contig 10978 bp, 16 predicted proteins | sample RifCSPhighO2_01_FD_184028 | JGI IMG/M metagenome (GOLD analysis project Ga0209542, IMG submission 184028) | Soil microbial communities from Rifle, Colorado - Rifle CSP2_plank highO2_0.1 (SPAdes) (version 2) | ecosystem: Environmental > Terrestrial > Deep subsurface > Rock core/Sediment ...
AGCAGTTCCATTCCTCTTTCTCCAGTATCGTAAATTACGTTATAAAGAACAACTATTCCGTCTGAAAGGAATGAAACTGCTTCCCCTTGTTCTTTAAAGGTTGTTCCAATGTGAGTCGGGGCGGAAACTTCCCTTATTAAGAAATTTGTAATTTTGTGTTTTTCAAGATATCTGAATAGTTGTTCCATATAGATTCTGAATCTTGATTCTTGACCCGAGAAAGCAGAAGCAATTGAAGTTAAGGAGTCAATTATTACAAAATCAGGAGAAAAGTCTTCTGGGAACAAGACTGGATCAACTTCTATCAATAATTCTTTTTTTGCTGCACTAAGAAGTGCTTCAACACTTCTTGAAACGTCTAAAGCATCAAATCTTTTTAGTTTAAGAAGGCCCTTTTTTACAAATTCGTCTACTTTCCAGTTGAAATGTTTCATGTGATCCATGAGTCTTTCTTCCGGCTCTTCAAAACTCATATAAAGACATTTCTTTCCTTGTAAGCAAAGGCCATTTACTGTGCCTAAACAGAATATTGTTTTTCCTGAGCCTGGACCGCCTTCTACAAGTATTGACGAACCAGACGGCAGCCCATAGCCCTTTGCAAATAAGGCATCGAAGCCAGGAATTCCGATTTGGACATATGATTCTTCCGCACTAACTCTGTAACCTTTTTCTTTCTTTACTTCTGGAGTAATGTTTTCATTAAAGGTTAATTTAAGATTTGAAAGCCCAGATTTTCTACTTGATTTGGACTTGACCACTTTTTTAGTTTTCACTCCTTTTTTTGCGGTTTTAGCAACCTTTTTTTGCATTTTCACTTTTCCTCATTTTTAATAAAAATCTCTTGGTTTTATATATCTTATCCTTTTTTCTTTGATTTGTTTAGTTTATCTAGCTTTAAAAGGTCTTCTTTTAAAGCAGGAATTTCTCTGTTTATATCTCTAGTTATTTCTTTGAATTTTTCTAGTTTTACACTATATTCTATTTCAGACATGCTTTTTGTTCTGAAATAGCTGAACTGCATTTTTTTTATTAATTCATTTATTGCTTGTTTTCTTAGTTCAAGTCTATGAAGTTTGAAATTAATTCTAAATCTTATTAGAGGTTTCCAGAAAATTAGAACCAAGATTAAAATTATGATAATAAAAATTGTTAATTTTTTCCAGTTTTCAATGAAGAAGGTTTTCAATGTTTTTGTAGTAGTGGAATAAAATAATCTCACAGTTGTTTGGCTAGCTTCTATTTCTGAAAGTCTTTTGTATCCTTCATCTACCAAGGTTATTGTCTCTTCAAATCTTTCTTCATCAAAAGAATTTATTATTGCAAGGTATTCTTCCCGCATGGAGGAAAGGTTTGTTCTTTTTGATGTTTCCTCATATGTTTGCTTGAAGATATTTAGCTCATCTCTTGCTTTTATAGAAGATTCTTTTATTTTGCATACGTTTATGGTGTATTCATTTACTAGGGTATAATCTACTTTTCTTCCCATTCTTTCTAAGTTAAACTGTGCTGAATATAATTGAAGTGCCTCGTTATATGATTCGTTAACTCTTTTTGTTGGAATGTTTAAAGAAGTCATTTCATTAATACATGCTTCTGCCTTCATAATGTTTTCTTCTGTGTTCGTTGATTCGTTCGAAAGTACAGCTAGAGCTAAACTTGTAATGTTCACTAGTAAAAAAATGGCCAAGAAGGCCAGTATTAATTTTTTATTCATCCTCTTTACTTTACCGATATTTCTTTCCTTATTGTTATGTCTGGATCAAATATTCTAAAAAATAATTCGTAATTTCCTTTTTCGGTAAAGGTGTATCCAATTAATAACGAGGTTTTAACCGAGTAAGAACCAGGGGTTTCAAAATATTCTTTTGAATCTTTAGTTACTGGAGTGATAGGACTATCAGAAAGGGCGATAAACTCCGCCATTGATAGGGTTTTTACTTCAATCACCTCTTTTTTCCCCTTGGTTAAGGAAATTAGGATAGGAGTTGATTTTTCTATGCTGTCTCCTTGTTCGATAGTAAGAACAAGGCTTCCTGGCAACTGTGAACCGACAGAAGAACTTTCTTGAATTTCAAGGGCAACGTTTCCAGTTATTCCATCAGATTTTAGGAATACAAAAATTAAGGCCAGAGCAACTATAACCATCAACACAAGCACTTTTTTCATATTCTTAATAAATAAAGTGAATATTAAAAGGTTTTTGTTTAGTTTTCTATTATTTCTTTGAATTCCAAAGCTCCTTTTCCTAGAATTGGAACCAAATCTTCTACCGAAGAAGAGAAGATATTTTTTAGAGTTTTGAATTTAGATATCAGCGTCTTTGCTTTGATAGGACCTATGTGGGGAAAACCCTCTAAAATATATTGCATTTGTTCCCCTTTTGATAGAATTATTTTGGATGCTCTGATAGGGAGTGAAGATTTATTCTTTTTATTACAAATCAAAGAAATATAACTCGCAGTTTCTTCTTCGTTTGAAGTGTAGACGAATGGTGTTTGAAATTCCAAAGCTACCGAAATTAGGAAACCGCGTACCGCATTTTTGTGCATAACTTTACCATTGTACAATTCTTCTTGATTTCCCTCAATTATTAAGAGGTGGGCAGGGTATTGTTTTAGTTCCAACAATTGAGAAATAATTCTTTTATTTATGATAGAAGATTTGAGATCAGAAACGGTTTTTCTTTCTATTGCGATATTATTAAAAATATAATCTGCAACTGGAAGTGAGACAAACTCTACATTTATACTTTTTTGAATTAATAGAGAGGGAACTAGTGAATTTTTCTCTCTGAAGTCAACTAATATTTTTTGTTTTATTATTTTGGTTTCTTTTTCACTTTTCTTTGAAAATATATTGAAGAAGGTCATTTAAACTCAGAGAGAATTTTGTTTTTATTTCTTTCTTTAAATTCGTTTTTTAAGATTTCTATTGTTTTATGCATTTTTCTTTCTCTTGCTGAAGAGGCATAATGGAAAGCAATATCTCTCGTGTCTTTAGTCATCAATATAAATAATTTTCCTGGAGCAAGACGGGCCGTTCTTCCAGTTCTTTGAATTTTTCTAATTGCACTAGGGATGGGTTCGTAAAAAACGACGGCAGAAACTTCTGGAATATCTAATCCTTCTTCTCCTATTGATGTAGCGCATAAAACATTTGTTTTTCCTGATCTGAACTGATCTATCATTGCTCTCTGTTCTTTCTGATTTAAACCAGAAACGCCAGAAGCATGGGTTTTTTTTGCTTGACCAAGGAAAACTGTAGATATAACATGATTAATTTTATTTAATTCTGAAGAAATGATTCGTGCAGTTTCTCTAAATTGGGTAAAGACGATCATTTTAGAATTTTCTTTTTGTTCAAACTGGTTTTTTATTAGTTCTTTAAGCGCATTTATTTTTGGATGTTCTATGTTTTTAGATAATAACAGATTTAGTGATATGAGTGAGGCATTAAATTCTGGAGATTTTGCAATTATTTGTGCCGCTCTCGATTTATTTTCTTTTGATTGTTTAATAATCCCTTGCAAATATGAATTTAATCCATTAAGTGTTTGGGTTTCTAAGAGTTCTATTGCATGGGAAATTTTTATTGCTTGTGCAGATAATGAAAGGCCAATCATATAGTTAAAATTTCCAGAGGAAGCTTGGGCGCCAAGTCGCTTTTGGAGTTTAAGTAGAGTGATTTTATTTGCAGGACCAAATAATAAACTTCTTGATTTTAATTGATCGATTCTTTGATCGTAAAATCTTTTTAGAAGGACTCTAATTTCTTCAAATTCTTTTGGGAAGTCTACTTCAATTTTTTCAAATTCAAGGGTTTGGAGATAGGGTTTAACGTCTTCTGAATCGCGAGTTCTTGATTCCACTTCGTCTATATTTAGGTGTGAACAAATTTCTTTAACTATACTTAAATCATATCCTGGCGAGGCAGTAAGAGCAAGAATTCTTTGATTTTTTGCTTGTTTTTTATATGCACTAGCTACGGCAGTATATGAATAATTTTTTAGGCAACGATGCGCTTCATCAATTATGATAAGAGATACTTCTTCTAGGCTGTAAAGGTGATTGTTTAAATCGTTGGCAATACATTGGGGTGTTGAGAAGATTATATCTGCGGTTTGAAATATTTCCTTTCTTTTTTCTGCAGGCACTGAGCCGGTAAAAATTTGTAAATCTGCAAATAGTTCTGGAAGTTCTTTAGTGTAAGACTGAAAATGTTGTTCTACAAGAGGTTTTGTAGGTGCTAAAAAGAGAGTCTTCGATCCGGGATATAATTTTAATCTATCAATTGTTAAAAGTAAAGCAATTAAAGTTTTTCCTATACCCGTTGGTAAAACAACAAGTGTATTTTTTTCTCTTGCGGTTTGAAATATTTTATTTTGGTATTCTCTTGGAGTTGTCTTTATCATTTTATTTAGCAGGAAGTAAAGAATTTAAATTATTAGTAAGGCATACAAAGCAAAGATTATTGTAATTATGGCAAGTACTGCGTAAATGACTCTTGAGCCAAAGAATATTTGGGTACCATCAAGTTTTGAGATCGGGAGCATATTCCAAAAGGCGTAATATGCAGCAATTTTTGAAAGAAGTTCTATGGATGGAACGAGATAGGCGACTAATGAGAGAAGAAGCATTACAACTATACCGGTTGATCCTATAATCGCGTTTTCAAAATCAGTCATTTCGGTGTAAGAATAAAATCCGTGTCTTTTTGCAGCTCTCCTTTTTAGTGCACGAGTTTCATAAGTTAGAATAGAAGCGAATTTTATAAAACCTAAAGAGATCACTGATAAAATTATCGGAATAATTAGGCCTACTGCGATAGGCTTTTTGAAAGGTGACGTTAAACTTAATCTATGTAAAAACCAAAGTTCGTGTTCAACATTCGAATCGAGAAAGCTTGCAATTAATTTTTTTGAAAATACTGCAAGAAAGACGATAACTGATGAAAATATAAATATAAAAGGAATATTTTGGAGATTTCCTCTTATTATTTCCGATAAACTAAAGACCAGAGTTAGGATAATGACTGCAGCGATTAGGTGTGACAACTCTCTTGGGTTCATTGAATTAAGTATCTGAAGAGAGTTATAAATTTATTGAATTAAATAGCATGTTTGGGATATATTTTAGCGAAGCATAAAATATAAATAGTGACTGTATTTCATCTAAAAATGCTTAGGATAAAAAAAGTAAGTGAAATAGTTGGAAAGGATGTTTATACTTCGGATGGAGACTTTTTCGGGCAAGTGGAAGAAGCGAATTTGGCCGATAATAAGATAGAAGGATGGAAAATAAGGATAGGAAGTAGTTTTATGAGTGTTTTTGGGGGTGCAAGAGGAGTTATCATACCCCATCAGTTTGTAAAGGCGGTTGGAGATATTATAATAGTAAATAAAGGATCTTTACCGAGCCACGATGATAGCCTTGAAGTTCCTTCTTCTGGAACTGCGACAATTTCTTCGGATAGTGGTGATTTAGTTTAAAGAAGAAGATTTAAATATTTTAGATTTCAAAGATTAATATGGCAAATGGAGGAATAGGGGGAACAATTTTATCTAGTCCTTTGTTTGTAGAGACTGTTTTGCCTTTCTTACTTATCTTTGCGGTTGTTTTTGCGATATTGCAGAAAACTGAAATATTAGGAAAAGGAAAAAAACAAATTGATTCTATTGTTGCACTCGTCATAGGTCTTATTGTTGTTGCTTTTGGGCAGGCAGTTGGGATAATAGTTTATTTGATTCCGGTCTTGGCTATCGCAATAGTTGTTATTCTTGCGTTTATGATTTTGTACGGGATGACTTTTGCTCAAGGAGATTTTAAAATTCATTGGGGAGTTCAAACAGCCATCGCGATTCTTGGTGCGATTGTCATAATTGTTGCTCTATTGATATTTACTGGAGCTTGGGATTACTTATCTGCGTTGTTTTATTCAGATAGTTCGGCTATAGCCACCAATATGATATTCATAGTTCTCGGAGGAATTGCCATAGGGTTTATTGTTTGGGGCGGCAAGGGCAAAGGTAAGGATAAGGATAAGGATAAAGATAAGTAAGTTTGCCAAACAATTAGTTTTTAAATAGAGGGAGATTTGCAAATCTATGTCTTTAACAGGATTAAAGCAGAAAACAAATGAAATTATTTATTCTAATATAATAAAAAGAATTGCTTTCAAGTTTGATGCGGAGAGAGTTCACAATTCTTTTACTTTAGTTGGAAGATTTTTGGGAAGTAATTTTTTAACTAGGAAGATAATTGAATTTGATTTTTCCTATCAAAACAAGAAACTTGAACAGAATATCCTTGGAATTCATTTTAGAAATCCTATTGGACTTGCTGCAGGTTTTGATTATAATGCGGATTTAGTTAAGATTCTGCCTGGGGTGGGCTTTGGTTTTGGAACTATCGGGTCGGTAACTCATGGAAAATATGGCGGCAATGAAAAACCAAGGCTTGGAAGGTTGCCAAACTCTAGGTCCTTACTAGTTAATAAGGGTCTAAAGAACAAAGGTGCAAAGGCAATCGCAGGGAAAATTAAAAATATTGAAATTGAAATACCTTTAGGAGTAAGTATTGCAAAAACAAATTGCAAAGAGACTTGCGATGAAAAAGAAGGAATTAAAGATTATATTAATTGTATAAAAGAATTTGAGAAAGTAAATGTTGGAAATTATTATGAACTTAATATAAGCTGTCCGAACGCTTTTGGAGGAGAGGATTTTACTGAAGAGAAGAAACTTGATAGATTATTAACAGAAACCGATAAACTTGAATTAAGAAAGCCGTTATTTTTAAAGATGCCTGTTGATTTTTCTGTTAGAAAGACTGAGGAATTATGCAATATTGCCAAAAACCATAAAGTGGAAGGATTAATTTTTGGAAATTTAACTAAAAACAGAAAAAGAAAGGAATTTGATAGGGAAGAAATGAAGAGGGCTGGAAAGGGGGCTTTTAGCGGGCTGCCAACAAAAGAAGCAAGTAATAAACTAATAGCTTTTGTTAGGAAGAAATACAAAAGGAGATTTGTTATAATTGGGTTGGGAGGTGTTTTTAGTGCACAGGATGTTTATGAAAAAATAAAACTTGGGGCAGATTTAGTACAACTTATTACTGGAATGATCTACAACGGACCGAGTTTGATAGGAAAAATTAATTATAGGCTTACCAAACTCATTGAAAAAGAGGGATTTAACAATATAAGGGAAGCTGTTGGAAAGGGTTTGATTAAAGTTTAAAAATCACAGAAATAGTTAAAAAGATAAGAAATATTTGGGACATATGTCAAAAACATTTTTCCTATATTTAAGTCCTAATAATGATGAAAATGGGGTGTGGACTGGAGCCAATAAAGATATTAATAGATTAGTCGTGAAAGAATTAGAATTATCTGCTCTGAAATTTTTACCTATCTCGGCTCATGATGTTGTTCAAACTCCAATGCTTGATGTATTCGGTAATTCTTTGGCAGGTTATAGAGAAATTGCGGCCTTTGCTTCACAACGTCCAAATACCCAATTAGCTGAAACTAGCCCCAAATATTATAAAGAAGTTGTTGCCGAAAGAGATAAGTTAAGAAGAAAACTTGGTTACGATAAATCTTCAAGGGTTGCTGTCTAGAATAATTTACGAATTGTATGTTTTTGGTTTTTGTGAGTTGGGAGAGATATTTATGTTTAATCTAACATTTTTGAGTAATTACTAAGATCCTTACTAAAACAACGTATTTACTGTAAATAGGATAAATTTATAAATAAAAATCTCTGATTTAACCTATGGCAATCAGTATAAGTGATATCTTTCTACAATGGGAATCTATAGGGATATTTGATTTCATGCTTCCCTTTCTGCTTATATTTGCAGTAGTGTTTGGCATTCTTAGTTTTATAGGAATATTTAAGGAAAACAAGGGAGTTAATGTAGTTGTTGCGCTAGTTATAGCATTATTATCTATAAGAGTTGGACTTGTTCAAGAATTTATATCTGAACTATTTCCTAAACTTGGGGTGGGTATTGTAATCTTGCTTGCCGTGTTGATTCTTGTAGGGTTATTTGTTCCCGATGATGAAAGAAGATTTTGGGGTTGGGGGCTTACGGCAATAGGATTTATAATTGCAGTGGTAATTATTGCAAAAACATTTGACGTATTGGGATGGATTGATTATTATGGAGATACAGGAAATTTAGTAGGATGGATTATTGGAGCAGTATTACTTCTAGGAATATTAATCGCAATTTCAGCAAGTGGAAGTAAGAAAAATTCAGATAAGAAGTTGGGAGAAGCGATGTTTAAAGGAATGTTTAAGGAATAAATAAAAATGCCAGCAGATTTAAGCGCCATTAATTTTTTTGCACCCATTGCAGCTTTTTTAATTGTATTTATTGTTACTTATGCTATTTTAGTCATGACTAAAATATTGGGTGATAATAAAGGCGTGCATTTGACAATGTCTTTCTTAATTGCAGCGGTGTTTGTATCTGCTTCAGGAGCGGTAAAATTAGTACAGACAATAGTTCCTTGGTTTGTAGTTCTTCTTATTTCGTTATTTTTCATTCTATTTTTCATAGGTTTTGTTGGAAAGGATGCAGATTTTCTTAAAAAGGGCATAGGTATTGCAGTTTTAGTTATCGCGGGAATAATTTTCTTAGTGTCTGCGTTTGTTGTTTTTTCTGATACTTTACAAAAATATGTTCCTGGACCAGGTTACGGTGCTGGAGCTGATGAAAGTACATTATTTTTTACAGATTGGCTTTACTCTCCGCGAGTAATTGGAGCGGTATTACTTATTTTGATTAGCGTTGTTGTGAGCTGGGTTTTAATAAGCGTAGGAAATGGAAAGAAAAAGTAAATTTTATTGAATTGAATATGGAAAAAAAGTGAGAACAAAAGTCATGTTAATCAATACAAATTAGCGAAATATTTATATATTGATATATAGTTAATTATACATGGCAGAACAATCAACGATCTTACTAGAAAAAAGGGTAATTTCTCTTTTAAAAAAAGCAAGAGAGTATCCTAGGCAAACGTATAATGAACTACTGGAGGAAATGGCAAATATTTTTATTAAAATGAAAGAAAAAAACCAGTATGATGAGTTCCTTCATAAAGTTCAACAGGAAAAGATGAAGGAACTTTGGAATAATAAAGAGGACGAAGATTGGGAAAATGCATAAATTTGGAGAAGTTATATTATCTGAAGTGCAATATACAGACACTTTCGAGATTAAAAAAAGACCAGCATTAGTTTTATTTGAAGACAAAGGGAATATAGTTGTTCTGGGAATTACTTCAAATCTTAAGATGGAAGGTATTCCATTAACTAAAAAAGAAGGTGCAATAAAGGATAGCGTAATAAAATTAAACTATATTTTTACTATATCTGAAAAAATGGTTGAGAAAAACCTATTTTCAATTTCTGAAGGAAAAAAGAAGAAAGTTAAAGAAGAATTAATTTTAAGAATAAGATAGTGGACATAAAGTTTAATTATATTTATAAATTCAGCCCAAGAAATGGGGCATAATTTTTTGTAGCAAACTTAATAAATTATCATTAGTTTTATTCGTAATGGTAGACTTTAGTAAAATATATTCAAAACCCAATAATGCTCCCTGGACTTTCTCAAAAATTCCCAAAGAGATTGTTGAATTAGTAAAGAAGAAAGAATTAACAAAAGAGGTATGACTGTTTTGGAAATAGGTTGTGGGGAAGGTCATCAAGCGATATTCTTATCACTTAATGGATTAGTTGTTACTGCAATTGATTCTTCTAAAGAGGCCATTAATATTGCAAAAGAAAACGCTAGAAAGGAAAATGCTTCTGTATCATTTATTTGCAAAGATTATGCGGAAATAAAAGATTCTCGAAAAAAATATGATTTTGTCTTTGATTGGAGATTTTTGCACGAAATAACCAAAGAGAATGAAAGAGATAATTATCTTAGAGATATATCTAAATTATTAAATTCAAAAGGAAGATATCTTTCTGTTTCCTTTAGTGGAGATTCAAATTTTATGGGTGAAGGAAATATTAGAATCTCACCAGTTGGGCTGCCTATTTATTTTGAGAAAATGAAGGATCTTGAACAGAGAATAGAGAAATCTTTTATAGTAATAGAAAAAAAGCATATATTTGTTCCTCAAAAGCCTAACCTAAAAATTAAAGCAAACTATATTTTTGCGAGAAAGAAATAATAAAAATTATGCCCCAGAAACTGGGCTTAATTTTATAATATGTTGCTCTAAAAATAGCACTATATTACCTCTGTTCAGGAAATAATTTTTCAAACAGTTTATCGGAAAAACTTCCTTTTGCAACATATAACGGTCCAGCCCCTTGATCAAGCTCAGGAATTTCTCTCAACTTTCCTTGATGTCTTGCATATATCAATCCAACCAGTGCTCTTTGCTGACTTTCCATTTCTGTGCCTACAGTTGCAAAATTTCCACCAATTGGTTGATTTTCATTCTGGCCATAACAAAATCTTACAGCTTCGTCAGCAAGTTCGCCCAATTTCAGCAAAGTTTTACTATCCTTTGCCCAGTACATATCTGTTTTTGGTTCTCTCGTTGGCCAATGTGCTACGCTAACATCACCAGAATTTACGGCTTCTTCAATATCTGCTGGTTTAAAACCTTGAGTCAATAAATCTGCTGTCAAACCAAAACCATTAGTTTGTAAATACTCTCTTACATTTGTTTGTTGCCCGGTTTCACTTATTCCGTATAAATGATTTGTAGTCATTGATACAGGTTTTTCTGGAACTTTATAGTTTACCATAAAAATAAACTAGTGGCGTGATTTATAAAGATTATTGTTTCTGAGTGATAGTGCATTAACTCTTCTACTTTAATTGAGAAGAAATCCCCACAGCTCTGCTGTGACTGGGTAAAAACTATATAGTTATCTTATTCTAAAATTTATGTATGAATTACATCATGCTTGTCATAAAGTTTATTCGATAAAATATCATTTTAT
>Ga0209542_10019193_pt1 | contig 10978 bp, 14 predicted proteins | sample RifCSPhighO2_01_FD_184028 | JGI IMG/M metagenome (GOLD analysis project Ga0209542, IMG submission 184028) | Soil microbial communities from Rifle, Colorado - Rifle CSP2_plank highO2_0.1 (SPAdes) (version 2) | ecosystem: Environmental > Terrestrial > Deep subsurface > Rock core/Sediment ...
TTCGACCATGATTTTTCCAATCAAAGAGATGGCTACGCCACCAGTGAAAATACACTGGTGGAAAAATCATATTTTAAAGAAAATGGTATAAACAGATTTTATGATCAATCGATTATTTACCCACGGTAATTGTTCTAGTCTAGATGGTTTTGCCAGCGCGCATATCTTTAAAAAATATTTAGCTCTAGGATTAGGTTTAACTAGCGCAGTTCAGATCGGACAATTAGATCCCAGCGACATCGAAACAGGAAGATTTGAAGCTCAATCTGGAGATATTGTGTTAGACTTACCCAAACCAAAACAAGACATTTTTTTCTGGTGCGATCATCATTACACTTCTGAACCAAAAAATAAATTGCCAGAAAATCATTATTGGGCTTTAAAGCCGAGCTGTGCTGGCTACTTAATAGAACTGGCTATCACTGCGGGATTAGATCCTAAAGCCGAGCTGCTAGAATTCAAAGAAGCTGTTGATATCATGGATGGAGCCCTCTACACAACAGAACAATTAAAATCTGTTTACTATCCATCAGACAACTATGATAATCCATCCATGCTGCAAAGAGTTCATATGATTAGCGCTTTGATTCATACTAGAAATCGTCAATTTAATCATCATAGATTTAAAGATCTATTAAAAGGCGAACTGGGTGATACGCCTGTATCTGTAAACAATATAAACATATCTGAAATTATCGAGACTTTCAAAAGGCAGCTAAAGAATTACCAAAAATGGCGGAATTGGGTTGACAATTTTCAGAGGTATGAAAAAAGTTCAGAGTGTGTAATACAAGATCCTAGAAACTCTGGTCCAATGATTGGCAGTCCAGATCGTTTTTATTCCTATTTAAGGTTCCCAGAATCAATTTACAGCATCAGGATTAGTTTTCACGGCAATGAAGCCCGATTATCAATTGGTTCTAACATCTTTCAGCAAGATAGAAGAAAAGTTAATATTGGCCAGCTTGGCGTGGAAATATCCCGCCAATTCGGAGATGGTGGCGCCGGCGGCCATCAACAAACTTGTGGATTAACCATACCTGCGGATAGCATAGACCAAGCTTTAGAAGAAATTTTAGCTAAATTTAGAGAATAAAGCTTAGAGATTAGTTGCGGATAAAAATAAGGCATGATGCAAAACTAATGTCCGCAATTAAATTGGCGTATGTATTTAGTTTATTACAAATCTAAGCACCACCAACCTGAGTCTGTACACGATCAGATCATCGATAGCGTATAGACTCTTTCCAAAGGAAAGTCCAGCAACTTGTTGCTAGTACGGTCGCGTCTTACGAGTTTAACATCGATAAGACTCGTTGTGGTGCTTAGATTTAAGTGAGCAAGGCGGCAAATCCTGTCGCTTCTACCATGATAGAATCGCAACCGAGTCTAACGCAAGAAAATAAACAAAGATTTATTTTCTGCGCAGAAATAAGATAGTTTTCTTATTTCTTGCGTTCTGGAAATTAGAAACGGGTAGGACTTTAGGCGGCCTTGCTCATAACGATTAACTTAATACATACGGTAAAATAGTGCGGAGATTAGTTTTGCATAATTTTAGTACATAGATTTTTGTCAGCAATTAAAGTTGAGTATTGAGATTAAAAAGTAGAGTTTAATAAAAATATCTATGCTCAAAAATACCTATTTGTCAAAAAAACCGCCCACCACTGGTGATCGCCTGCGGGCTCAACACCAGTGGCATGCTCGCTTCGCTCGGGGCGGTTTTTCGACCATGATTTTTTCAATCAAAGAGATGACTACGCCACCAGTGAAAATACACTGGTGGAAAAATCATATTTTAGAATTAAACAAAAAATACAATCTCAAATACTAAAACTTTAGATATTTATGAGAATGACTTTTTTTTGACAAAGTAATATTTTTATACCAAGACAATATCAATTGGTAGGATGAAAAAAATTATACCTATTTTAATAGTAATCTTATTCTCTTTATCAATCCTAGTAATAGCGAAAGGCGGTTCATCTGGTGGGTACGTTAAGAAAGAAACTCCTGTGGAAGTTGCTCGGCCAGACTGCGAGTCTTTTAGCCTGATTATAGAGCGCATTAAATGCCGCTTAGAATTCGGTCAGAAATACGAAACCACACCGGAACCTTGCCGCAATCTAAATTCTCCTGTAAACAACGAGCAAGGCTGCACTAAACTCTATAAAGACAGCCTGCCTTGTTATGAATTATCTGGTACAAACAAAGATCAATGCTTTAAAAATCTAGCCGGTTTTAGTAAAACCACAGTACGGGAAGAGATTTCAACGCCTGACGGTAATAAAAAGGTTCGGCTCTACCTGGTAGCTTTGTTATACGATTTAGAAGAAATTGTTGAAGACGCCCAGAGAGAAGAAAAAATGGATTTAGATCTAGCCGCTGAATTAATCGACAGCATAGTAGTGGTAAAAAGTAAAGTCTTACAAAACAAACCAGTTTCAGAAGTAAGAGCCTCACTTAAAAACTTAAAAGACAAATGGCCAAAAGAATTAAAATAAGATATTTAGTACTAATAACTATATTACTTTCATTATTAGTAAGTTGTACACAGCCAGCTGAAATTATTTCTGAATCAGAAGTTTTGCCAACTGAAGAGTCGCCTTCGACCGAATACAAAGAATTACAAACCGCTGAAGACACTCTTAAGGCTATAGACGAAGCTTTAGAGTCTCTAGAATAAGTTCACTCTTTTGCTTTTTTAATTAGCTCTTTAATTGCTTTATAAGCCGGTTCCAGTTCCTCTTTGCAGATATCTAAGGAGAGAATTTTTAACTTTTCCTCTGATTTTTTTTCAATTTGACTTAGTGCATCATTTAGGTTATCAAATCTTTTATCTAAGGATTTAATGTAAGCAAAAACACCCCTAGGATGTAAAAACCTATAACAATCAGCATTAGCCACAATTTCTGCTTCTTTACATTTCCATCCTTTTCCATGATGACCTTCAATACAATTGATTATTTTACCAACAACTTCTTTAGGTAGCTTAAACTGCAATAAAAACTTCTTAGCGGTTTTTGATCCCATTTTTAGATGTTCACCAGGCTTTCCTTTTGAAAAAGCCTCACCTAACTTTAAGTCCATTAATCTAGTGCCGATTTGAACAATATCGGAATCAACTCTTAATAACGCAGCTAGTTCTTTTCCTTTTTTGTTTGCAATATCAAAGTGGTCTTTAAACGGCAATCCATATTTCTTAATTTCACTTAAAGCTAAATCTTCAGCTCTCTTAATAATTTCTTTCATTCATTAAAATAAACTTAATATCTATAAAAACCTATTCCAACTAACCGATAACTTTATTAACATCAATTCCTAAATTCTATTAAAAAGGATGGTTATTTATGTCTAATCAGGGAACACCACATCACTCACATAAGTTAAGGCATTACATTATTATGACTACTTTAGTAGTTTTAGGTTTATTCGTCCTACTATTATTTAATAATAATTCTGATGGTTTTGGTTTCACTAGTGCAGTCGTAGAGAACGTTAGAAATAATTCTATAATCGGCAGCCTTGGACATTCCGATTCTAAAATTGCAGAAGATGCAGAATTGCTCAAAGTTGAGCCAATATCAAAAGGCCCTAATGATATAGAGTTCGAACTTTCATCAGCTGTTATTCCGCAAGTACAGAAAGATACAAAAATTGATGGTTTGGAAATTATATTTAATGATTTAACCGCTTCAATTAAAGTAAATGATGATAAGTTAGAACTAAATGACTTAAAGCAGGTCGCATTAGGCATCAAAGGTTTTACCGGCTATCTAGCTTTTGATGAAACACAATTTACTTTAGATGGTATTATTAAAAGTCTTGCAGTTAACGGTATAACGTTATCAGCCAGTAAAGACATTAAATTATCATTTAACAATCTAAATTACCAGCAAGCTAAATTATCTGGAGCGGAGTTTAAAACTATTGAATTTGTTTCCGGTCCTGGCAAAGTTTTGGTTCCTGGCAGATTAGATTATGGTCTTGAAGATGGCCAATTAGTAACTATTTACAATTATTATGGAAGCTTAGCTCTTAAAAAAGAAAATAAAGAGGATATTAACCAAACAACTTCAACAGAAAGCTCAACTTTAATTGGTGGTTATGCTAAAGGCTTAGACGTAGTCAGCGGTGCTTTAAACATTAATTTAAGGTAGAGTTGTTAATTTTGCTTTTCTTCTATATTCTCCATATTTATCTTCAGGAGAATATTTAGGCGGCCTAGGTAGGACTGTAGTTATACAGCATTCAGATTTAAGCGTATATTTTTTACAGCTAGGACATTTCATAATATGTTTCATTCTTTCTCTCTTTCAAATATCGCTTCAGAAAGCTTATCTCTAAATTCTGTTAATATTGCCTCAACTTTCTTCAGTGTATTTTCAGCGGGCTTGTAGTCCAAATCAGTTATTGATAATTTATATCTGCCAGCTCCTAGATAACTGATACTAATTGTATCAGAGACTTCTCCAACTCTTTTAAGAATGTCCCTAATCTTCTCGACACCATCAGAATGATACGTCTTTAATCTTATTTCACCTTGCACAGAGATCTTCTTAGGTTTAAATTTTTCAATTACTGCAGCTTTAACCTCTTCTGCCAGATCATTTTTTAAGCCTAGTTCTGCCAAATCAATGTCGCCGGAAACAATGTCTTTAAAACAAAGGTACAAATGAGAATACTCCTTAAACACAACTTTGGTAATTTCGGCGTACAAAACTTCAGGCTTTTTATTAATCTTCTTAGCTAGATTACTAATTAGACTTTCAGCTTTCAGTTCTGATTTTATCTCATCTAACTTTTCCCTTCTTTGATTGGAATTTACTCTTCTTAATGAAAGGTCAATGTGGCCTTTCTCTCTATCCATTCTAAGTATTTTACAAACAATCTGCCTATCGATTGCGACAAAATCTCTTAGATTTCTGATTCTTCCTGGCGAAACTTCAGATATGTGGACCATGCCTGGTTTACCATATTCAAGAAGTTCTACAAAAACAGAATTAGGAAATATTTTAGTAACCTTACACAACACTATTTCATCTTCTTCCGGGTATCCTTCTTGTTTGTAGAACATAGACCTTGGTGTTAATAGATACTTTATAAATGTTGTTGGTAATTAAGAAAATTTTAACTCTTTAAAAGTATGCAGATCAAGACCATAAAAACGATACGTTTCAGTCATAGAAAGATTGCCGGCCTCTTTGTCTTCTAAATGGAGTAATTTTAATCCTTGCTTAACTTTTTCTTCCGATGAACTTTCAATCTCCAAATAACTAGGTATCATTGGCCAGGTATCAATCATAAATTCAATATCATTAAACACAAATGTAACACGTTTATTTTCTTGATAATAATTTTTTTTAAACTTTAAGTTCATTAAAATTTGAGCTGTTTCTTCAAATTTGTCCACGATTACTTCAATCTCCTCAGTTCCAGAAATAGCTGAACTCTTCTTATTTTTATAAGCTAAGCTGACATTTTCACCATTGTCCCTTAAACGAATCCATTCCGGATCATCAGAATCAAGATCAAATACCCAGCGCCGCATTAAAGTTTCAGGGTGTTTTTGTTTAGCGCCTAACGAACGTAGCTTATCAATAATTTCAGAAACATTAATGTTAAGAATCTTGGTCTCGTATTCCAGGGTCATTTACTCCAGAACTTCCAGAACTCTGGCGGCAATTTTAGCTTTTCCACCTGTTGGTGAAGCTACTTCTTTATTACAAACTAAACAGGTTATTGCTGTGCTGGCATTACCAAAAATAATTTGTTCATTTTTACAAGAAGCGCACCTGACTTTAATGAATTTACTATTGGGATTACTCATACAAATTCCACCTTTTTAGCTCTAATTCCGTAAGCTTGTGATGTTGCTTTTTTACATACCGAACAAGTAAACCTTAAATCAGTTTTTTTGGTACTCTTGGCACCAGTACGTTTGAACTTAGTAATAGCTGGCCTGGAATATTTACCTAAATTACCAATACCCCTAGCTGAACCGCTCTTTCTAACTCTATATTTTGATCCTCTACTTAGTGAACTAGGCGTCTTTTTCTTAGTTTGAGCTACTTTATGTTCAGTATGTTTCTTGCAATACTTACAAAAACGGTTCTTAGCCTTAGGAATCTTCATTTAAACACTAGGAGAACGTCTTATTTATAAAGGTTTCTGCCCCTGATTTAGGGATGTTATTTAGAGTTTCTGGCGGAGATTGTTCTAATTATTTCAGCGTGGTTGTTTCTCATAGCTCCCTTGATTTGATACCAAGTTGAACCTTCTGGGCCCTTCATCTGGATAAACGGAACACCCTGAGGGTTAGCAATTAAATCACGAGAAGTTGAAATTCTAAATCCATGTTCAAGTGCTCCTTGACCAGTGCTTAAAACACAAGCACTTGCATATATTCCCATTAGAACTAGTTCATCTATATCTAATGCTCTTAAGGTTTCAGACATCTCTGTTTGATAAAAACCATCATCAGTTTTTTTGGTAATATAAGCAACCGGCGTATTTAAAGAATCTAATTTATCTTTCAAAATACCAACAGTTGGACCATGCCCAGCATATTCTAAAACGATGACCGGTACACAATTTATGTCGGCGGCTTCCAGAACTTGAAGCATATTTGGTATTTCGCGATCTTTTTCTTCCGGATCGATTTCTCTAAGAAAACTATCTTGCATATCAATAAGAACTACACCAGGTCTAGTACGTTTGTATTTATAATCCGGACAAATAGCAGGGTTATAACTCCAGCTTTGAACTGAGCTGCTAGTTGCTAAAACGCTAATTGCTGAAACTAAAGACAAAGCAATTACGGCATATTTTAATTTTTGTTCTAAATTCATAGCGAATTGCAGATTTAAAGAAATACTATATAAAAATTTCTGAGGGATTATTACCAGCTTGATTTTTCACCCCAGATTAAAGAATGGAAAAGATAACATAACATCAAATTCTCTCACCTTTGGCTCAGAATTTTTGCTAATAATATTGTATAAAAACAAACACAAGATTTCATGCGGAAAGAGAACCTAATCCTTCTTTTAGGTACTTAATCAGTATTCGATTTTTCTTTTTCCAAGGCTTATTTGAATCATGAAACCCAGATATATCATTCATCAATTTATATGTACCCTTGCTGATAGGTAAGTTTAAAATTGTTCTTATACTTTGAGAATCTCTAGGTATATTCTCTAAACAACGATTTATTTTCTCCCTTAAGCGTTCAAATTTCGGATCAATTTCGCAAAGCTGTATTTCTGCTTCTCTTTGCCCGTACTTGGCAAAAGCTGAAACAGAAGAGTAATCTGCTCCAGTACACTCGCAAATTGCTTTAGACATTGCAAAAACATAAGGAATAAGAATACTGCTGGCCTTATACAAACATTTCCCCCATACACGATCAGTACCTAATTGATGTATTCCGCCGGTTATAATAATATCATCTTTCGCCTTACTAACTCCGCTGTCTGCTTTTAGAAAGTATACACTAAACTCTCCCCCCTGATTTACATTTATTTTGCTATGTTTTAAAGCAGGTATTTTGTTTATTAACACTTGTTTAAGTTTATCATCAAAATTGGAACAATTCTTTTTATGAGCTACTGAAATATACACATCATCAACCTTAAACCCTCTTTCGTTATAAATTACAGTTACATGCACTTTACCATCATAACGTAAGGCTGATAATTGTTTTTTATTATCATTTAGTATTTTATCTATTTGCTGAGCAATAATCAAAGAAGGAAAAGTACCATTCACCCCAAATGGCTCATGCAAATAATGTCCATAAACTACACAGGAATCAGCATAGTTATTAGATTTACTGGTATTGTTTAAATAGTTAGACTGCTTAGTTACTATTGTTTTCACGATTACTTTATTTGGATTTGCATAATCCACATATCCTGCTCTTTTCAAACAAGATATAACCGTCTCAGTTGCTATTTTGTCAACTTTTATTTTTCTATTAACAACTATTTGACCCCCTATAGTTACTCTTACTTTACCGTGATCATAGAGAGATTGAACATTAATATCTGACCTAAATTCTTCAACATTTTCAGACTTTGTGGCTAGATTTTCAACTAGCTTTGCTGCTACATATGAAGAAAATGTATCGGGGTGTTTTCCTATAAACTCTACTTCTGCAGTTTCTCTATGTCCTTTTGCTATAATTATACTCATTTTTTGTGCCTCCTAAGCTTTTTTGAAGGCAGTTTTAATCCGAAAGGAATTATTTTAATTCACCGCAAAGAGAAACTGCTTATTTTATTAGAAAAAGACAATGCGATGCGCCTTAACGCATCAGACCCATAACTACTAAAGACTCAACTATAGCTCTAATAGTAATATTTTTTTGGTTCATAAGTTATTACTACTTAGATTAAATATTTAAATATTTCTATTGCAACGGCTAATATGAAACCCTATGCTCCACAGGCCATTAACAACCTCACTAAATCTATGTTTACAGTCAATGGTCGGCGTTCCCGTAAGGAATGTTCTCTTTGCCGACGCTAACGTTGCTTTTGAACTCGTTCGGAAGAGGTTAGTGACCGATGGTTTCATATTAGCCTAAAAATATTTTACGAATTTCTCTCATCTGCTTAAAAATTTCCTATTTAAATTCAGCACAGAAAATAAATCCGATGATTTATGTTACGGTTTTATTTTCGAGTGTTAAATCCCCAAACTTAATATATACATCTAATCTAAATATTTTTAAATTATCTGTTATTTTAGTTTTGAAATGATGAAAGGATTGTTAAGATCAATACTTGTTGGCTTAAATTTACAGCTTTTAGACTATCAAGCAGTACCACTCTCTAACACAATTAATTTGGTAGTTGACTCTATTGGAGTAAAGCATCAACAAGAATGTATTGGAGATGAACTGATTCATATCTATTGTAAAGGAAACAACCTGTACAGTATGGATAATTGCGGTTTAGAAGAGCTGTATTTAAACTGTTTTGAAGCGCGATGTTATCACGGAGATTGTGTTGATGAAGCTGAATTAAGCTCTCAGATTTTTTTCTATGATGGGTTTAACAAAAAGTGATATTAAGTTGCAATTCTTGGTCATTTAGTAAAGCATTCCTTGTAAAGCCTATCAAAGTTAATTTCATTTTTTCTGACAAATTTGATATTATTGGAAAAGTATCTCAATTCAGGCTTATCGATTCATTATGATATTGACAATGAACGTCATGGATTGCTTGGCTTAAACCAGTTCTTCTCTCCCCAGAATATCTCACAATTTCTATAACAGACTTAGACTGCTAGTAATGAAATCAATCTTCTCCTCTTCATCCGGCCCAATCCCAACACAGGTTTTAGTTCCTGGAGCTATTACGGTCTTGCCGGCATCAGTTATCAATGAAACTGCCAAATTTTCGTCCTTAGCCTTCTGGAAATATTTTAACAATTCTTTCTCATCCTTTACTTTAAGAACAATTTTAGCCATTCCGGTGTCACGCCAGGCATTGACGATTTTCTTATCAGATTTCAGAACAGCATCAACTGAAGCATGAGCAGCTTGAGCACAAGCTTTGCCTTTAGGAAGTTTAAGATCCTGTCGAACTAAGATAACTTGTTTATACATAGCCTAGATTAAAATAAGAATCTATAAAAAGGTAACGATCTTACAAACCCCATGATTTTTGTCTTGGCTTTTTATGATCGATCTGCACCAATACCTCCGAGTGTTAGATTGGTGGCCATTAATTTGAAAGGCCAAAAAGTAGGTAAACTTAACTTGACTAGACTGACAGCTTAGTCTAATAGCTACAACGGTTATGTAGAATCTAAACAATCGGACCAAGGCATTCCCAAAAAACTAGTTCACCAAGCTGATAAAATATGATTTTTCCACCAGTGTATTTTCACTGGTGGTGTAGCCATCTTTTTGATTGGAAAAATCATGGTCGAAAAACGGCCCCGAGCGAAGCGAGCATGCCACTGGTGTTGAACCCGCAGGCGATCACCAGTGGTGGGCGGTTTTTTTGACTCTTAAAAATAATTTCTAAAAGGCATGGTATAATCTTGCAGCACAGAGTTAATTTTACTAATGCGGAATCGCGCTTAACAAATTAACTAAATATTACTTAGCCCTAGGTTATAAGATGATTAGAGGCCGTTTGATTAAAGAATACAGACCTTAGTTGTTCTCTTAAAGTTAATAAAATGAAAATACTACAGAATAAGTGTTAACCTTTGAATTTATCCTCTGCTAATCTTTTTCTCAATTCTTCAGCTCTTCGGTGAGGTTCTTCGATGGCTTTTTTCAGTTCTTCATCAACACGATCAACAACTCCAATATGTTCATCATACCATTTTATTCCAGCTGGAACATAACTTTCGCTAAGTTCAATTATTTCAACGTTAGCCGCTTTCAAAACTGTTTCAACTGATTCACGAACTGTTCTAACTTCTGTTTTAGCTTTGTTTATTTGTTCAGCAACTTCTCTAGCTCCATATTGTAAGGTTCTGGTTACAATTTCATCTTTAGTTAAACCAGTGGTTACAGCTTTTTCTCTATTCATTCTGATTTTTCCATATTTCATTACGAAATCATATTTTTGTTCATGATCTAACCGATCAATATCTTCTACTTCTCGCTCCATCTGCTGAGCTAGCAAATGAAACCTTCTTAGTTCTAATAAATAATTTCTAGCTTGATCTGGTTCGAATTTATGCTCAACTGGTTTAAGATCAGTTTTTTTCCAAACTAAACCGGCGTAAGCAGCAGCACTCGTTAATAAGGAACTTCCAAAGTAAATAGCTTCTGGGGTATTAGTAGTTACTCCAACTAGGGTTGTGATAAATCCACCTAATCCACCCAGAACATTTAGAATATCTGAAAGTTCCACGTCAGAGTAGATGTATTCTCCATGGGGATACCAATATCTTCTTTCTTTATTGCGTTTCTCGGTTTCCCTAGATTTTCCCTTACGCCATTCCG
>Ga0209542_10019194_pt1 | contig 10978 bp, 13 predicted proteins | sample RifCSPhighO2_01_FD_184028 | JGI IMG/M metagenome (GOLD analysis project Ga0209542, IMG submission 184028) | Soil microbial communities from Rifle, Colorado - Rifle CSP2_plank highO2_0.1 (SPAdes) (version 2) | ecosystem: Environmental > Terrestrial > Deep subsurface > Rock core/Sediment ...
GGATTTTAAATACCATCACCAAAACAGCCGAACTGCAACGGATGACGCAGTTTAAGGACAAAGCTAAAGAGAATAAGGAAAATATAAACATGGGCTTGTTTGATTATCCGGTTTTGATGGCGGCGGATATTTTGCTCTATAATACCGATTTGGTGCCGGTGGGCGACGACCAATCCCAACACGTGGAATTAACGCGCGTTTTGGCGCGGCGGTTTAATTCGCGGTTTAAAGACGTTTTTAAGTCGCCGGAAGTTTATATTCAAAAGCAGGGCGCGCGCGTTATGGGGCTGGACGACCCGCGCAAAAAAATGAGCAAGAGCGCGCCAAGCGCATTTAATTATATCGCGCTATTGGATAAGCCGGAGGTAGCGCGCAAAAAAATAATGAAAGCCGTAACCGACAGCGGCAGCGAGATTAAGTTTGACCTGCGGAAAAAACCGGCGCTCGCTAATTTATTGGCCATTTATTCATTATTGGCAAATGTGAGCGTGCAGGAATTAGAGGCGCGTTATAACGGCCACGGTTACGGAGAGTTAAAAAAAGATTTAGCCGAGGTAGTGGCGAAATTTTTGGCAGAATTTCAGCATCGCTTTAGCGGTTTTGATGACCAGTTTATCAATAATATTTTAGAGCAGGGAAGGCAAAAGGCGAGCGCTATCGCTACCGAAACTTTAACTAAAGTGAAAGAAGCAATCGGCGTTGCCTAACACACATAACACGAAACACGCCTGCCTGCCGGCAGGCAGGTAACACAAAAATAGAGACACGACCGGGGCGTCTCTATTGTTATTTAAAGTTTATATTACCGCTTGAATTATTTTTAAAATCTCCTCTTGTTTTTCTGCCGTCATCGCTTGGTTTGGCGTTTCAATCGTTATTCGCAGGAGCGGTTCGGTATTGGACGGCCTGACGTTAAACCACCAATCATTATAGGTAACGGTGAGCCCGTCAAAATTTTCCTGTTGGCCGTCCGCATATTTGGCTTTTAATTTACTAATCGCCTCCTCTCTGTCAGTAAGTTTAATGTTAATTTCGTCTGATTTATGGTAACGCTGGAATTCTTTGACGATTGCTGACAGCGGACCGCCGCTTTGCGACAGCAGCTCAAGCAGTATCAGCCAAGCGATAAAACCCGAATCGGCGTAACCGTTGTCGCGGAAGGAATAGTGGGCGGATAATTCGCCGCCCATAATGCCTTGCTCGCGCGCCATTGTCTCCATTACATTCACAAAACCGACTTTGGAGCGCAAAGCTCGGCCGCCCCACTCTTTAATTATTTCGGGCACGGCTTTAGAGCAAATGGCGTTGTAGACGATACCCGCGCCCGGCTCGCGGCGCAAAAATTCTTTGGCTAAAATAAGGAGCGTCATGTCGGCGCGGACGAATTCTCCCCGCTCGTCTATGAAAAACAGCCGGTCGGTATCGCCGTCAAAAATAACGCCGCCGTCCGCTTTGTTTTCCATGACTGCTTGGCGGATTTGCGTCTGGCTTTCGGGCAAGAGCGGATTAGACGGGTGCGCGGGAAAATTGCCGTCCAGCTCAAAATTAAGCGGAATGATTTTTATAGGCAGACGCGGCTCTAATAACGGTACGACTTTGCCGGCCATGCCGTTGCCGGCGTCTACGACAATTTTCAGCGGCTTAATGTTGGACAAATCGGCAAACGATAAAACATGTTTGATGTAATCCGGCATAATGTCAATTGCCGCAACTTTTCCTTTGCGTTCGGCAGCTGCCGGCGGCAAATTCTCTACGTCGGTTTTTATCTCTTCACCTCGCACCCAGCCGATGCCGGGCAAAGGCAGTTTAAAGCCGTTATACTCTTTTGGGTTGTGGGAAGCGGTAATCATCGCGCCGGCCGGGTAATTTTGTTTGCGCACGGCAAAGTAAACCGCGTCAATGGGCACGAGCCCAACATCAACGACATTAGCGCCTTCATCGGTAACGCCGCGAATAAATTGCTCTTTTAGCGCCGGGCCGGAAAGCCGCATATCGCTGCCGACCACGATTTGGTTAGCGCCGGTGCGGCGAGCGTACGCCCGGCCGATGGCGTAAGCCGCTTCTTCGTTGAGTTCCTCCGGGTAAATGCCGCGGATGTCGTAGGATTTGAATATCACGGGGCTAATATTCATATTTTTTGGTATAAATTAATATGGAATAAATCTAAGGGGTAGAAAAAAGGTATTGGTTGATAGTTTATCCTTTTAAAGCCTGAGTTTTTAATAATCGTATCAATTTCGCGCGCTCGATAATAATGCCTGCCGGCGCCAGGCCCAGTTTCCATCGAGAAGGTTCCTTTAGCTATAAAACGCAATATTTTATATAAAACTGATTCAGTCGGTTCGCTCGTTAGTAAAAATTTTTGTGATTTTAATATTCGTTTAATTTCTGCCAGCGCTTTATCTATTAATTGGATATGTTCTAAGACGTCAAGCGCTACTATCGCATCAAAGGTATGGTCGGCAAAGTTAGTTCGCATCAGATCTTGTCTGGAAAAATTACAAAAAGGCATTTGGGGGGTAAGATTTTGCACATTAATATTATAATCAATAGCATAGAGTTCAAGAGGAAGAAGATTATTTTGTTGTAACAGTCTGATAAAAGTGCCGTCTCCGCAGCCAAGGTCAAGCAGAACCGCCGGTTTCATGGTTGCGATCAAGCAGACCGCTTTTCGCAGACGTTGAAAAAAAAGCCAGCGCACCAACGGGCTATGGGAATAGTATTCTGGCACAATCGTTGTCAGGGGAATCGCCAATTTTTGCTCGGACGATGTTTCCATAATCTTATTGTCCATAAAGAGATGATTCTGCTATGATAGAATCAGTGTCTTTATTTTATTGAATTATGGATATAAAAGCAACCCTTTCTATCATTATTCCCTGCTATAATGAGTTGCGTATCAGAGATGTTTTAGCCGCCATTGAAGCAGTAGATTTAGACGGCGTCAACAAAGAAATTATTATTATTAATGATGGATCCCAACCAGCAGTGCGCAGTATTTTAGAACAAGTGGCCGAGCGGTATAAAGTTATTCATTTGCCTAAAAATTTTGGCAAAGGATATGCCGTGCGGCAAGGAATTAAAGCGGCTAGTGGTGATATTATTTTAATCCAGGACGCCGACTTAGAGTACGACCCTCAAGATTACTATCGCTTAATCCAGCCGATCATATCTCATCAAGCCCAGGTTGTTTATGGTTCTCGTTTTCTTCAGCTTGGCAATAAGCGGTCCCGGTATTATTGGGGAGTCAGAGCGTTGACGCTCTTGGCTAACATTTTATACGGTTCGCATTTAACTGATGAGGCGACTTGTTACAAAGTTTTTACCGCCGATTTACTAAAAAGTATACCATTATTTTGCCAAAGATTTGAATTTTGTCCCGAAGTAACGGCAAAAATTTTAAAACAGGGGATAAAGATTATAGAAGTGCCTATTCATTATACACCGCGTACCGTTAGCCAAGGGAAAAAAGTGCGCGTCAAAGACGGCATTATTGCCGCTTGGACTTTAATAAAATATTATTTTTTGCCATGCAGGTAAAATTATTATTTAAAAGCGGCGGCGTCTTTATTTTATTTTATTTCATTTTTTTTGGCTGGCAGATGTTCGTCCCTTATTTAATGAGCACTGACGACCCATATTATCACGCTAAACACAGCGCTTTGATTGCCGCGAGCGGCGATGTAACATTCGTAGGGCAGTGGGCGCCAACGCATTTCTTAACAACCGCCCCCACTGACCCTTGGTGGCTGTACCATGTTATCACCGCCGGTTTTATTAAAGTTTTTGGTTTACTGGTTGGCGTCAAAATATGGGCGGCTTTCGCCGCCGCCTTTGTTTTTGCCTCTGCCTACTTTATCTTTAACCGGCTTAACATAACTTACGCGTTCGTCTGGATGTTTTTTTTATTCGTTGCCTCCTCGATTTTTACCGCTCGCCTGACGCTTGAGCGCCCCTTTGTAATTTCCATACCATTTTTCTTTCTGGGTTACTATTTTTTATACCAACGGCGATATTTTTGGCTGTTCATTGCCACAGCATTATACGTCTTAACTTACAATTTAGCCCCGATTATTTTATTGTTAGTAGCGGTGTTTTTAGCGGTAGATTTTTATTTTAGCCGAACCTTAAATTTAAAGCCGAGCATCGCGGTTTTAGGCGGGATAGCGGCTGGCATTATTTTACATCCCCATCCCCTGAACTACATCTATGTAATGTCCGTCCACCTGGTTAAAGTATTTTATTATTTGCTGTCAGGAGTTAATTTAAACACCGGGTCTGAAATTCAATTACACAGTTTAGCCGATTTTTTAGAAGGTAATTTTTTAATTGCTTTATTTTATATTTTGGCGTTAGCCGTCTTTTTTAAATTATGGTCAGATAAAAAAGTTAACCGGCTGTCGCTCTCGCTTTTTTTAGCAAGTATTTCTTGGTTCCCAGTGGCCTTATTGATACCGCGCGGCACGGAATACTGGTTGCCGCTGGCCGTCTTGTTCATAGCTTATAATTTTCAAGCATTGCGTCAATCAGCCGATTGGCCAATTTTTCAAACGCAACTCCGGCAAAAAATCACCCCTTCTTTGTTATCTTTTTTTATCCTAAGCGCTGTCGCCATGTTTGCCGCTTATAATATTTTTACTGTCTTTATGTTTGTTTACGAACGGCGTCAGGATACTAGCGACTATTATTTTCAAGGGGCAAATGATTGGCTCATGCATAATACGCCCCGCGATTCAGTTGTTTTTTATCCCATTTGGTCAATGTTCCCGCAAATGTTTTTTTACAACAACCACAATCGTTATTTAACCGCCTTTGGACCGGAATTTTTATACGAATATAATCCGGCCGTTTATTACACCTGGGCGAACATCGCCTATCGGGGCGTTTATTGTCCGCACGAGTTGCCTTGTTTAGAGTTTAGCCCGCGGCGGGAAATACGCGGCGTAAAGTTTGCTTTAAAAAATATTTTAAACGCGCCAACGGCCATACTCCCTAATCAGCCGGATTCCTGGGTTTATAAAGTTTTTAGTACTCTAACCGGCGACTTTATTAAAGTTTACGAAAATAAAGAGTTAGTGATTTTTAAAGTAAAAGAGTAAAAGTTAAGTATGAGATTCCCGCCGGAGTTTATCCCCGTCCCGAGCACTCGGGATTGCGGGGGCGGGGATGACAGATGGAAGCATTTGGCTACCTTACCCGTTTTATGGTAAAATATAAAAAGCAGGCTGTTAATAACTTAATTTATTTAAATAATTAAAATCTATGAGACTAAAAGCTATTTTTTTGGCAACTTTTTTAATAATGACTTTATTCGGCCTTAATTTAATTAATGTAAATGTTGCCTTAGCCGCTAATATCGGGGAGACCTGTTCCAGTGATGGACAGTGTACGCCGGATCCGAGTTCCTGTGTAAATAGCAGATGTGCATGTGATCCTGGCTACGAACGAGGTGTCAATGCAACAGTATGTCGGCCCATTGGTTCAACAAGCACAGGCGGAGGTGGCACAACGGGAGGTGGCACGCCAGGAAATAATGTCGGCTGGGGTAACGTATCCACAGAAACAATAGGCAATTTAACCGGCTTAGGAGTAAAAGACCCGCGCGAAATCGCGGCGAACGTAATCAACATTATTTTGGGATTTTTAGGCATCATCGCGGTAGTCTTGATTTTAATCGGCGGCTTTATGTGGATGACGGCCGCGGGCAACGACGATAAGGTAGCCACCGCCAAAAAGATTATGACCGCGGGCATCATCGGTTTAGTGATCGTATTAGCCGCTTTTGGCATAGCCAAATTCGTGATTCAGGCCCTGATCGGAGCAACGGTCTAGCAAATAATTTTATTTTATAATTTATTTATATAATTTTAATAATTTTATAGCCAGAGTTCAGCTATAAATTTAAGGTAAAATCTATGAAGAAATTTTTAGTGATTTTTATCGCCATGCTCGTGATAGCGCCGGCTTTTAGTTTTGCGCTGGCTAACCCGGTTGTAGCAGCTCCGCTTGACGAAAACAACGCTTGGGGAGGATATAGCGGCGGTAATATTAACGCTGATACGCTACAGGCTAATACCGGCTTAGGCGGTACAGACCCGCGCGTAATTGCCGCCAAAGTCATCAACGTCATCTTGGGATTCCTGGGCATCATCGCGGTAGTCTTGATTTTAATCGGCGGCTTTATGTGGATGACGGCCGCGGGCAACGACGATAAGGTAGCCACCGCCAAAAAGATTATGACCGCGGGCATCATCGGTTTAGTGATCGTATTAGCCGCTTTTGGCATAGCCAAATTCGTGGTCAACGCGCTGATAACGGCGACGGCATAAGGCCAGTAGCTTTTACCTCTTCTTCCCGGAAAGCGATATTTAAATTTAAAAAAATATTTTTTACCTATTAATTTAAGCGTGAGGCGTTACATGTTTTATGTTACACATCACGCCAAGTCAATTTATGAAAAAAATTGCCAAAAATTTTTTAGCCGCGCTCATAATGGCGGTATTCAGCTTGACGGTTGTTTCTACCGTTAACGCTCTTGATACCGGGAGCACGGGTGGTACCGGCGGCAATATTGACCCGAATACTTATTGGGGGGGCAATACGGTCGCTAACAACATTGAAAGCGACATCCAATTAGGCAAGCGCGACCCGCGCGAAATCGCCGCGAACGTAATCAATATTATTTTGGGCTTTTTAGGAATTATCGCCGTGATCTTAATTTTGGCCGGCGGCTTCAAATGGATGATTGCGAGCGGCAATCAGGACAAAGTTGACGAAGCCAAAAAGCTGATGGCCGCAGGCGCCATTGGTTTAGTGATTATTTTGGCGTCGTTCGGCATCGCCCGTTTCGTCATTAACGCCTTAGTCAGCGCCACCGCTTAGCAGTCGGCGCAAATTAAATTTGCCCGCGCGCATTTAATCGCCTAATAACTTTTATGAAAGGGATAGCATTTAATTTTATCCCCACACTTTCCAGAACGCCCGGCAGCTCTACTGCGGGGATTCTCCCTGACACTAAAAATTTTGGTGCGGGGGTAAACCCCCGCCGGAAGGTATGGGGATTTATCGCCGCCGCAGTTTTAATCGGTTTATGGTTGGCCATTAATAGCGCGGCCTTAGCGGCATCAAATTCTTTTGGGTTGAATGAAACGGCTGACATCGCTTTTAACAATACCGACCTTAGCCAGACCAGAGAAGCGGACATTGCTATTATTATAGGCAGAATTATCAACACGGCGCTCTCTTTTTTGGGCATCGTGTTTTTAATCTTAGTCATTTACGGCGGCTTTATGTGGATGACGGCGGGCGGCAGCGAAGAAAAAGTGGGCAAGGCGATCGCCCTGTTTAGCAATTCCGCTTACGGCTTAATGATAGTCATCGCCGCTTATTTAATCACCCGCTACCTCGGCACCGCCATTGTTAACTCTTTAAAGTAATGCGGCACTTTTTTATCGCCACTGCCGTTATCTTGCTTATGTTTGCGGCCAATATTGTTTGGGCCGAAGATTTTGGTAGCTATAGCGGTTTAGACAAAATAGCCGGCGAGAACGCGGCCGGCTACGACACCTCGAAAACTAATTTGCCGGCTACGGTCGGCGCCGTCATCCAATACGTCCTTTCTTTTTTAGGCGTGATCATGCTCGCGATCGTTTTGATCAGCTATTTTATTATGAGTAACGCCGGCGGAGACGAGGAGCTGGTGCGTAAATCCAAGCAATGGATAAAAAACGGAATTATCGGCATTTTGATAGTATTAGCCGCCTATACTTTAACGGCCATTTTTATAAAATTTTTCGCCAACGCGGTTTTTAACGTCGGCGGCTAAATTATGCCAGATATTTTTTTTTATTTATTAAAAAATATTTTTAGGATTATGCCGGCGGCGGCCAGCGTTTTTAACGACGCCTTCGGCAATACTTTGAGTAAAATCAGCAACGGCGGCGGCTCTGGCTATTTAGACGTTCAAGCCAGTTATCTGCCGACCTACATCGGCACGTTATTGGGCTGGACCGTTTTTATGGGCGTTACCATTATTTTGCAGGTAATAGTAGCCGCTTACGAATATATGACCGCCCAAGGCGAGGAAGAAAAAGTAATTAAAGCGAAACAGCGCATCCGCAACGTTATCATTTCTTGTTTTATTCTGGTTGGCGGTTACGCGCTCGCGACCGCCGTCGTTATTTTATGGTCGCAGTACACCGGTTACCGGGGGATTGGCAATTAGACAATACTTAATTTATAATTTACTAAGACTTATGAGTGATCTAAGTAAATTGAATCGTATCAGACGGCGCGTATCGTTGGCGTTACTAGCGATGGCGTTAGCCGCGCCAGTATCTGTTTTCGCCCAAAATGCCAATCAAGCGGTCGGACCGGGCACTATTTTGGATAATTTGCGCAGCGCCGGCAATGCCGCTAAATACAATGTAGATTCCAGTAAAGAGGGCATCCCTGCCTATGTTGATTTGGTCGGACAGGTGCTGAACGCCTTTTTTGCCGTTGTGGGAATAATTTTGATTGTGCTGGTGATTCACGCCGGCTACCTTTGGATGACCGCGCGCGGCAACGAAGAGCAGGTTACCAAAGCTAAGGACCAGATTCGGCAAGCAATCGTCGGTTTTATTATTTTAATGGGAGCGTACGCGATTACCTATTTTGTGTTAACGGCCTTAAACGGTTTTAGCGCGAACGTGTCATTTGCCCCTATGTCGCATTTGGCGTGGGGGTAAACTTTAGCAATATGGCCATCATTAAAAAAATTAACTGGCGGCACATCATTACTTTAGTAATGCTTTTAAGCATTTTTTTAATTCCTTATTTTGTTTTCGCTCAAGCTAGCGTAGAAGAGTCCCCAGAAGGTATTAATCGAGGTTTCTTGCCACAGCAAGAGGGTATGACCGCTAAAGGATTGCTGCGGCAATTGGGCGATAAAGCGGGCTATGAAACGGCAGTAGGGCAAAATAACATTGGGGCGGTAGTGGCGGCGGTGATTAACGGTTTTTTAGCCATACTCGGCATTATTTTTTTATTTTATTTAATTCACGCCGGCTATCTTTGGATGACCGCGCAGGGCAACGAGGAACAAGTTACTAAAGCCAAAGACGAAATCCGCAACGCCGTTATCGGCATCATTATCATTATCGCGGCGTACGCGATTGTGAATTATGTGATCGTAGCGTTATTAGAAAATTATGGTGAAGGCGGGGGAGGGGTTGGAGGAAGTACTTTTTAATTTTGCCTTAATAGTTTGTCTAAAGAGAAAAGCATTGTCTAAATGACAATGCTTTTTATTTTTATCGTTGTGTCATTCTCGTCCCGTATTTATTACGGGGCGGGAATCTCGCTGGAGAATCAATAATCTTGATAATATAACCCCCAAAACACCCATTCCCCAAAGAACCAATCAGCTTGGTGGTTAACATGAAAGCCCCGGGGTCGGGCGAGGGAGTAGGAGCCACGCAAAAATTGACAATTGTATTCTCCCTCCGGCAAGACGAATTTCCGTTTTTCACCGGGGAATAAAGTGAATGTCTTATTAGTTGGCCCGGTGATTAAAAAGGTTACTGTTTCATACCGGCTTAGGTTATAAATTATTCCCGGGATTCCCGGCATGCTCATAGGAGTAGTTGAATTTTGTATTTCCACTACCGCCGCGAGGCTCTTTTCAAATTCTAATGCGTCGCGGCGTTCGCGGAGCTTTAAAATATCTTGGGCATCTTGGGCACTCAACCTGCCCGTGGCCGGTGATCCGTTCACCGCCTTATCCAAATTGTCATAGTGCGGTGGCGCTTGCAGGTAAGCGCACCCCATCTGGCTGAACAGTATTATCGCCAGAAGCCAGAGCAAAATCCCAAGCCCCAGTTGATACGCCGCTCCGCGGTTCATCGTTACCCAAAATCGTTCACTGCCGAGTTCTGCTTTCATGATAGTTACTCCTTTTCCCTTAGGTATATTTTTGATTGATGCACAAGTTAAAAGAACAAAAAATATCGTTTTAAGATATCATAAATATTTTATTTTGTCAAGCTTTGGTTACAATCAACTCTAATTCCGCGCGGCTTCCTTGCTGTAATATTTTTTTGCCTGCCCCGCAGGATTGTCCTGCGGGGTTTTAATGCTTTAATGTAGAAGTATCCGGCAACCGCAATCATCGCCGCGTTGTCGGTTGTATATTTTAAATCTGGCATAAAGTAAGCGGTCTTAGGCAAAGTGCGTTCAAGAGTTCGTTTTAGCTGTCGGCGCAATTCAACATTAGCGGCCACGCCGCCGGCAAGCATTACTGATTTTACTTTATATTTTTTTGCCGCTTTAACGGTTTTTGAAATTAAAACGTCAATTATCGCCTGCTGGAATTCGGCGCAGTAAGCGGGGATTTTATGTCGCCAATTTTTATCGCCTTGAATTTTATAAAGCAAGGCGGTTTTTAAACCGGAAAAACTAAAATCAAAAGTGGCATCGTTAAGCATGGGGCGAGGCAGATTGATATTGGATGTTGGATATTTGATGTTGGATGTTTTTGTTGCGGCAGCGGCAATTGCAGGACCGCCCGGATAGCCGAGCCCTAAAATTTTGGCCGCTTTGTCAAAAGCTTCGCCGGCGGCGTCGTCGCGCGTTTGGCCGAGCAGTTTAAACTTAAAATGGCCGCGCATCAAAACTAATTCCGTATGCCCGCCCGAAACGATTAAAACGAGCGCGGGGAATTTTATTTTTTTATCCCCACACCTTCCTGTAATATTTTTCCCCGCAGGATTTACCCCTACACCGAAATTGGTGTTGGGGTTTAATACCCCGCGGTGAAGGTGTGGGGATGAATTACCGATGAAGTTGCTGTAAATGTGGCCCGCTAAATGATTAACGCCCACGAGCGGCTGGCGCCAAGCAAAAGAGAGCGCTTTAGCCGTTTCAATGCCAATTAACAAGGAAGAAATTAAGCCCGGACCGGTTGTTACCGCAATCGCCCTCACCCCGCTCGTCCCGC
>Ga0209542_10019196_pt1 | contig 10977 bp, 4 predicted proteins | sample RifCSPhighO2_01_FD_184028 | JGI IMG/M metagenome (GOLD analysis project Ga0209542, IMG submission 184028) | Soil microbial communities from Rifle, Colorado - Rifle CSP2_plank highO2_0.1 (SPAdes) (version 2) | ecosystem: Environmental > Terrestrial > Deep subsurface > Rock core/Sediment ...
AGCTTTAGCGTTGGCCTTAACAGGGTTGTATTCTCCGTTGGTGCTGTTGTGGAGAATTTCATAGGAGACAGTGCTTTTGCCTCTGCCTAATGCTTTGGCAATTGATCGCAAGGAATACTTTTTATCCAGCAAGATTTTAATTTCTAAACGCTCTGTCCGACACAAATCTTTGACCTTTTTCATATCACAATTCTATTACCAAGTGTCCTAACTGAGAACGGAATGGTGCGTTCTTTTGATCTGCAAGGTGGTTCAATTCTGCTGCTTAGCAGGAGCATACCTTGTCTTCTTCTACGTTGCAGTCAAGCATCTTCCTCATTTTTGTGCCGCGATGGAAGAACTTGAAAAAATGTCGAAGAAATAAGGGTTTTCGGTCATCACAAGCGACTTCTCATGGGGTCGCTTTTTTCTTAAATCTTAAACTCAATTACATCACCGTCCTTGACAATGTATTCCTTACCTTCCGTCCGGACCCACCCCAACTCGCGAGCGCGCGAATATGACCCGGCTTCGAGCAATTTGTTCCACTCGATTACTTCGGCGCGAATAAATTTATCTTTGAAGTCATTGTGTATCGCGGTACCCGCCATTGGCGCAGTCCAACCTTTTTTTATTGTCCAAGCACGGCTCTCGTCCTCACCTGTCGTAAAATATGTCATGATGTCCAGGATGTCATAACCTTTTTTAATAAGCTCGTCTACTCCCCCGCTGTCGGCCCCGAAATCTTTTTTCATTTGTATCTTCTCCTCCTCCGACATGTCCTTGAGATCGTTTTCGATTGCGGCGTCGACAATAACAAAACCGGAATTTAAATTTTTAAGAAATTTCATAAGGCCGTCCCAACGGGCATCGCGAATCTCGTCGAGATTCTTTCCGCCCGATTTTTTATTTAAAACATAGAGAATCGGCTTGGTCGTCAAAAGATTGAGTTGCTTTAACATAGGCTTCTCCTCCTCATGAACAAGAACGGCCGCGGCCAACTTCCCGTCTTCCAGCACAACTTTTAACCTGTCCACTAAATCCGCCTCGGCTATTGCCTCCTTTTTCCTGGCTTTAACATCCTTATCAAGAGAACCTCTGCGCTTGGTCACAGTCTCAAGGTCGGCAAGAACAAGTTCCAAATTTATTATTCCTATGTCACGCAAAGGGTCGATGCCACCACCCACATGTATAACCTTGTCGTCTTCAAAAATTCTTACCACTTCGGCAATGGCATCCGTCTCGCGAATGTGAGAAAGAAATTTATTGCCAAGCCCCTCGCCTTCCGAAGCACCTTTTACCAACCCGGCAATATCGACAAACTCGACGGCCGCCGGAATAGTCTTTACCGACTTTGAAAAAGCCGAAAGTTTCCACAATCTGTCATCCGGCACGGCGACAACGCCGACAGAAGGATCGATGGTACAAAACGGATAATTCTCAGCCGGCACGCTCTTTTTGGTGAGTGCGTTAAATAACGTCGATTTACCGACGTTTGGCAGACCTACGATTCCGATGGATAAAGACATTCAGATATCCTAAACGAAAACGAACAATAGATAAAGGCTTAGGCCGACACAAAAAGTTTTTTTGGGATCACTCTTCACGTCACTTAGCCTGCCTTGCGTATAACGAAATTGTATGTTATTGTGCGTCTCAGCTGAACTTGGATAAGTGAATAATGAAAACCAAAAAACATCGCTTGCGCGACACATGCCTTGCAAGCGCGGTCATGTTACCCATCGTAGCGGGAGCAGTAATCTTACTCCTGCCTAATCGTCAGATCGAAACCATCCCTGGTGCTCTGCCCAACTACGGAATCCCGTCCAGTTACTCTGAGGAAGAGATGCGGGATTTCTGGCTAACAAAATACTGGGGCAATATTTCGGCACTGTTCGAAAAGCGCTCAAAGATAAGCGAGATCCAGGGACGATTTTCCGCGCTCGTCGAAAACGTATCAGCCCAGTATGGGACCAACATTGTCCTAAACATGGTCACAACCTATGTGGCGGAAAGCACATTGGTGCTAGCCGGCGCTTGGGTCACGAACGGCGGGCCTCAGATCGACATAATCGTGCCGAGGCTAATAGATATTCATGCCACGTTCGAGAAAGCCGACATTGCCGACTGGGAGCAAATCCTTCAGCGTGAAATGGCCATTTCCGTAATGCATGAGATGGACCACCTAGTTTTGCAAAAAGACGACGGTTTCTCTCGCCAAAATCCGGCGCCTTTGGATATTTTGGTAGAACAAGAGTGCGCGGCCTGGGCCAATACGTGCGAATTTGCTATTCGCCCAATTCTGGAAAAAGGCTTGCGATTAACCGACATTACTCGCGACACCTACTTTGTCTGGGTGCAGGCGAACAGAAATCGCGGAAGCCCCCGCTGGAAAGAATACATTCGTTCTCTTTATAAACACACACGCAAAACCGGAGCATGAGCTCCGGTTTTTTTATACCCAACAGTTCTGCACTTTCATTATCTTCAGCTCTCTTAGCGACAAATTCGGAAGATGTCCTCGTCAAACAAGCTCAATTTTGGGTATGTATTTTTTATGGTAGAGAAAAGCGACAACCGCGACGGCAAGAATAAGTATTATCCAGGTCGGATGAATTGGCGAGAAAACACGCGCCAATTGCCACCAACTGATCCATTGGACATTAACACTGCCGCTAACCGTTTCGACATTATTCATAAAAGCGGTATCCTGCGAGCTTAAATAACTCAGACTTGAATTTTGATAGGCAATTTGATTATCAAGATCTTTCTTCTCATAGGAATAACTGGAATTTTCAGATGATAATTTCTGCCTTTGAACAGAATCCTGACTTGTCAAAGATCCCTCCTGATCTCTCCAATAACTTAAAAGAGCGGCGTCTGTCGTGGTACCGATCAAGAGTGAAATATTTTTTCTGGCAAGAGTCAACTCTGTTTTTATTCGTGCCAGCTCAGCGTTGATCGCGCTTACCGTTTGCGTATGTTTTTTGTCCAAAGCATCCTTTTGCCTATTCAACGACTCGAGTTCGCTAACGACCGCAGTAGTCTGCGTCTCTATGGTTTGTTTGGTGCCCAAAAGATTTTCGGAAGATATATTCTCGGAATACAATCTCCTGTGCGTTAAAGCTTCCACCTGGTCTCTAAAAGAATCGAAATTTCTCTTCGGGACGACAAAACTAATATAACCCTTTTTTTCTGAACTCTGAAAATTATCGACCCTTCCATCCGACCCTTTAACGATATTTTTTACGTCGTTTACAACCTTTGATACGTCACGGACCTTTATTTCCGCCAAGTAATTAGTTTTCATAAATTCTCTTGTGTCCGTAACGTCCAATTGTTTTTTGCCACTATACCGAGCAATAGTGTCCGAGTAATTAGAATAACCTGGATATCTGTCCTCAGGAGCTCCTCCGGAATTAAGAACAGCCGGCACGCCAGGCAAATCCATTCCTCCCCCCGGCGCTACACCGAGAAGAGAACCCGAAAAATATAAGGCGCCCCAAACAGCTACCATGACAACGATAGCGATTCCGCCATAAACCACTTTTTTGCGCGCCAAAGTTCTTCCGATATCATCACGCGCGATGAAATGGGAAACGATGCCCCAAAGCAAAAAAACGACCCCGAGGGTAATTATTATAGTGGCCAATAACACGAGCCAGTAACTGACCAAACTGAGAACACTGGATAAATCATCTCCGTAAATTCCACTTTCATAAGAACTCGAGCTCAAAATTGCAAAAATGATAAGCACTCCGATAATCAAAACGACTGCGAGTTTCTTGATAGAAATCCTAACAACCCTCCTCGCGTCCCCGCTATTTATCTGGTCCATATTTTTTTCTTACTTCTAATTTGTAGTCTTAATTAATCAAGATTATAACTCCGCCTTGACTTGGTTACAAATTATTTGTGCATAAATTTAAACCGCGTATAGAGAATTTTTAGTCAATACTTTGCTATCATGTAATGAGTAGTACCCAGAACCCATCTCAAAGCCTAACACCTTAAAAATTCAATAATCGTTTCGCGTCGTCGCTTCGCCAAATTCGGTAAAAAACGGTTTATTTCGACAAGCGAGGATTTGAGTGGACGAGTACTCTCGTTCACGGCGTCCAAGCGAAGTCGAAACATTGTATTCGGTTATATCCTCGGTCGAAGTAGCTGGCTACGTCTCCCTCGTCTGCTCCGTTTTTTTCTCGAATTTGGCGAAGCTTTGGACTGCGATAGGTTTTGAGATGGGTTCTAGACAACAAACAAATAAATATATGAATCCCCTTTTCATGCGACAGATAAGACAAGGCGGTATGGGTTTTGCCATCTCCGACGAAAACCTAGCCAAGACAATCGCCCTTCTCGGGCAAATCGGCACACTTTCGGGTGTTGCACTCGAACGTGTCATGGCCGAACGCCTCAAAAACGGCGACCCGGGCGGACACGTGAGGCGCGCCCTTGCCCACTTCCCATACCCGGAAATGAGCGAACTTGTTCTTAAAACGTTTTTTGCGCCCGACCAATCGAGCCCGAACCGGAAGAGAGGCATTCCGACCTGGAGCGTCAATCCTTCCGTCCTACTCATCTCGCTTTGCATCACCGCAAACTTCGCCATGGTCTGGCTGGCCAAAGAAGGCCATTCTAATCCGATAACCATCAATTATCTGGAAAAGATAGCCATGCCCCACATGTTTGCCATCACAGGCGCAGTGTTCGCCGAAGTCGATGCCATTACCATGGGTGCGGGAATTCCGCGTTATATTCCCGACGTCATCAGCGCTTTGCTTTCGGGAAAACCGCTGACCTACGAAGTGCCGGTCATTGGCGCTAAAAATTATGAAATGCGTTTCGATCCTGCAAGCTTTTTCGGCAAAAAATTGCCGGAATTAAAACAGCCGGATTTCTTTCCTATCATCGCTTCGGACGCGCTCGCCAAGTTTTTGGCAAAAGAACTGCGTGGTCGAGTTTCCGGTTTCGTCGTCGAAGAAAACACGGCCGGAGGCCACAATGCTCCGCCCCGCAAACTGATTCTCGACGAACAAAAAAAACCACTTCCTATCTACGGTGAAAAGGATGTCGTTGATTACGGCAAAATCCGCGATTTGGGTTTGCCTTTTTGGATAGGAGGTTCATACGCCTCGCCAGAGGGACTTAAGTTGGCACAATCAAAAGGTGCGGTAGGCATCCAGGCCGGAAGCATTTTCGCCCTTTGCTATGAATCCGGTTTGCGCGACGACCTCAAAAGAACCGCGCGCGAGCTCGGATTCAAAGGTCTTCTTAATGTCCTTACCGACATGCGCATTTCACCTACAGGCTATCCGTTTAAAGTTGCGCTCATTCCCGGCACTATCGCCGAGCTCATTGTTTACAAAGACCGAAAACGGGTTTGCGACCAGCGTGTCCTCGTCAGTTTGTACGCTAAAGCTGATGGCACGATAGGTTATCGATGTCCGAGCGAACCGATCGAGAGCTATCTTAAAAAAGGCGGCAAGTTGGAAGACACTGTGGGACGCGGCTGCGTCTGTAACGGTCTTGAGTCGACAGCAGGCCTGCGACCAAACGAGCCCGCCTTAGTCACACTGGGGGACGACCTTAGTTCTCTCCGTCACCTCATGGCAAACGAAAAAAGTCCGTATAGCGCCAAAGACGTTATAACTTGGCTTCTGTCATAAGACAGTCAGTTCTTTTTCGAACACAGAGCTTCCAATTCGGAAGCTCTTTTTATGTAGTATTAATTTGAAACAGTCGATGTGCCGACAGGCGAAACTATTTCCTCGGTTGAAGTTGCCACGGGGATTGCATCCGTTTGGGACGAAGTGGATGTTGAAATACCGGCAAACGGATTTTTAACAATCACCGTTCTTGTCGATGTCGCCCAATTCATTTGTCCATCGTGAACTCTCCAAATGACGTGGTACTCGCCTTCTGTATCAGTGTTTACGGTGTTTTCAAAAATATCCGGTATTAAAGAATTTCCCGCGCTGTCCAAAGCTGTAGCGCCCGGATCAACAAATTCAGAACCAAGCGACAATTCGGCCGGGTTATTACCCATTAAAGTGATGGTAAGCGCGATTTCCTCGGATGAACTGCCGAAAGGTGAAGTGGAAGAAACATCATCGCTTGGAATAGTCGGCGTTGGCGGGACAGCAGTGGTGCCAAAATTGCGCAATAGCGAACCAAGCTCATCCTTTGTAATACAAACATCTTGCAAACAAAGTTTGTCGGTTGTAACGGTGCCAGCCGTTATTTCTTTCGTGTAAATAACTTCGGAGCTCAAACTCTTGGTCACAACTTCGCCGAAATTGGCAACGGCCGCCGTAATTTTTTCGAACACGGCACTGACAGCCCGAATAGAATCACCTACCCATTCTGAAACCGTATTGATAGCTTCCGCAAACACGCCAGTAGATAAAGCGAGCGCGTTTGTTAGGAAATTGCCACTCTCAATCGTCTCGTATCCAAGTTCGGCAAATACAATTATTTTGCCGGGCGTAGCGTTGTCGAATTTTTCCAAAGCCACACCGATCACATTACCAGATTCGACAGCCTTTACTCCAACTCCCGAAACACTACCCGAAGTAATAAAGTCCCCAATTTCAATCGCACCGTTTTCTATCGAAACCTTAACCGGAATTCTGCCGCTTAGAGCAACAGGGCGAACGGGCACATCTTGGATGTCATAACCAAACAACATTCCCGGCTTTGTCGAAATCGCTCCGAGCAGTCGATCACCCTTTTTAGCCTTGGCAATTGTACCAATCGTTTCGCTTGATTCCGCTCCGTCATTCAAAAGATAAGTCAAAGTTGAAGAAGACAACGCCACAATATCGCCGGCTTCGATTGTTTCATCCAACGTCGGATAATTTTCGGCCAAGTCTATGGAAGCCACATTGCCGCCGGTCGTATAAATTTCTCCGGGAGTATCGCCGCACGAACCTGTATCACGAACGCAGAGCGATCCCTGGATAGAAACTGTGGACACCGGCGTCGAAGTACCTATCCCCACTTTGCCATTACTGTCTATTATAAAGGCGGTGGAGGTGGAATTGGCGGAGGTTGTCGTCGAAATGGTGAAAAGCGGAGAAGTGTTTGAGGACAAAGCGGCAACGGAGAGTTTTGCCCAGGGCGTAGTCGTGCCAACGCCGAGGTTGCCATTTGTACTCACGACCGAGAAGGTACCGTCCATATTCGGGAATGCGAAGGTCTTATAACCCACCAACTGGCTTGTATCGAGAGCGGCATAATATGTCGGTCCGGCCTTGCTGGTCAATCTGATCTCGCCGTATGACCCGCCGCCGGTGTTGTTACCTCCCCTAAGAAGAAGATTGCCACCGTTGCCGTCTGTGCCACCTCCAGTGCCACCCTGAACATACACCCAGCCTCCTTCGCCGTCGCCCGTATCACCCGCACCGCCGTAAATCTGAACTGTTCCGCCTCCGTTGCCTAATCCTCCGCCACCCGCGCCGCCGTAGAGTCTAATGTCCTTACCTACGCCGTCCGCGCGTGCGCCAACTTCGATATCCAAACCCGTATCGGAGTTGGCTCGAATATAAGTACCGGTGATTTTAAGGCCACCTACATACGAATAGCCGGAAACAATAGAATTGCCGACAACTGAAAGTTGCTCGGAAGGTGACGTCGTCCCGATTCCCATCTTGCCGTTCGAGTCTATTATGAAGGCGGTGGAGGTGGCGGAAGCCGTGGACGTCGAAACCGCGAAGAGCGGATAGACTCCGGCCGAATCCCCGGCTACGGACAGCTTGGCCCAAGGCGTGGTCGTGCCCACGCCGAACTTGGCGCCGGACATAGCGGCGGAAGAAACCTCGCTTCCATTATATATACCCGTGCCGTAGAGCAGGTTGGCGATGTTCATTTGCTGGTTGGCGGACGCGGAGAGGACATCGGCGTTGTAACCGATGGCGAGGTTGGTGTTGCCTGTGGTATTCGAGTAGCCGGCTTGGTATCCGAGGAAGGTATTGTTGTTGGATCCGGTAAGAACATTGTTGCCGGATTGATAACCGAGATAGACACCGTTTTGACTTGAATAATCGGAAGAACCGCCAGCGGCATTATAACCGACAGCCGTCGTATTGGTTGCCGAAAGAGCGTTTGTCAAAGCAAAGACTCCTAACGCCGTGTTATACGAGCCTGTTCTATTTGAACTCATCGTTACAGCACCAAATGCCGCATTAAATGAACCAGATGTAAAATCGGACATGGCAGCATATCCTAAAGCGGAATTATACCTTCCAGAATAGTCAGAGGAAGGAACGCGACCCCTGAGAGCATCGTAACCGACGGCTGTATTATAGTCGCTTGATGTTGCATACCTGAGGGCACCCTCACCCACAGCAACACTCTTAACGCCATCAGCAACCATATTAACGCCTGCCAAATAGCCGACAAATGTCCCGTTGTTAGTGGAAGACGCGGTTAAAATCTTTCTTCCATCGACGAAATATCCGCCCACCGTTCCCTGCGTATCGAAGCCCAGATGAGCACTCACCGTCGTCGACGCGTACACTCCAGACTGGAACCACATGGGTGAAGTCGTTGCAGATGCGATTACATTGTATGTCGTGAGCGGTGTCCATGAATAATCACCCCCTCCGCCGCACGCTGCACCGCTTCTTGTTAAGATTCCGTCCGTTCCAACTTGAACGCAAGATGTCGCACCGGCAAGAGAACCGACTGACAAAGTTTCACTGATCAAAGCTGTGCCTTGAACCGCGAAGCCCGCCGAGGGCGAAGTTGAAGCGATCCCCACTTTGCCATTACTGTCTATTATAAAGGCGGTGGAGGTGGCGGAAAGTGTCGAGGTACTCACACTAAAGAGCGAGGAAGTGTTATTCGAATACCCCGCGAGGTAAAAGCCTTCGCCGGTTGAACCTTGATTGATGGAGAGTTTGGCGGAGGGAGAGGTCGTACCAATGCCTAATTTACCGCTAGAATCAAGCCTCATCCTTTCCAGGGCTCCTGTGTAAAAAGTCATGAAATAGTTGGTTGATGAATATAGTTGAAGCTCGCGATTTGTCGCGCTTCTGTCACCTATCGCCCAAGCCATTGAGTCCCAGGTGTCTGCCCCGACTAAGGCTGAAGTGTAACCGGCTACACTGTAACTATTGGCGGAATCCACAGCCCGAATAGTTGTCCAACCAGAATTGACAAAACGCGTAGCCCCAAGCACATCCAGTTGATATACCGGAGAAGATGTACCAATACCGACATAACCATTGTTAGCCATAACTTTAAGACCATTGTTAGAAGGTGAGGCAACAAACCCTCCCGCAAACGTAGAAGTCGCATTTGTCGTCGTAGCAGTTATAACACCGGCAGTTAAAGTGCCGACCGATGAAGTGGCCGAAACGGTACCTGCCAAAAATTGAACGAGGGTTGTTGTAGAGTTGGCAGAGACTCCGCCCCAGGTGGTTGGCGTCCAGGCGAAGGGACTGGCTCCGTCACCACAGGTAGTTTCGCTTCTTGTCAAAATTCCGTCTGTTCCCACTTGAACGCAGGAAATAGAGCCGGCAAGTGAACCGACTGACAAAGTTCCACTAATCAAAGAAGTTCCTTGCACCGCGAAGTCAGCAGACGGAGTGGTGGTGCCAATGCCAACTTTGCCGTTTGCATCTATCATGAAAGCAGTGGAGGTTGAAAGACCTGTTGAAGAAGCAACGGCAAAGAGTGGGATCAAACTTGATTGAGTGGAAGTGCCGCTAATGGACAATAAACCCCAGGGCGATGTTGTACCAACGCCGAGCCTACCGGAAGAATCCAGCCTCAATTTCTCCGCACCATTAATTACAAAACCGACAGTATTGCTAGTCGGGGCATAAAGACCAGTGTTAGGACTCTCCCAAGCCAACGAAACCGATCCCACAGAACCATTCGGTAAACTCATTACCGATCCCACACCAGAAAGTACAAACATTGAACCGGTAAACTGAAGATTACTTGAAGACACCAAACCACCACCAGCATTTGTGTAAATTATCCTGTTCTCAGGTAAAGAAGAAACCACAACATTGGTCGAACTAGCGGTACCCTCTACAGCAAGTTGTGCACTCGGAGCGTTTGTACCAACACCAACTTTTCCATTCGCATCGATGATGAAGGCGGTTGAAGTGGCGGAGCCTGTGGTTGAAGCGACCAAGAACAGGTTTGCAGTTTGGGAATTGAAGCCGTATATAACCGCAGCAGGAGTGGTAGCGGAAGTGTTGGTGATGGAAAATTTGGCGTATGGGGTACTCGTTCCAACACCAAGATTATCACTAAAATATCCGCGCCCAAGAAAATACCCTGCCCAATCGTTTACGCCTTCCTCTGTCACTCCATAAACAGCGTAGTTCGTCCCGCCAACCCCACTCGCATACCCATATAAACCAATCTTAGATCCCGAACTCCCGCCGGCGACACCAGCAACAGCCGTTTTGTCTTCACCGGCGTTAGATGTTGCACTAATAAAAGCACCCCAAGTTCCTGACGAAGGAAAAAAATCAGCGCCATCATTATTGTTCCTCACATAAACATTTGGGAGAGAATCGCCCGTGTGCGACCAAACGCTGTAAATACTACCGCTCTCAACTTGAAATTTTTGCGTCGCGGCCGCAATGCCCACACCGATATTGCCACTCGCTGAAATTGACAAGGCATTGGCTGGTGCCGCTTGGTTTACGGTCAATGCAGAATTGTTTCCCACTTTCAATCCCCCCACAAACGTACTCGTGGCCGTTGTCGACGTTGCATTGAAATACGGTGCGCCAATCAATGTACCGGCTTCGATACCGCCCGAGAATGTGGAAGTAGCAGTCGAGCCCAGAGCGATGGCGACGGTTGTTGTGGGGGCAAGTTTGCTGTCAGCGTTAAGCTCCCAAGCTTTGCCGAAGATGGAGGATGAGAGAGCGTAGGAGTTGGTGTCGATCGATAGCGTGCCGTCAGAGTTCGAGGTTTTGACGAAGCCGTTGGAGGTGAGATTGGAGATGCGGGAGAGATTCATGATGT
>Ga0209542_10019197_pt1 | contig 10977 bp, 15 predicted proteins | sample RifCSPhighO2_01_FD_184028 | JGI IMG/M metagenome (GOLD analysis project Ga0209542, IMG submission 184028) | Soil microbial communities from Rifle, Colorado - Rifle CSP2_plank highO2_0.1 (SPAdes) (version 2) | ecosystem: Environmental > Terrestrial > Deep subsurface > Rock core/Sediment ...
CACTTATGGATGACTCCGAAAAGTCGGATTAAAAGTCATTGTTGTGCAGATTACTGCGGGATGATGGAGCCGCCGTAGGGGTTAAAGACGGGTTGTTGAGATTGTTGAGGAGTCGGAGTTTGCGGTGTTGTGGGGTTTGAATAGACCCCATAGCCGCCGTATATAGCGCGCACGGGCGCGTCCCAGCGCTCAAACTGCGGGTCGCTTGCGGGGCTGCTCGGCGGGGGCCCTGTGGGGTCGTTTTTGTCGACCCAATAGAGGATTTCGTGCACCAGGCCATCGTAGCCCGGCACTTGCCAGTTGCCACCGAGGACCGCTTTGTTGGCCGGCACGTATTCCGCGCGGGCAAAGGGCGCAGGGGCAGTTTTAGACAACGCATAGCGCATAAATTCGCTCCACGCGGGGCCGACGATAAAGCCCGATACCCTTTTGACCATCGGGCTGTTGTCGTTGTTGCCCGCCCAGATGCCGACGGCGATGTTGGGCGTATAGCCGATAGTCCACGCGTCGCGGAAGTCGTTGGTGGTGCCGGTTTTGACCGCCACGTCGTGGCCGCCAAAGTTGAAGAGGTCGTTCTCTCCCAGCGGAGCGCGCGCCACGTTGTCGCTCAGCACGTCGTTTACTTTCTGCGCGGCCGCGGGGTCGAGCACCTGCGTGCCCACGCGCTCGGAGTTGTCCTCGACCACGCCGCCCTGCGCGTCCTCGATTTTCAAAATAGGCGTCGGTTCAAAGTAGGTGCCGTCGTTGGCAAGAGCGGCATAGGCTGCCGTCATGTCGAGCGGCGTTACCTCGCCGCCGCCGAGCACCAACGTGAGCCCGTACTGGTTGGCGTCGGAGAGCGTCGAGATGCCCATCGCTTTGGCGAGCCTGAGCGCGTCGTTGATGCCCACCAGGTAGAGCAATTTGACCGCGGGGATGTTGATGGACTGCGCCAAAGCCTCGCGCAGGGTCATCGGCCCACGGAATTTGCCGTCGTAGTTGACCGGCGAGTAGCACGGAGCGGTGCTGTTGGTGACATCAGTGGCTCTGCAGGCGGTGGAAAACTGCGTGCGGAGGTCAAAGAGCACGGTGCTCGGCGTGTACCCCTCGGCAAAGGCCTGCGCGTAGATAAACGGCTTGAAGGCCGAGCCCGGCTGGCGCCCCGGATGCATGGTGGCGACGTTGTACGCGCCCGGGATGTCGGTGTCAAAGTAGTTGCGCGAGCCGACCATCACCAAAATCTGCCCGGTCTTCGGGTCGACGGCGGTCAGCGCCATGTTGCTGGCGTTGTACTTCTCCACGTTGGCCAAGGCGTTGCGGTGCACTATTTCTTCTGCTTTGACCTGCAGGTCGGCGTCGAGCGTTGTGGTGACGCGCCACCCGCTCTGTTGCACCGCCTCCTCGCCGTACTTGTCGTCCAGATACTGCTGGACATAAAAGACAAAGTGCGGCGCGGCGATAGACGAGTCGCGCCGCGGCACAAAAGAGACCTGTGCAGCCTGAGCTTCGTCGCGCTCGCTTTCGGTAAGGTAGCCGTGCTCAAACATCTTGTTGAGCACCAAGTCTTTGCGCGCCGCAAGCTGGTCTTGGTGCGTGCCGTACGGGGAGAGCCGCGTGGGGGCGGGGAGCATCGCCGAGAGGTAGGCCGCCTCGGGGACGGAGAGGTCGGACGCGCGCTTGCCGAAGAAGGTCATCGAAGCCTCTTCAACCCCGTAGAGCTGGCCGCCAAAGGGCACCTGGTTGAGATACAGCTCGAGCACCTGCTCTTTGGTGAGCGCGCGCGTCATTTTGAGCGCGAGTATCCACTCTTTGAGCTTGCGGGTGACGGTTTTGTCGGTGGTCAAAACGGTGAGCTTGACCACCTGCTGGGTAATGGTCGAGCCGCCCTGGCCGGAGAGGAGGTCGCCCCGCGTCGCATTGGTCAAGACGGCCCGGAGCAGGGCGGTGGGCTTGACCCCGGCGTGGGTGTAAAAGTCCGGGTCCTCGATGGCGACGACCGCCTGCTGCATGTTTGGGGATATGCTGCCGAGCGGCACCACCGTGCGCTGCATTTTGCTGTGGAGGTCATAGAGGAGCACTTGCCCCGTCCGGTCGTATATCTTGACCGACTGCTCGGTTTTGCGGGTTTCGAGGCTTGCCAGGTCGGGGAGGTCGAGCGTCGCCGCCCACAGGAGGAGCGTGCCGCCAAGCAATAGCCCCGCTCCCACCACCCACACCAAAAGCACCCGCCAGTGGCGCTTGAGGTAGCGGACAGCCCGCACAAAGAGCCGGTCGGCCCACAGGACAAACTCGTGCATGGATAGTAGTATATCAAGGTATGACAACACTGTCCGAACTGCTCCGCGAGCGCGGCTACGTGTACCAGCACTCCTCTCCGGTTGAGGAAATAACCGACGGGCCCAAACGTATGCTCTACTTGGGCGTAGACCCGAGCGCCGACTCGATGCACGCGGGGCAGTTGATGGGCACGCTCGTCCTGCGGCGCTTTGTCGAAGACGGGCACAAGCTCATTGTGTTGTTGGGCGGAGGCACGGGGATGATAGGGGACCCGGGTGGCAAAAGCGATGAGCGCAACCTGCTCGAAAAAAAGGTTTTGGAGAGCAATACCGAAGCGCTGCGCCGGCAACTCAAACAGCTCTTGGGCGGAGTGGACTTTGTCATGGTCAATAATGCCGACTGGCTCGGAGGGCTCAACTACCTGGAGTTTCTGCGCGACATCGGCAAGCATTTTAGTGTCAACGAGATGATCAAACGCGACTCGGTGCGGCTCCGGCTGGAGGCCTCCGAGCAGGGCATTTCTTATACGGAATTTTCTTACATGCTGCTGCAGGCGTACGACTTCCTCGAGCTGCATACCCGCCATGGGTGCGACCTGCAGGTCGGCGGCTCAGACCAGTGGGGCAACATCGTCTCGGGTGTCGACTTAATACGGCGCAAAACCGGCGACAAAGTGTACGCGTTTTCTTGGCCGCTCCTCGCGGACAAAACAGGGAAAAAGTTCGGCAAATCAGAGGGCAACGCGGTGTGGCTCTCTGGGCAGAAGACCAGCCCCTTCGACTTTTACCAATTTTGGTTCAACGTGGCAGATGACGAGGTTGAGGAGTTTTTGCTCAAGATGACGCTCTTGCCGAAGGCCGAAATCGACAAGGTCATGGCGGCGCAAAAAGCGGACCCTGCCGCGCGCGCCGCACAAAAAAAACTCGCCTACGAAGTGACGGCGCTGGTGCACGACGCGCAGGAGGCGGAAAAGGCAAAGGATTTTAAAAACATGCCCACGGTCCCTGCGGGCAAGCTCCGCGACGCAATTACAGACCTATCAACCAGCGAGCTGCGTCGCCTGGTCGAGCAGGGCGGCGTGTCGGTGGGGAACGGAGAAAAGATATCGAGCATCGACGCGCAGGTAAGCTCCGGCGACATCATCCGCATAGGCAAAAACAAGTTTTACCAAGTCCTATAGCTCCTCTTCCTCTTCGGCGGGGGCATTTTCGCCCTCGTCCTCGAGTTCGGTTTCCTCTTCTTCGTCTAATGCAAACTCGTCTCTCTCAAATTCTTCTGTCATGCAGAAAGTTATAGCAAGTTATCGCACCGATGCAAGGCAGGTAATCCCCACCGCAATGGCGTCGAGCTCATCGTCAAGACGCTTACCCTCGGAGAGCCGCAGAAGCTTGGGCACCATGGCCGCGATGGCGCGCTTGTCGGAGCCCCCGTATCCTGTCACCGCCACCTTTACCTCGCCGGGGGTGTAGTGGTGTACCGCAAGGCCCGCGGCGGCGGCGATGTACATCAAAGCACCCCGCACCTCGGCCACTTGCATGGCGGTTTTGGCGTTCTTTTCAAAAAAAACTTCTTCGAGTGCCACCGCATCGGGCTTCCACTCCCCAATTAAAGCTTCAGCCGCGGCGCCCAGCTCTTTTAGCCGCGCAGAAAACTCCGATTTTGCACTGGTGCGGATGCACGCAGAATACAAAAGCACCTCTTTGCCGTTCTGCTTTTCGAGCACGGCAACCCCCAGTCGTTCGTAGCCTGGGTCAAAAGCGAGGACTCTCATAATTATGCCGCGTTCGTATATATTTCGTTGACATCATCATGCTCCTCGAGCGCGTCGGAGAGCCCCGCCATTTTTTGCGCGTCTTCGTCTGACAGTTCTATGGGCGCCGTAGCCTCCAACTTGCCTTCTGCACTTTTCTGGAACGCCCAAATGGCCGCGCCGGGGTTGGCGAGCACTCCGCCGTGCAAACTCAAAAGATGTTTGAGTTCCTGCACCGTGCGGTTGCGGTTGTCGGTGTACGCCTCTATCACCAGCGCACAGCCGCCGGGGCCGTAGGCTTCGTAAGTCACTTGTTCCAACTCTGTGCCGTCGCCGGAGGCTTTGCTCAAAGCGCGTTCAATATTATCCAAAGGCATATTGGCGGCGCGCGCCTTCTCCACGGCAGTACGCACACCCGGAGCATTTTTGTCTCCCTTAGCTTTTTTAACCTCCACCGTAATAAACCGCACGAGTTTAGAAAATAATTTTGCCTTTTGGGCGTCCGTCTTGCCTTTGACGTGTTTGAGCTTTGCCCACTTACTGTGTCCTGCCATAAAGTAACTTTACAACAAACAACTAACAACTTACAAGTGTACGTACAATGTGTTGACAAGAAAAACCACCATTTGCTATACTGCAGGCATGACTACTATCCAAGTGCGTATAGACGAGAAAAAAAAGAAGGGGGTGAAGAGGGTGTTTGCCCGCATGGGGTTAGACATGTCGTCGGGTATTAATATATATCTTAATCGCGTGTTACAGGATGACAGTATTCCTTTTGTCGTGCGCACCGAGAACGGCTATACCCCCGCGCAGGAACGCCAAATGATTAAAGAAACTGAATGGGCGGAAAAACATGGTAAACGTTTTACCTCTGTTAAGGCTGCCATGAAGTATCTTCTCAAAAAATAGCTGCATGTATACGCTAGTATTTGCCTCGCGGTTTAGCAGGTCCTTTCGAAGACTTAGTAAAAGTGGAAGATTTCCGCTCCAAAAGTTCGAGTTGGCGCTTAAGTATTTTAAAAATGGTAAAACCCTCCCTGCATCATACCAAGACCATCAACTTAAGGGCGAACTTTCTATACAGAGAGAGTTTCACCTCGGTTATGACTTACTAGTACAGTACAAACGTAACGAAGAACAAAATATCATCACACTTTCAAAAATAGGTACGCATACCGAGTTGTTTGGCGCGTAAACTACAGTAGTTTTTCGTTCAAATCACTTGGGGGAGTTTTGCCGAGGTGTTTATAGGCGGAGGCGGTTGCTACTCGGCCGCGCTGGGTGCGCTCGATGAGGCCGAGTTGGAGGAGGAATGGTTCGTGAACTTCGGACACAGTGGACGGCTCTTCGGCCAGCGCCGCGGCAAGCGCGTTGACGCCGGCGGGGCCGCCGTTGAAGCGGTCAATCAAAACAGTCAGTAGTTTTCGGTCGAGCGGGGTCAACCCCAGTTCATCCACCTCGAGCATGCCGAGCGATTCTTGCACCAAGTCGGCCGACAGCGGCGCGCGCTTGAGCTGCGCGTAGTCGCGCGTGCGTTTTAACAAATAGTTGGCCGTGCGCGGCGTTGCACGGCTGCGTTTGGCGATTTCTTGCACGCCTTTTTTATCAACCTGCACGCCCAAAATTTTTGCAGAGCGTTTAATGATTTGCGCGATGTCATCTTCGGAATAAAATTCCAAACGGAAAGTCCCGCCCGAAAAGCGGCTGCGCAGCGGTGCCGATAGGTCGGCCACGCGCGTGGTGGCGGCGATTAAAGTAAACGGCGGCAACGGGAGCTCGATGGTGCGCGCGCTCGGCCCCTTGCCGATGATGATGTTGAGCACGCCGGACTCCATCGCAGGGTAGAGTACCTCTTCTATCGCGCGGCTCAATCGGTGAATTTCGTCTATAAAAAGAATATCGCCCGGCCCCATGTTGGTCAGCAGTGCCGCAAGGTCGCCGACGCGCTCGATTGCGGGCCCCGAGGTCGAGCGCAGTGCCCCGCCGAGCTCGTGGGCGATAAGGTGCGCCAAAGTGGTCTTGCCGAGCCCCGGCGGGCCATAAAATAGGATATGTTCGGGCGGGGAGGAGCGCTCTTTGGCAGCCGAAATGAGGATATGGAGGTTGTTTTTGATAGCCTCCTGCCCCACATACTCGTCCCAGGTGGCGGGCCGCAAGGTCGCGTCCAAAAATACAGGTTCCTCGGCAGAGCTTGACATAAAATAATACTATGCTAGGATGTGTGGAGTTGGGAAAAGTATACCCTCAAGCAATACAGGCTTTACCGTTTGGAATCTTATCGAGGACGCTCCGGCACTTTTGATTACTCAATAGTCCGCGGGGGCGCTCCTTAGACATTTCTTCCTCCTCATCGCTAGTCGATGTTGTGTATTGCTTGGCGGTATACTCTTCCGAACCCTGCCCGCCGGCAGGCAGGCTACTTCAACTCTACACCAAAACCCCGCACGGCCAACATTGACCCCGCAGGGTTTTGTGTTTTTAATGGAAGTGGGAGTATGGACATAAACCACATTAGGAGGCTGTCATGGGGGGCATCCTCCGTGTGTGTGAAGCAGTTGCTCGCAAGGAACACTGCTGCCGGCGCTGTGGCGGTGCGATAGAAAAAGGTGTGCGTCACGCTGTAGTGGTGCGACGTTTCAAACTACAGCTACGTACCGACCGGGCGCATTATCCAATTTGTCGGCCACTGGATTCGGACGGCGCGCTGGTCAACGGACACTTATCTCGTGCGGTGGTGGCAGTCATTGATGCGACCGCGCTTGCGTACATAAAAGGCCCTCTTCCTCCTGACGAGGCCCCTCTGTGGTTGAGGCGCTATGACTGGGTAGAGTGGTACGACTATGACTTGGAACCAGCTTGGTGGGAGGAGTTGGATTTTCGTCTCGATGAATACCAGTGCGAATTCGAGCAGTCAGAAGCCCTCCAACATGTCTACGGGTATAACGAGTCTGACGAAGAATGAATCCCGACCGCAAGGCCGGGGTTTCTCCTTTTTATTGTGTGTCCAAGTTGACGAAGTTTTAAGAAACGCGCACTTTGGCTCCCACGGCGGCGAGGATGCGGGAGACATCGGATGCCAGTACGCTAGTGTCACCGCGCTCAAGTCGGGATACTATCGATAAAGGAATGCCTGCGCGCTTGGCCACCTCTTCTTGAGAAAATTTCCTACTAAGGCGTTTGTTGCGAGCGGTGTCTATTATTTGTTTGGCAATTTTATTCATAGATGAAAAGAGTTTATTTGATAAGGTGCACGTCGAGTGCTGTTGCAACTCGGACAAGCGTATCAAGTCGAGGATTACTACCGCCCGACTCAAAACGGGCTATGGCAGATTGATGCATGTTTGCTTTTTTTGCGAGCTGTGTTTGCGAAAGTTTTTTGCTAATTCGCGCCCGTATCATCGCGCGTATGACGCGGTCTTCGAGTTCCAGTGATTCGTAGGCATCGCGGAAGCCTTTCTTTTTCATAAGTTCCCGGTGCATCTCATTAAGCGTCACATAGCCGAGCGCCCGGGCTTTTTTTATAATTTTTGTTTGTTTTATCATAAGAGTGATTATAACGTATGTGTTATTATCCTGCAAGTGTCCTGAAGCGATGGTGAGCGAGCCGAAGTTCACGCAAGGGTATTTTGCTTGATTTCTTAACGAAGCCGTGCACTACGAGAGTCATGTTTCCGGAAAATCCGTAGATAAGCCGTACCTGGACGATTGTCCGGACTCGGAGCTCAAAAAGTTCCCCGCTTATTTTTTTGCTGTCCGGCGGGGCTAATAATCTCCCGTACTCTTCAAGAAGACGCAACCCCCGGTCAACTCTGCCCCCAATGTTGTTGGGGAGCGAATCAATAAATCTCTGTGCCTCCGGATGGACAAAAAGGATCATGCTGTGGTGTCCAAGTCGACGACGCGGCGCAGTTCCTCCATTGAGGTCACGCCGCGCAGGACCTTGATGATGCCGTCCTCCTGCATCGAGGGGATGCCCTGCGGTCTTGCGGCCTGATAGACCTCGCGCTCGCTCGGCTTCGTGCGCAAAATTGTTTCGATGGCCGAGTCCATAAACACCGCCTCAAAAATCGCGATGCGGCCTTTGTATCCGGAACCGTGACAGATTTCACAACCGCCCTCCTTTGCACCCCATATCTTGTCCGCTTTTGCGGGTACAAGGCTTTTGTCGACTATTGAGCCAAGGAATTTTTGGATTATTTTGTTCTCGTTGTCAGTTGTTTGTCGTTCTTGTCTGCAGTTGGTGCACAGCTTGCGCACCAGGCGCTGGGCAAGCGCCGCGATGATGGCCGAACTCAACACCTTTTCGTCCACGCCGAGGTCAATGAGGCGGGGGAATGAGCCCGCGGCGTCGTTGGTGTGCAGGGTGGAAAAGACGAGGTGCCCAGTGAGCGCGGCGTTGATAGCCGTCTCGGCCACCTCGCCGTCGCGGATCTCGCCGACCATGATAATGTCGGGGTCCTGCCGCAGCGCCGAGCGCAGCCCGTTGGCAAAAGTGTACGTTTTTTTGTCCACCTGCGTTTGCACCAGCCCCTGCAGGTGGTACTCGATAGGGTCCTCAATCGTGATTATTTTTGTGCCGGCGGAATTTACTTTGCGCAAAAATGCGTAGAGCGTCGTCGTTTTGCCCGAGCCGGTGGGGCCGGTGGTCAAAATCATGCCGTTGGGCTTCAAAATTTCTTTTTCCAACTTTAGCCGCAGCTTTTCTTCCAGGCCCAACTGCTCGAGCTCGACCCCTATTGCTTTGGGGTTGAGGATGCGCAGTACGACCGTCTCGGCGTAGTTGCCGGGGAGTATCGAGGTGCGCAGCTCTATCTCGTCGCCTTTAATTTTGATACTAAAGCGCCCGTCCTGCGCCTCGCCCTCGATGTTGAGCTTGAGCCCCGAGAGGAGTTTGAGCCGGCTCAACGTAAGGCGGTATGTTTCGTGGTCTATTTCAAGCACGTCGACCAGCACGCCGTCGAGCCTATAGCGCAGACGCATGGCCTTTTCCTCCGGCTCAAAGTGGACGTCCGAGGCGCCGAGCGCGAGTGCGCCGGCCAAAATAACCTCGAGCACGCGCGTAATCCGGTACGCGCGCTTCAGTTCGACCGCTTCTTGTATCAGCTTGCCTACGTCCTGCAGGCTCGTCACTTTGGCCAGCAGCTGCTCGAGCTCTTCGTTAGAAAGTTCGAACACGCCCGCCTTAGTCTCGGTGGCGTAGGAGAGGTCGGCGTAGCGCTGATACGCGCGGTCGAGCGAGGCTTTAGAGCACATAAAAAGCGTGACGTCGTAGCCCATGTCGTGGAGTTTGGCCGCCAGTATTTTGACCTTCGGGCTCTCCGGCGCGCGTACCGCGACCGAGAGTTTTTTGCCCACGCGGCCAAACGCCGCCGCCTCGGCATCTTTTGCCTCGGCCTCGGGCACTACGCGCAGGGCGTCGACGTTGACCGCCACTAATGAGAGGTCGACGTACTCGACGCCGTATTTGCCGCTCAATACTTGTGCAAGCTCCTCCTCCTCGCGCTTGCGCAGGAAGTCGAGCCGCTTTTGCTGCTCATCATCGGCAAAGACCACCATATAGGCTATATTGTACGCTATGCAAAAGGTCCTGCTTTCCGCTTTGCCACAACTTGCCGCAGAGGTATTAAAAAAGCTGAAAACTAAAAACACCGCCACTGTTGTTGCTCTCTCCGGCGACCTTGGCGCCGGTAAAACCACTTTTGTGCAAGCGCTCGGCAAGGAACTTGGTGTTACCGAAACCATGCAAAGCCCGACCTACGTGCTTATGAAAAAGTATGAAATTAAAAAGGCGTTGCCTTTTAAAACGCTGGTACACATAGACGCGTACCGGTTAAATAATGCCGAGGAGTTTGCCGCGCTTAAACCAGAGCAGTTTTTGAGCGACCCAAAAGCGTTGGTGGTGGTCGAGTGGCCGGAGAGGGTCGGCGCGGCGCTCCCCAAAGCCGACCTCACTCTCAACTTTTCCTCGCTCGCGGCAGAGGATGAGGAGCGGTATATTGGGGTGCAAGAATAGGGCAGTTTGCTATAATAGGAGCATGAAATTTACTTTCACCACTACGACTCAAAAAGAGGGCAAATGGTATGTTGCCCAATGTGTTGAGCTTGGCGTAGTAAGCCAAGGCAAGACGCCTGCCGAGGCAAAGAAGAATCTCAAAGAGGCGGTTGGGTTGTATCTAGAGGATGTGCCGACAAGGGAAGTGCCGCGCGCACAGTCGACTGTGGGCCGCTTGGAGGTCTATGCCTAAACGGAGGAGAGTATTTTCAGGCGCTTTTGTTGTTTCGGTTTTGGTAAAGAAGTTTGACTTTGGGGTTGTCTCGCAGAAGGGGAGTCATATAAAACTTCGTTGTGGAAGTTGTGTCACCGTAGTGCCGCTTCATAAAGAGCTCGCTCCCGGGACATTAAGCGGAGTCTTGCGTCTTGCAAAGATAGAAAAGGAGGATTTTTTGAGAGCTATAGAAAAATAAAAATGGCCGGGCTTTTCGCCCGGTCATTGTTTCGTAGGTTTTTAACTGTCTTAACTAGCCCGCCTTGGAACTTTGTCCTGAGAATGCAGAGCGACGCTTTCTCGGTATTTTTCGTCGAGTTCATTAGCGGGGATGCTGAGGGTGCGGGCAATAAGCGGAAGCTCGTCGAAGTTTGGGAAGGTCATTCCAAGCTCCCAACTGCCGACAACTGCACCACTCCCGTTTATAGTGCGTCCAGATTTGTCCAAATAACCCGCAGCACTGAGCTGTTGGGCGACTTGTGACAAGCTCAGGTTTTTATCTGACCGAGCTTTGCGCAGCAGTCTTCCTAGAGGATACTTCGGCTCTCCCATCACTGTGCTTCCTTGTGTTTGAGTGAAAGTTCTGTTTTGAAGTGCAACTCAAATATCATTGAGATATATGAGGAAAATACGCACCTACGTGCATTTAGACCAGTTCGCTCGCGACCGGCTGGAGGCAATGCTCCGGGACGGGATGCGGCA
>Ga0209542_10019198_pt1 | contig 10977 bp, 14 predicted proteins | sample RifCSPhighO2_01_FD_184028 | JGI IMG/M metagenome (GOLD analysis project Ga0209542, IMG submission 184028) | Soil microbial communities from Rifle, Colorado - Rifle CSP2_plank highO2_0.1 (SPAdes) (version 2) | ecosystem: Environmental > Terrestrial > Deep subsurface > Rock core/Sediment ...
TATAAAATGAAAAGTAATCTTGATGAATTTCAAGCAAATCAAATGAATCATCTCCTTCATTTCAAAGCTGTTGACATAATGTCCCCAAATCCAATTACAATTGAATTTGATAAGGATGTAGGAGTAGCTGTATTGCTAATGATAAGAAATGATATTAGTGGTTTACCAGTTGTTAAAAAATCAAAACTTGTAGGAATTATCACCAAGACCGATATTGTAAATGCTATTGCAGAAGCTTAATTATTATGATTGATAATCTTACTTTGATGTTAAATCACAAAAGAGTGAATTGATTACACATGATTAGAAAAAACATAAAGAAAATCCTTGTCCCTATGGATGGCTCTAAGAATTCTATGAGAGGATTAGATGAGGCAATTTATCTTGCAAGACAATGCCACGCAATAATTACTGGTTTGTATGTAATTCCAATATATCCAAGAAATTTCACTGATGCTATAATGCCGTATCAAATTCATCTTACTAAATCGGCTAAAAAATTTATGGAATCTGCAAAGACTATCTGTGCTCAAAAAGGTATTGTGTTTAAATCTAAAATATCTTTTGGAAGTCCAACTGTAGAAATTGATGAAATGGCAAGAAACAAAGAATTTGATATTATTGTTATTGGATCCAGAGGTCAAAGTGGACTGAAAGAAGTTTTCTTGGGCAGTGTTGCAAATGCTATAGTACATAAATCCAAAATTCCAGTGTTGGTCATAAAGTAGTGATTAGTATGTTTTCAAAAATACTAACTAGAATTCTTGTTCCATATGATGGCTCCAAATATTCAGTAAAGGCATTAACTAGGGCTATGGAACTTTCACATAATCTTGATTCAGAGATTTTTTTATTTTCTGTTGTTTATGTAGACTATATTGCGCCACCTGGAATACTAGGACTAACCAGAACAAGATCAGAAAAAGAGGCTATAAAAAAATGGACTGAATCCGTTAGAGGAAATACAGAAAAAATGTTAAAATCAGCTGTTAAAAGATGTGAACAAAAAGGAGTTTCTGTATCGTATAACATCACACAAGGTAATGTAGCAAATGAAATTTTGAGCTTTGCAAAAAAGAAAAGAATTTCATTAATAATAATTGGCAGTCAGGGATTACATGGAATTGGGAAACTAAAGACATTAGGTAGTGTCAGTAGAAAAGTTTCCGAACAAGCTAAATGTCCTGTATTATTGGTTAGATAAGTTTCAGAGTAATTTATCTATCTCCAAAAATGCACATTTCTAACAAAATAAATTATCCCAATAAAAGAAATTCCCAAAATTACAATTGAAAATGTTCCAAATTCAGGAACAACATGAGTCCCAATAATTTCAATGTATTTTGTGTCTTTAGGAATTATCATTCCCAATGCATATTGATCAGGAAATTTAGTGAGATCGTATTTTGTATCTATGCCATCAATTACCAGTCGGTATTGCTCATTTTCGGCGGAAATTACTTCAATGGGCAATCGTAACCATAAGACACTATTTGATGGAACGCTTTCCATAGTGATTTCAATGGATTTTCTATCCGGATTGATATTCATATATGCCAGTTTTGGCAATTCGTCTATTTTTTTGATATCAACTTCAAAACTTCCATGATAGCCATAATAGATATCATATGTTTTTTCATCTATTTTTAGCAGGTATTTTTCAGATGAGAGTTGTGCAATATCCAGATACTGGGCAAATACGTCTCTATCGTCAAAAACATGACTACCAAAAGCGGTGCTAGTTGGGATTAATATCAAAGTAATAATTGCAAATGCTAAAAATATTTTCAAATTATATTATTCCTTTGGTAATTCAATATCTGATAATCACTTTATCACAGTAACTGGTGTTTTTGAAGTTTGAACAATATAGCTAGAAACACTGCCCAAGAAAATACGTTTTAGTGTACTTTTACCTTTTGCACCAATCACAATCATATCATGTTTGTATTTTTTTGTGAATTGTTCTATATCATATGCAGGATCATAACCATAGATTATTTTAGTTGTAAACGATATGTTTTGATTTGTACATCTATCCTCTGCGTCCTGTATGAATTTTTGTGCTTTTTTAGCCAAAGATATTTTGACTTTGTCTTTTGAATGACCAAGTACATGAACAGGTGGAAGTGTTGCAATATGAAGAAGTGTTATTGATGAATTGCTATTTCTAGCAAATTCAATTGCTTTTTCCAATCCTCGAATAGAATTAGGTGAACCATCTATAGGTACAAGAATTTTTCCCATTATATTCTAACTTTAACACTAGAATTTATACTCATATGTGAATCTTCACCATAAAAATAATCTAAGATATTTTTGTTTTAATGATGAGATTGTAATTAATTCTGGTCATCAGCCATTCTACAAAAACATATGTGTATGGCAGTTTCCAAAAATAATATCTATAAAATATTTCATAAATTATTTCAATCCTACAAAAACGATGTATTTTATTATTGATACAATCTAATCAAAAGAACACGGAAACGCTTTCACCATATACCAATGTATATCGCGTTGAGTTAACACCCTACGTTTCCGTGCGTTGCACCAAACCGAAGTTTAATGCAATAACAATATTACAAGATCACACTTAAAGTTCTAACACGATTATCATTATTGATTATGCTATTGGATATTTGCCTGAAATCAACTCATTACAAAACTCGTGTATGTTTTGCAGGTTATTTTCAACTATTTCATTAATTTGATTTTTTTCTGCATCATGTAATTGTCCTGTAATGGTAGGCTGTACAATGACTGCCTTTGGATCATTTACTGGTCTTCCAATCACATTATACATCCAAACACATACTTCATCCAAACCGGATACTTTGGTATGTATTTCATTGGCAATTTTAAAAGAAAGAGCATTGTAGATTTTACCAATGTGACTGACGGGGTTTTTGCCAGCAGTAGCTTCAGAACCCGCAGGTCTGCTGGGTGATATTACACGACTTGTCATATTTCCTCTTCCTACTTGTCCAGAATCTGCACTATCCGCAGATGTGCCTAAAACTGTCAGATAAAGGCCAGACATTCCTCTGTTTTTCGAATCTAAACAATTCATGTTTGTAGTGACTTTCATACTGTAATTCTTTTTTAGAAATTCATTTATTTCTTGAAGCATCTCATCTTTTCTTTGAAAATATTGATTCTCAGATGAGATGAATCTATCTACAAATGCTGTAGCTATAGTAAGATCAACGTGATTTGAATCTCTAAATCCCATCACTTTAACATCTTCACCAGATTCCGGGAAATTGTCTTTGAATTGTTTAGAGTTTATGTGTTGTTCTGTATTTAGTACGATAGACTCAGTTTCTGTAAATGGTGCATAACCTACAAGTACAGATGTATCATTTGCAGCAAATGATTTGGTATTTTCAAATATTGATTGAAGTTCCTTTGATGTTACACCTATTTCTACCTGATATTCCACATGTTCGTCATTTACAAATCTTAGATTTTTTTCAAACCATTTCTTTGCAGTTTGTATTGCAAAGTCTCCTATCGGGAGTTTTCTTTCACCAATATCAAATGTTGCTCTGTCGCCTAAAATCATCTTCATTGGTTTTATGATTTTACCCCCTCCAAAGTTGCTTTCACTTTGCCCTGCTGCCAACAATGCTTTATCCATGTTATGGTGCTGAATTGCACCTGTTTCCTTAAGATATAATTTGGATAAATCAATCGAAATTTGATTCATTACCAGATCACAGATGGTATCTGGATGTCCTATTCCTTTTCTCTCTACAATTTCAAATCTTTTTTTAAATGTAGGGATGTTATTTACAGATTCAATGAATATTTGATTTGTCACACAAAAACTTTACAAACAGAATCATAAGTCCTATTTCATGATTACCAAAATTGATAATTATCTATTGATTTAATGTTGCAATTCATCTGAATTATACCGTGCAAAAGGAAACAGTTCTGTATGAGAGGTTAGCCAATCATAAAGTAAGATGCTTAGCATGTGCTAGATATTGTGAGCTTGGCGAGGATCAAATTGGTTTGTGTGGAATTAGAGGAAATAAAGGGGGAAAACTAGTTCTTTATGTATATGGAAAGGTTGCAGCAGCCCATATTGATCCAATAGAGAAAAAACCAGTAACTCATTTTATGCCTGGAAGTAAGATCTTTTCGATTGGAACAACTGGATGCAATTGGTTGTGTAAATACTGCATCAATTTTGATCTCAGCCAAAGACGAAAAATAGAAGGAGTCGATATTACACCTGAAAAAGTGGTAGAAAAGGCACTTCAAAGTGGGTGTCATGGAATAGCATACACGTACAATGAACCCAGTATATTTTTGGAATATGCAAGAGATTGTGGCGTATTGGCAAGAAAGAATGGACTGTTTAACATTTTTGTCTCAAATGGATATGGTACACCAGAATCAGTTTCTATGATGAATGAATTTCTAGACAGCATTACAGTTGATTTTAAGGGAAATGGAGAAGAAAAATTTGTTAGAAAATATATTGGAATTCCAAATTCTCAGCCTGTTTTTGATACACTATTAGAAATTCGTGATAAAACAAAAATTCATGTAGAAATAACAGATTTGATTGTTCCAGATGTAGGAGACAATCTTGAATATGCAAAAAAACTCTGCAAGTTTGTTTACGATGAATTTGGACCAGACATGCCAATTCATTTTTTACAGTTTCATCCATCATACAAGATGATGGAATTCCCTTCAACCCCAGTTATCACATTAGAAAAACATCATGAAATTGCAAAGAAAGAAGGTTTGAGGTATGCATATGTTGGTAATGTTCCAGGACATCCATTGGAACATACCTATTGTCATGAATGTAAAAAAATTGTTGTACGACGATATAATTTTGATATCTTAGAATGGAATCTAGATGATCACAACCAGTGCAAATATTGCGGCACCAAAATACCAATCGTGGGAAAATTAAATCCGGCATACAAAGAAAGAAGATTTGAGTTTGTTTTTTAACATGATTCTTAAATTCAAAACATGCAACATTCTTAAAACATTGATTAATCCAGAAGATTTATGATAAACCCTCAATTAATGGATCTCCTTGATACCAACAATACCCTTGATATCTTAAAGGACTCTGTGGCATATCAACTCCAAAAAATGCAGAGTGTAGAAAAAACTGCAGACGGAAAAGAGTGGTATCAAGATCTCCCCCAAATTGTCAAAGACAAATTTAATGATTACAAAGAAGCATACGAGAACATCTCTCGTATATTGAAATCAGATCATCATGTAATGTTAAATGAAATGAGCAAGGGGTACTATTATTGGAGATTATTACGTTCTTCTTGCAATACATATCAAAATGATTTGATAGAATTTGAACAACAACTAGTTCAAGAATTTAACCTCAAAGAAACAAAAGCAATTTCAAATAACGAGATTCTAAAAAATTGCATAAAAGTACTAACTGAACATGCCGTTGAAGACTAATCCCTTTATCATTACTTTTTTTGCATTCTAGTAATTATTTGGTCACAAATTTTTCTCATCTCAGAATCAGAACCCACACTGCAAATTTTTACTAAATCAGTGGCTGTTACTATTCCAATAATTTGATTGTCTTTTTTAACAGGTAGCTTGTGAATGTTGTTTGTTTTCATAATTTGTGCAGCTTCCCAAACTGTTTCGTTTGGGTTTACTTCGATTATTGGCGAAGACATTACTTCTTCTAATGGAGCATACAATGGTTTTCCTTCAGCAGCTATTCGTTTAACAAAATCTCTTTCTGTTAAGATGCCTATTGGTAATTGATTTTTAGTTACAATGATACAACCAATATTGTTTTTATCCATCAATTTAGCAGCATCCTTGACCGAAGTAGACACATCTAATGTGATCAAATCACTAATCATTACATCTTTTACAAATGTGTGTGCCATATTGTTATCTAAGATTTTCTTCTAATAAACAAGATCCTAATTTTCATATAGAGAAATTATTTTGATGTCAAAAAATTAGTTATTTTACTATTAAAACAGGAATTTTTGATTTATGTAAAACATAATTTGAAGTACTTCCAAGAAACATTTCTTTTATAGACCCCATCCCTCTTGAGCCTATTACAATAATGTCATATGATTTGTTATTTGCATAGCTTATGATTTTTGGTCCTTCATCCCCATGAATTATGGCATCATCAAAAATAATGCCATTTTGTGCAGCACGTGTTTTTGCTTTTGACATGAATTTGGAGGCATTATCAAGTAGATATTTTTCAAGATTGGAAATTTGTGAATCTGTGGAGTTAGATATTGGAATCACATACAAACCAGTAATTATTGCGTGGCATTGTCTTGCAAGATAAATTGCCTCATCTAATCCTCTCATAGAATTCTTAGAGCCATCCATAGGGACAAGGATTTTCTTTATGTTTTGCATGATTAATTCAAACAAGAACTGAATTTAAGATATGCTACAACATTCTCAAATTTGATTTTCACCCATGATATTATACCAAGTCACTATATACTGAAAATTTAATCTATATTTGAAAATGATAGATGCATCTAAAATCACATCTAGAGATATTATGACAAAATCAGTAATTGCAGTAGATTCATCAATTACTGCAAATGAAGCAGCAAAAATGATGGAAGATGTAAAAGTTGGCGCAATTATAGTGATGGAAAACAATATCCCAATGGGAATAATCACTGATCGAGATTTTGCAGTAAAAATCGTAGCTCATGCTTATCAGATTACAACTCCAGTAAAACAGATTATGTCCACTCCTCTAATTGCAATAGGCCCAGATGAATCAGTATGGATGGTTGCTGATCTAATGTACACTAGAGGTATTCGAAAATTACCAGTTATAGAAGATGATAAAGTGATAGGAATTATTACTTCTACTGATCTTGTAAATCAGCTTGCCATATCCACAAATGAAGATATTAGAAAAATGTATCATGAATCAGTAATTAAAGTATACAAACAATACAGTCCTTACAATTGATTATCCGTGTTTTAAAAATTCTAGTTTAATGCTGCAAGCGCCCTCACTTGGCTCTCAACGTAATCAAATCCCTCCTGCCAAAACTTTTGGGAACTGATATCAAACCCATATTCTGCCAATAATTTTTCTGGTTTTTTAGATCCACCGGCAGCAAGAATGTTGATGTATGAGGAAACAAAATCATTTCCTTCTTTTTTATATCTTTGAAATAATGATAATGCCAGTAAATTCCCAAATGAGTATGCATAGCAGTAAAATGGTGTATGGTAAAAATGAGGTATGCAGCTCCACTCTATTGCAAAATCTTCTGAAACTGCAACAGAATTGCCAAACTGTCCTTTGAGATTTTGAATGTATGTCTTTGAAATCTCATCGACGGTCGTTCCTTTTCCAATTTGTTCATGTACTGCTACTTCAAAAATAGTGAAAAATGATTGACGCATAATTGTTGCATATAGATCATCGATTTTTTCTGAAAGCATAATTTTTTTCTCATCATCTGTTATTTTGTCTGATAAATTATCATATAGTAACAACTCTGAAAAAGTGGATGCCGTCTCTGCTAACGGCAACGGTGCATCTTGAACTAGGATTGATCTATCTTGTGCTGTTTGACTGTGTACGGCATGACCTAACTCATGTGCCAATGTGAAAACATCTCTTGTTTTGCCTGTAAAGTTGACTAGAACATATGGCGTGATCTTTGGGGTTAATGTGCTACAAAACGCACCATCTCTTTTTCCAACTCTTATAGATGAATCAACATGTTTTTCATTGAATACTTTTTTGGCAAACTCTTCTAACTTTGGGCTAAATCTTCTCAGTGATTCAAAAACAAGCTTAACTGATTTATCGTATTGGTAATTTTTTTCTTTTATGTTGGCTGTTGCTGGGGCATATAGATCATACCTGTGTAATTTTTTCATTTTTAGCATTTTTGCTTTTTGTATAAAGAATTTTTGAAACACTGGGGAATTTCTCTTACACACTGTAAGAAGTGATTCTATGGTTTTGTCATCTACGTTATTTCCAATGTTTCTCATTGAAATTGGAGATTTGTACCCTCTGATCTCAATTCCCTCATCTTTCCAATTCAAAACAATATTTTGATAGATTTCTCCTATCACACCTTTATTTTCTGTGTATTTTGTTAGGATTGTCTTGTATGCTGTTTCTCTAATTTTTGGATTTGTACTCCTTATGTAATTTGTAATTTCCTCACGCGTCATCTTTTTTGTTTTACCTCCTACCTTCATTTTGTACTCATATGCACTAGTCATCTTGTCATATAGCTTTACTAGAGCAGAAATTCCCGTAACATCCAAAGTGTTGATAATTTTTTCTTCCGGCTCTGAAAGTGCATACTTGGCAAATAGTCTTTTGTGACTAAGATATTCTGCAAGTTCCCCTGAATCTTTAATCAGTCTTTTTGCATTTTTGTCATCTACTTGAGTTTTCCACCACAAATCAAAAAATAAAATTTTATTGGAAATCTCTGATCCAAGCTTTGACATTCTTGTCATGAGAGATGTAGCCTCATCTGATTGTGTGTCTGCAGAATATGACAATGACGCATAACCGCCAATTTTGCTCATTTTTTCAGAAATTTCTTCAACTTCATGCAAAATATCCATAAATTTCTTTGATGACATTTTAGGATCCAGTTTTAATTTTATCTTTTCAAATTTTTTTGCCAGTGCTTCTAAATCTCTAATTTGTTTTTGAAATGCAGGACTCTTTGGATCTTTTGCTAGCTCTGACAGATCCCATTTGTCAAGTTTATACTCTGACATCTGATTGTCTTATTTTGCAACTATTAAAAAATGCATCATTATTTTAATTAAATACTACACTCCTAGTATTTTTTCAAAGTGTCTTTGTATCTTTTGACAGCTTCTACTATGATTCCTTTTGCTTCTTTGGATCCTTTCCATCCTAAAATCTCCACTTTTTTTCCTTCCAAGTCTTTGTAAACTTGGAAAAAATGCCCAATCTCTGAGCGGTAATGGTCTTCCATATCTGTAATGTCTACGGTGTGAAGATATCTTGGATCATTTATTGAAACGCAGATAATTTTATCATCTGATTTTTCATCATCTTTCATTTGTAGTACTCCAATTGGTCTTGCCTCAATTAGTATTCCTGGATATGTGGAATTTGTTACTAATACAAGTGCATCAAGCGGATCTCCATCCTCAGATAATGTTTGAGGAATAAGACCATAGTCGCCTGGATAATGAAATGGCGAAAACAATACTCTGTCTAGTTTTATCATGTTGTGCTTTTTATCATATTCATATTTGTTCATTGATCCTTTTGGAATTTCTACTATTACATTGACTATCTCTGGAATATCTACACCTGTTTCTATGTCATGCCAAAAATTTTTACTCATATTCTAGATCTAAAAACGATACAATCTGTATATGAATTCTCTGCGATGTCATGAATTATTTTCTAGTTATGGTAATTTCTCTTCCACATCGGAGCATGCCTTGTGAACCCACTTTTCCTTGGAGTTTTTTACAATCTCTTTTCCTGTCTTGATCTCTTCCCCACACTCTACACATTTTCCATTAAATCTTGCTTTCATGATTATATCTTACTTTCATCTAATTTTAAGTAGAGTGGACCGGATGGGATTTGAACCCACGACCTTTGCGGGAATATTTCCTTACGCAGTGTGAGTGCGTCATCCTAACCACTAGACAACCGGTCCAACAAAGTTACAAAACAAGCATCTTTTTTGTCTTTAGGTTTTGGTTCTTATATCATGATAACCTTGACCTTTTCTACTGAAAATCAAACAATCAAATGTGTCTTTACATGAATTTGATGCATTATCTCAACGAATGCAGTTGGCATTTGACTATGCAGCAAATTTAGGTCAATACACTGAAGCTGCCAAAGTGCTTTATCAAATGAATGATCAATTGCCTGATGACTTGCAGTTGAGTCTTGAGGAATTAGAAAATGAAAGTGCTGTAAGATTATTTATCTCACAATACCAACCAAAAATAAAATCTGCAATAATTCAATATAGACAAAGATTGATGAATTTCTAATTCTACTTTTTGACGCCGAGATTTCTGTTCTTTAGTCTCAAGTATGGGTTTCTGCATTTTCTGCATCTGGTTGCATTGATGTCATTTCTGCATCCACAGTTAAAGCATATTCTCATAACTAGACGAGCAGTTTGTGCAATGCGTTTTTTCTCCGGATCAGTAATAGGCATTAATTTTCTCCTTAATCTCTCTCTTTTATTCTAATCGGATTGCTGCATTTTTCCGGCTAGTAATACTGGCACTTGCGAAGGTCTTTTTGCTACTGGTATGTTTGCCTTGTTAAACATCAATACCTTGGACTCTGCAGAACCATATGTTCCCATTACTATAGCTCCGGCATGACCCATTCTCTTTTCTTTTGGTGCTGATCTTCCTGCAATGTATGCAACAGTTGGTTTTTTGAATCCGATATCTATGATACGTTGAGCCAAAATTTCTTCTGAATCTCCCCCTATTTCTCCTACTATTACCAATCCTTCCAAGTCTGGAATGTCTTTGATCATGTCAAATGCATCAATCATTCGTGTACCATTAATTGGATCTCCTCCAATTCCTATTGTTATTGACTGTCCAAATCCTGAATTTGTTAGTGCATCAGCAATTTCATAAAGTAGTGTGCCACTTTTTGATAACACTGCAATATTTCCTGCCTTAAATGGCATGGGTGGCATAATTCCTATTTTTATTAATTCTGGGATCATTATTCCTGGAGTGTTTGGTCCAATGATTATGGCACCTTTTTTGTTTGCTAAATCCAAAACTTCCATTGTATCTCTGACTGGAACATGTTCTGGTATTGCTACTAGTAGTTTAATTCCTGCTTCTAGCGCTTCTTTTGCAGCTCCCAAAAAGAATTTTGCTGGCACAAAAATAATTGAAATTTTTGCACCACTTGCATCTACTGCTTCTTTGACTGTATTGTAA
>Ga0209542_10019199_pt1 | contig 10977 bp, 15 predicted proteins | sample RifCSPhighO2_01_FD_184028 | JGI IMG/M metagenome (GOLD analysis project Ga0209542, IMG submission 184028) | Soil microbial communities from Rifle, Colorado - Rifle CSP2_plank highO2_0.1 (SPAdes) (version 2) | ecosystem: Environmental > Terrestrial > Deep subsurface > Rock core/Sediment ...
ACAACATCCAGATCTTTTTCATGGATCAAAAAGAGTTCAAAGAAGTATATAAAATTTGTGGGAGTGAAGAAGAAAATAATCACTGTTCGTATAAGGGGCGGGTTTCTTGAATGATACCAGTCATTTCTTTCTTCGCTTCCGCTTGTTTATTGTAGGCATCTTCGAGTAAGAATTCTTGCTGTTTAAAGACTTTAATCAATTGATACAGCTTATCTAAGCTAAATGCTACATCACTTCTAGCAACTAATGGGAACCAACCCCCACCAAAAGCTTCAGGCGGGATAGACTTGAGCCATTTCATGTTTTCAGATTCCACTATAGCTTGATACATCTCTTCTACCTTTGCTAGTTCATCAGCAGTTTCCGCGTGCAATACTATGATATGTTGTTCTAATTTCTTAACATCATCAGTTACTGCTATCTTTTTTTCTTTGAAGTAATTGAACATCTTTTCCAATCTTCGACTATCTCGATTGGTAGCTCTGCTCAGATCACGGAAGTAACGCCGAGCCTCATTTAACTTACCACCAAACTGGTCTATGGCATTAACAAGAGCATTTTTTTGAGATTGAGAAATTTTCCGTTGGCTGGCAACTGCTTCAAGTTCAGTCACGATGTGTACAGCCCAACTCTTAAGCCTATCTAAATATTCTTCTTCCTTCTCCTCGGTTATGAACTGATTAATCTCAGCTTTATGGGCTCTGCGCGCTAACCTCCTCGGCACACTTCCTACTGCTTTAAATAATCCTTTCCCAGCGCCCCAGACACCGCCGGCCACTCCTCCGCCAGATAATTTCAACAACTGAATGAACTCCCATACTATCATCAAAGCAAGAATAGTAATTCCCCAATCAACTAATCCCAAGATTTGTTTTGCGAGGGTTTCGAGTACCATCTTAGAATAACCCTCCCAACAACCCCGGGCTTAATAATTCTGAAGCCTGTTCTTTGACCCCAATTAAAACTGCTAATAAAATGAATAAAACTACAATGCGTAATAACACTCCGCCTTTGGTATCGCCAGGAATCATTCTAAATAATAATAATCCTCCCACAATGGGCGCGCCAATCAAGATAGAGGCAATCACAGTTGCATAAGCTGCGCCAATCCCAGCCAGCACTGCGCCAGGAATAAATATTACCGACATAATGGCTAAAATGATACAAACTGCGATAGAAACATTTCTATTTTCGCTCAAGCCAGGAACTGCGCTTGCTCCTACATAGAGTAAGGCAAAAACCAGAATACCGACCAGAATTCGCATGAAAGCAACTAAATTATCTTCATAATTACAAGTTCCAAACCAGCCCGACTTACATAAAAAACCCAGGGTGCCGATATTAATAATTTTGTCCCAAATTTCTCCAGCAGATGGACCTGGATCTGAAGTACATGAGACCAAAAAAAGACTGAGTAGTAATACTATAACCACACCTACTTTTTTCCAACTCATGAGGACAAAGTAACTTGTTTAGATTATTAAACCTTTCTGTAGCTAGACCCAATAGTTTAGTGGCGTGCGGCGAGGCAGGGGATGCTCCATCCGGGATGCCGAGTAGGACAAAGCAAAGCTTTGGCCGTCGCACCGCCATTTGAATAAAAATTTACTATTACTGATCGTTCCCTCTAAGAAAACTTTATAAATAACCCCCAATCCTGAAGCGGTATGACTCATATCTTAACTGTAAACCCTATCGAATTGAACAAGAAGGTTGCTGAAGAGCTTAAGAAACAAAAATTAGTCCAGCCAACTGTCTGGTCAAAATTCGTCAAAACTGGTCACCATAAGGATAGATTACCTGACAATCCAGAATGGTGGTATGCCAGATCAGCAGCAGTTCTACGCAGCGTCGCTAAACTAGGTCCAGTTGGAACAGAAAAGCTCAGGACAAAATTCGGCGGCAGAAAAAGACGTGGTTACCTCCCCGGACACTTTTACAAAGCTTCTGGTTCAATCTTGAGAAAAATTCTCCAGCAGCTTGAAAAATCCGGATTAATCCAACAAACTCAAAAAGGCGTCCACAAAGGACGGATATTAACTCCGAAAGGAACTTCCCTCTTAGACAAAATCGCAGTCCAAATGTCCAAACAGGAACATAAAGACTCACAATAAATTACACCATGGCTACATTCAAACATCCTGCAAAAAAGAAACGCTTGATCAAAATCAGTAAACAAACTAAATGGGCTCCTTTCTGGGCAGTATTCAAGACCTACGGAAAAGGAAGACGGGTTCATCCTTCCAGAATCACCCATGTAAAGCGAAACTGGAGACGCTCAAAAACAAAAGTATAGATTAACATGGCAAAAAAAACGTCAGCTGAAAAAACGATTGAAAGAACCTATAACGTTCCTCTACGTAAAGAATACATGAAAGCTCCGCGCTGGAATAGGACAAAAAAAGCAGTTACTGCCCTTCGACAATTTCTTGTCCGACATATGAAATCTGAAGATGTTCGATTGAGCAAAGAATTAAACGAAGAGATGTGGAAGCACGGTATAAAGAATCCCCCTCATCATGTTAAAGTTAAAGCAGTGAAAGATGAAAAAGGAGTAGTTATGGTAGAACTATTTGGTGCAGAAAAACCTGCTTCTAAGAAAGTTAAAACTACTAAGAAAGAAAAGAAAACCGCAAAGACAGAAAGTAAAGCAGCTAAGGAAGAAACTACTCAAGCTGAATAAAAATGCCAGAATATTTAGACGGATTTCTTGACGAAACAACCATTAAAGCCCTGGGAAGACTAGGATTGCCAAATTTCTCCGAACATCAATCAACCATAAATATGTGGTACGATCCTCTTATTGGTTCTATTTATGGTTTGGGCCAGGGACAACCAGTAGAAAGTTTCGGTAGATCAACCGAACAAACAGAAATTCTTTACAGTCACAAGGCCATGCGCCCGATCCCAGAATTAGCTGATCCTGTTGAAGAAATGGGAGCAGCTTTGGAAACTGCTTTAGCCTCGATCAGAGCATATCAAGAACAAAAACAATAATCTCTTGACAACATTTTTAATGAACTACCCTTTTCTTTTCTAAATGCAACCACTCATCTTCATCAAGAAAGCAGCAGTAGGAGAATTTGGAAAACTGCCGGCAGAACGAACTGCAGAAGAATTAGTTAATTATGGCATCGTCAACATCGACAAACCGAAAGGGCCAACCTCTCATCAAACGTCTGATTATGTCAAAAAAATTTTCCACCTCAGCAAAGCAGGACATTCTGGAACACTTGATCCTGGCGTAACCGGAGTACAACCCATCGCTCTAGGCAAAGCTACTAGAATCACCCAATTTCTGCTCACCGCACCAAAAGAATATGTTTGCCTGATGCATCTACATCAGCAAGTTGCAGAAGAAACTATCCGCGAAGCCATCCAGAAATTCATCGGTAAGATACGGCAACGACCGCCAGTAAAGAGCGCTGTCAAGCGGGTAGAACGTACACGTGAAATTTATGAATTCGAAATTCTCGAAATCAAAGGAAAGGATGTTCTCTTCCGAGTAAAATGCCAGGCAGGGACCTATATTAGAGTACTATGCCATAAAATTGGAGAGGAACTCGGCGTGGGAGCGCACATGGCTGAACTGCGCAGAACGCAAGCCGGACCATTTACGGAACAAGATAATCTGGTCACCTTAAATGATTTGCAAGATGCATATCATTTTTACAAAGAAGAAAATAATTCTAAACTACTCTTTCATTGTATCCAGCCGATTGAAAATGCGCTTAAACACATTTCCAAATGCTGGCTTCTTGACACTACTTTAAAAAGCGTATCACACGGAAGAGATGTTGCCATTCCCGGCATCTCTAAACTAGAAAACTTTCGCAAAGGCGAAATTGTTGCGGTCATGACTTTGAAAGAAGAATTAGTGGCTATCGGTGAAGCTACCATGTCAGCCGTCGAAATAAATACTCAACAAAAAGGCATCGCTGTAAAAGTCAAGAAAGTGTTTATGGAACCGCTTTAGCTGTTCAATCACTTCCCTAATCTTTGCTTCCGTTCTTCCGCACTTAACAAAAATACTTCTCCGTCCTTCGCTTCAGCAAGTTCTTTCTCTATTCTTTTAAAATAGCCGTTAAAAATTCCAGTCGCCTGTTCAAATCCAGTTTGATCTGAAAAATAAGTCCGCACCGGGGCATAGGAATCTTCGTAAATTCTCGCAATTATCTCCAACAATTCGGAAGCAGGCATACTTTGTCGACCACCAAGCAAACGAAGCATAAGCCTATTTGGTTGCGCTTCTTCCTCTGGGACTCCTGAATGAATATTCCATTTTAAAGGTGGAGATACGTAAGGAACCTCATGAACAATTTCATTTTGATCCTGATAATATACTCTTTTCCGGTCTATCTCTGAACGATTCAGGACATATTCAATTTTTTCTAACTGTTTACACGAAGCCTCGCCAACAATAGCCTTTAATTTTGTTTTTTCCGCTGAAACCCTCTCTAAGCCAAAACGATAAATATCTTGATACAACTCTTGCACTAACTTTTTACCACGATGTTCCTTATCAACGACCATCAGCCAGACCGCTAAAATACTTTCTGAAACATTCGGCAAAGACAAATAACCGCTGTTCGAAGCAGCAACCACCTTTTCTTCATCATTAAGAATCACATGATAAGCAAGATTTTTATCTGGCGCTAATTCTTGCATCAAGCTAAAATAATCTGTTCCATATCCAAACTCCTGCCAGAAAAGATCATGAGCCTGTTTAAGCGCTGGATCTTCTGGATTGGTAATGCGTTTTATGGTAAAATTTTCTCCTTCATGAGATTGCAATAAATCTTGACCATTAGCTCCAAAATGACGATGATATGATGAGGTATCTTCCAACCGAAAAAGAAGAACTTCTAAATTATTTTCCTGGCTAGCGCTTCGTAAAAACCCCTCCGTTTCCACCATAGGACTAAACTCATCCCCTTCAAAAAACATAATTATCCTCCCGCCCTGTTTCAATTCAATTCAATAACCATTCCATCCCATCCAGGATTGGCTATCTTGGTTTCTCCAATAGCATCTATCTCTCCTACCGTTTCATGCAAATGCCCGCTCAAGGCTAATTTAGGCCTTATCCGTAAAATGAAAGCCGTAAAATCTTTATTGCCAACATATCGCTGCCCCAACAAATCTAATTTCGTTCCGTGCGGCGGCTGGTGAGTAACCAAAACAATCTTCTTGCCGTTATACTTGCCATACCATTCTCGGGCAATTTTTCTGAACTCGGCATCTTGCAGAGTAAACCCCCCTCCACCGTATCCAAGAAAAATATAATCTCCTACGGCCCTAGCTTTTCTATCCAAATTAACTAAGTTAGAAAATTCTGCCACCACTGCATCAAATTCAGGACCTTCTTCGTGATTACCGGGAATGACATAAACTTTCTTTCCGAGAGAGTTAAGTTTTTTCAGATTAAATTTCAAACCATTTCCAAAAGTCGAAATATCGCCGCAGCAAACTATAAAATCAATATCAGATTTAGAAGCTCGTTGCACTAATTCGTTCAGAACTTCTTTATCTTCATGCAAGTCTGTAAAGGTAAGAAATTTCATCCTCAAAACCAACACGTCTTACGCTGCTTGGGGAGATTCTTCTTCAGCCTCAGCAGTTTCTTCAGCTACTTCTAGAGTTGGTTCTTCAGTAGTCGTTGCTTCCTGCTGCATTTCTCCTTCTTGAGCGGTAGGATTCTTCTTTAATGATAAAACTCGAATCGCTACTTCATTGAGTGGGAAAATCTTATGCAATGTTTTTTTGGCTGTAATCTGTACTTTTCGGCTGACTAGATTTCCGATAAACATTTCAAAAGAGGTATTTTTTAATTCCTCAGCCAACAATGCTTTTAGAGTTTGCCTCAACTGTTTTTGGACTGAACGCTGAGCTTTGCTTTGGGTGATCATAAGTGTTTTTGCTATTAATACTTTTCCGTCCTTACTTCTAAGCACAAAATAATCATCTAAGCGATTAGTATTTTTTCGTACAAGCTTCTTGACATGGGTTGCAGTTAATTCATATCCTACTGCAGAAGCTTTCAAAGTGGTTCCATCGATACCATCTATTTGAAAATTAACATAAGCGTTTTGATCCTTGACATTTCCAGTAAGATCTTTCAAGTTGATCTTTACTTTTCTGCCTACTGCTTGATCAGGAGATGACAAATAAGTTTCACCTAATTCCATTTGCCCAAAGAGCTTGGGAGCTGCTATTCTGTACCAGATTTTCCTGGCAGTATTAACCCGTCCTAATCCTTTCTTAGATGTGTCTTTTGACATAGTCTTGTTCTCTTAAGCCCAGATTTTTGATTTAGATACAAGAAAATCTTAAAGATTTTCTGTACAGAAAGCCGTTTTGAGCTTATTTTGGCTTTCTTGTACCCGAATTAAGCTTAAAACTGGGGGTTATTTAAAAACGTTTGGATTGTAAAGTGGATATTAAAATTCTCACGAAAAGTTTAAAAGAAACAGCCTAAAATGTAGGAAGCCGCTAAAAATGGTAGAAACAATCCTCAGAAAAACAGCCTTTTCTGGAACAGAACCAAAAAAAGGCAATGGTGCAGTCAGAACTCAACCTGTTCCTCTTCCACTTACCATCGAAAATTTAGAAAAAATTCTAAACCAGAGATATGGAAAAACATCCAAAAAGGAAAGCGCCTGGCTTCGTGACCATGCAGATATGAACAGTTATGATCTCTCTGTTTCAGTTGACCGGCGAGAAACAGAGGAAGAAATCAGAGCATATTTAGCAGCCAGAATTGAAGAATCTCCTATCGGATGGCCTCTTAACCATGAGCCTCTAAGCCATGATCCAACTCAGGAAAAATTAAATCTTTTCGTTTATTACCGGCTTGGCAGAGACAACTTCTATATAAAATTCGGCAACATACAACCCAAAAAAAAGGCTTGAGATCATGTGTCGCATAATCGTGGCTTCTGGAAAGATCGACGTGCCTAAGATTATTGAAAGCATGATTTACATGGCGAAAGATGAAAATTCATTGCATGAAATGAACGAAGACGTTCCAGGAAGCTGGCAGCATCCGGATGGATGGGGTATAGCCTATACAGATAAAAAAGGAAATTTTGCAATTAAAAAATCTGCCAAAGCTATTTTTGAAGATCCAGAAGCGCAAAAACTGCATACCCTAAAAACAGATTTCCTAATTCTGCATGTTCGACGTAAAGCTGGCAGCGAGATTGCCCTTGGAAACACCCATCCTTTCGAAACTGATCATTCTTCCTTGGGAACCTGCATATTCTGCCACAACGGCTGCATAGCAGATGAAATCAGTTTTAATCCTATCTTCAAGCCCAAGGGAAAAACTGATTCAGAACGATTATTTTATTCCATTCTCAGCGATATCCAAGAAAATAAAGATACCAAAATTGCTGCAGTTATCAGAAGTAACCTTCAAAAATATAACAAAACCAAAGGCAGCAACATCGTCTTAGCAACCAAAGAAAAGACTTACATCTCCATGAGAAAAAATGAAGTGCCAAAATATTATGGTATGCTTCTCGCAACCGGAGAAGATTTTATCATGGTTAGTTCAGAAAAGCTTAAAACCTTCCCCGATATTTACTGGAAATCTGTCCTTCCTGAGGAAGTTATAATCATTCAAAATAAAACCGCCCAATTTTCCATCAGCAAGGAAAAGATGCCCATCTTAAGAAAATTGGTTGCCTTAATCCAGAATTAATTAACGAAAACTATGGAAATTAAAATATATACCATACCTACTTGTCCTTGGTGTACCAAGGCTAAAGAATGGCTCAAGAAAAGAAAAGTTTCTTTTCAAGACTGCGATGTTTCTGAAAGCCAGAACAGCCAATACCGAGATGAGCTTATAGAAAAAACCGGGCAATTAGGAGTTCCAGTTACCGATTTTAACGGCATTCTAGTAATAGGCTTTAATGAAAAAAAGTTAGAAGAAGCTTTAGAAAAAGCCAAGAAAAAATAATTTAGTTGCCTGCTCTTTCTCAAGACCTTATGACCATCGGCTGTACTTTTGCTGATTTAGCTGATAAATTAGCTAACACTTCTCCCGCATCTTTTCCCTCAAATAAAATGGTATGCAATCCTTCTACCAGCGGTAAGTGTAATCCTAATTTTTCTTTAAATCCTATCGCTCTTTTCACCGCAGTAACACCTTCTGCAACCATTTTCATTTCTGCCAGCACCTCATCTAATTTCCTTCCTTTACCAACCTCTTCGCCAACATGTCTGTTTCGCGAATGCTTGCTGGTAGCTGTAACAATCACATCGCCGATCCCTGCTAATCCGTGGAATGTTTCAGATTTTGCGCCCATCTTCAATCCTATAGTTTTAATTTCTTCAAGACCTTTGGTTATCACATACGCTTTAGCATTGTCGCCTAACTTTTTGCCGTCAAGAATTCCTACAAACACCGCAAGAATGTTCTTCAAGGCAGCGCACAATTGTACGCCAATAATATCGTCGCTCACTTCCACGTTAAAGACAGGAGAATGAAATGATTCCTGAAGCTGCTGCCGTTCCTTACCAGCTTTTCCGGCCAGCACAATACCGCTGAACATGCCCTGGCAAACCTCTTCTGCATGGGTCGGCCCATATAAACAATACACATTTCCAGCAACTTGTTTCTGCACTGCTTCACTCAGGAGCTGTAAGCCTTCACCAAAACCTTTTGAGCAGATAATAACTGGTTGATTCAAAAACAAATGCTTGGCTTTTTCTACCGTAACTTCCACTTTATCAGAAGGAACTACTAATAGAATTACATCGGTATCGGAAACAATCTCTTCGATCTTATGAGAGATAAAAATATTGTCCGGCAAAAGCGCGTTTGGCAATAATTTACAAACTCGTTTTTGCTGCATTTCCTGCGCCTGTTCCTGGAAAAACTCCCAGACTTTAACCTGATGATTATTTTTCGCCAGGGTAATTGCTAAAGCGCTTCCCCAGCTTCCTCCGCCAAGAATTGCAAACTTCATCTGCAAAATACGCCAGAAGAAGTTTAAATAAGTTATGTAGTAAAGAACAAGTAAAATCAAATCATTCTCAAGAAATCAAAGAATCGCCCAAAATAGTTAAACTTTCTTTCTGAATAATCTCATAATCATACCATAATTCTACTTGCAAGTTGGTTGTATACGGACTTTCGCTGGCTAAAGAACCGACACAAATCAGTCGCGCTGATTTTTGTCCAGAATCTAATGAGAATAAACCGCTGCCTTCTACTTGCACTCCTTTAAAATCACAGCTTAATGGTTTCCCGCCTAAGGTTGCGGTTACCAGAGCAACCCTTTCCACTATACCTTTTCCTTTATTTTCAATATTCATGCGCAACTCTACTGCCGTGCCTCCCCTGGGTACAAGTTCAAGTTTTGTTACCGCTAAAGGAGCACCTTGGCCATGATATGAAATTTCTTTTTCCACCGTACAAGCGCCTTGATAGGTTCCATACTCTCCTAAGCCCAAATCAGAAGTAATACAAATAGTCGGTGTAAATTCTACCTTGGAATCATACTCGACCGTGATCCAGTAATCCTGTTGCTCCTCATCTGCGCCTGGAAGTAATTGTTTTAGCAAACCGCTAAACTGTACTCTTTCTTTTTCACCTTCAGGATTAAAAATGCTCTTTCCTTCTAAAGAAGCTAGCTGCTCTTCATCAGAATATAATTCAACATAATAATTATCAAAACCGGCTATGGAAACAATCACATTTTCAATACTGTAAGCAAGCGCATTATGCACTGAGATAGGCAATTCCAATTGCTGTCCTTGATATTCCTCTTTATGTGCAAGAGAAGCTACTTCAATATCAAGAATTCCCTGTTTGTAATTAATATCTGCTCCGCGTTCTGGAGTATTTCCACAGGAAGCGACAAAAAGAAATACCAGCAACAGAAAAATTATTTTCTTCATGATACCAGCTCCGGCGCAGCAGACAACGGCGCAACTTCGATGTTTGGAATTGATTTCACAATCTTATAATCATAATTCATTTTTGCTACAAATGTTTCTACTTCAAAATCATTTTCTGTCAAGCCCTTTAAATCTGGCGGCAAGGTTAAGAAGCATCTCTTTAATTCACTAGGTTCCCGTTTCTTGGTTAAAGCTGAAGAAAGTACAATTTCTCCGCCCTGCAAACAATCGGTATCACCAATCTTTGTTCCATCTATACTGAAGCCGCCGTAGATCAATCCCTCAAAATCATAACTATTCACTTTCAAGACCTCACCACCAGTTCCGCCGACATCGGCAACCGAAAAGGAAAATGTTACCGGCTCATCAACTAACACCAACGGCTCGGTTCCTTCGCCGGTTCCAAACTTAAAATTCAACAAGGCGAATTCTGCCGGCCCTTGTGAAGCTCGTTCTTTCCCTTTAAAGTTGTCTGTTTCTATTTGCTCACGGGTAGCGGCATCAACTTCCTTGCTTACAAATGCCCGCTTCAGGAAAGAAAAAGTCTGCATCCCTGATAACACTGCTGAATATTCTAAAGTATATCTTCCGTTTAAAGCAGTAGTTGGCTGGCAGCTGATCGGGATTTCGCTATCTGTTCCACTTATCTGCACCTCATTACGTTCCTCACCATAGATGAATATTTTTCCAGGAATTTCTTCCTTGCTTTTCTTGAAAACACAGGAAACACTCGCAGTAAATATTTGTTTGCGTGGATTCTGCACACTTAAGGCGATTGGATACAATTTTTGCGCATCAGTGGTTTTCTTAGGAAAATAATCATCAACTTTTAATTCCACTTTAGTAACTTCTTTGATCGCCGTACTTATACTTCCGGCCACTCCTGGACGTTGCCCTTGCTCGATCAATCGCTTCTGCTCGTCTTCGCATTCTTTTTGCTCTTTGTTTTTCTCTAAGGCTGCTTTTGTTGTTTCAATCTGATAACTGCAATAGCGGGTAATCTTTTTCTCTTCGAGACAGGTATCATATTGCATGGTTGCGCTAGTCGCGCTAAAGGTACAAACA
>Ga0209542_10019202_pt1 | contig 10976 bp, 9 predicted proteins | sample RifCSPhighO2_01_FD_184028 | JGI IMG/M metagenome (GOLD analysis project Ga0209542, IMG submission 184028) | Soil microbial communities from Rifle, Colorado - Rifle CSP2_plank highO2_0.1 (SPAdes) (version 2) | ecosystem: Environmental > Terrestrial > Deep subsurface > Rock core/Sediment ...
TTATAAACAGGCAACTGCTCAATAAGAGAGTTAGTCTCACTCACAATATAAGAAAAAGCAACACCGCTTAAAATAATCAAAGTTATTTCAAATAAACCAATTATCTTTTTATTCATTAATATCCCCCACTAACACTCAAACAGCTTCCCACGTTTCCAAAACTGTCTTTGCATTTTATACTGTAAGTCAATCCATTAGAGTAAGACATAGTATGTGCCTTACTAGCACCAGTTAATGCTTTCCCTTTTCCAAATTCAAATGCGCAAGAGTCAGTAGAGTATTCACAAATTGAATTTTCATTAGTAATCACAGATAAACTAGTTCCTGAATTATAAACTCTTGTTATCAAAGGTCCAGTTGAATCTACATAAACCTTAAATGGAATATTGCCCTCTGCAGTGTTTCCAGCCCTATCAATACATTGCAATTTAATATCATAATCCTTAGCAAACAATGCAGTAAATGTTTGTTTATGACTACTCAAACTCGTAGTTGCAAAATCAATATAACTAACTCCATTAAATGAATACTTGCAAAACGCTTTTCCATTATCTATTCCCCCATTTGTAACAATATCAACAGTAACTGAAACGGGTTGAACCGCAGAAACTATTGTCTTATTGTAAGGACTAACAGAACTAATAGTCAAAGGAGTAGCCGTCTTTTTAATAGTATAAACATCACTTGTAGTTGCAACATTTCTTCCTTCAGCTAACATAACTGAACTCTTTTCAACATTAACACCAAGCCATGGCTGATCAGCACATCTGAAATAATATTCCTCATTACTGTTTTCAGTAACATTCAATCTAGCCATACACAACCAACCTTCAATAGTAGACTGACTTATATCATTATAACAATTCACATCATTTTCCATTAATTCATAATTTTGATCGGTTGAACTATATCTACAAGTTGCAGGCTCATTTGTAAAGAACTGCAAATTAAAGAAATCAGAGCTCAAGCCAATTACTCCAGGAGATTCAGGAACAAATTTATTAATTATAGGGCGAGAGACATCATTGCTCGGAGAAACACAAAATCTAACATCAAAAGTATTGTCTGCGGAATTTCCACTCTTATCTTGACAAAGCACATACAAATCATACTGTCCTCTTCTTGTAGGATCAACACCAGAAACCCCCAATGAATCTAAAGTAGGCATTGCCGTGCTTTCAATATGATTAGATACATATCTATTAGTGCTACTATCAAAGAAAGAATCTTCCATATCCTTATAACCATTGTCAGGCCTCACAGAAGATATTTTACACTGCGCTGGCTCATTTGTCAAAATATCAAAAATCACAGGAGAAGATTCTTGTAAACACCCATCAGATTCAGAACTTTTAATTTCAACTCCATTGCTAAATTCTTCAAAAGAAAATCCTTCAGGCAGAGAAGTTTTATTAAAACTAATTGCAGGAGCAGAAGCATCATTAGGAGCAATATTTACGCAAACCTCATCAATAGTATTAGGGTTTAATAAATCACAAGTCTTTCCCAAACTCCTACATTTGTATGCAGTACACTCTCCATTGACCCCAAGTGAATTACATTTAGAGCAATCAGCTCCCCCTGAAGGTGGCTCCCAAGGCAAACATGAAAACTCTACTTTAACTTCTCGGTATTCCCCAACCCCCGCAGCAATTAAAATTATAACAATTATAGCAACAACTATTGCAATTATCCAACCTATAGGTCCCGCAAAAGTGCTATATGTAAGAAATGCATAAACACCAGGTACAAAAGCAACAATTGCAACTGCCGCAACAGCACCCACAATTACTGCAATCAATAAATCATCACCTTCCAAATCAAAAGCAAGTCCAATAATATAACCAATTCCAGCACCAATCAATGCAACGTTAAGAACACCCCCCCATCCAGCAAGTGCAAAATTACTTCCAGTTAAACTAATTCCTTGACTAATTCCTAAAAGTCCAACAGCACCCAAACCAAATTGTGCAACTTGATTCGCAAGGGCGTTAGGATCATCAAAGTCAAAATCAATTCCAAACAAACCCTCAATTTGTTCTTGAGATAGACCATCAACTCTTTGCCCAGACTTTGGAGTAATATATTTTTTTAATCCATTTACATAAGCATCAGATATCTTAGGACTCTTACCACCCTTTACAGAATATCCATCTCCTAATTTTCCAGCAAGATTAACATGACTTCCGCAATCTCCTAAACTCATACACAAATTATTCATTTTTTCTATAAATTCAGTGTCTCTGCATCCGCAATTTATTTTGCAATGCCACTTAAAATCAATCCCTTTTTTTTCATAATAAGTGCAAGTCTGAGACGCAGCTGCACAAATAAATTTAGAATCTTCAGATTTAGGCCCTTCTACTAAATCAAGTCCAGGAGGATATTTAGGTACACAAACATCAAACTTAAACTTATCAATTTCAGTATGTTTTAAATAACAATCAGGATTTTTCTCACATTGAGCAAGTTTATCTTCATTTTCATTATAACTAGTGCATAATACTCCAGTATTGGTTCTACATTGAGCTGTTGTAAATCCATTGTCTGCAGCATCACTCTCAACACATAACCCATTTCTAAATTCTGCGCAAGGCTGTAGTCTAATCTCTCCCTCATAACATAACTCCTTAAAATGTCTGCTCCCAGGGATATCTACGGCTCTTTCCTCGCTCGTTGCATCAGCTCCATCAAGCCCCGTCCAAGAATCAAAAGAGCACCAACTAGAGCCATGTTGTCTTTTATTTCCGTCTTTATCAATACAACTTAAATCCTTGCATACATACTGCCCGCTGACAGGCTCTTTATCTTTAGAGCTGGGAGTTCCGCAAATACTCCCTTTCAAATAATCGCAATTTCCACATCTTTGCTGATTAGCTAAATTATTAGTTCCAGATGAAATTAAGCAACTCTTATCCAAAGGTACAACTGTGTTCCAGTAAGAATCAACTTTCAATTTAGAAGAATCATAAACATTAGCCCTATTTCCACAACTATCTATAAAATAAACTGCATCTTTTCCATCAAAACATTTAGTATTAGATGTAATTTCACAGTTAGTATTTAATTGATTATTAGTGCACAAAGTATCAACATAAAATTCCCCTCCTCTGTTTAAACATTTACTTTCAGAAATAAATTCACAATTATATTTATTCAATTCAGGAATTAGCTCTAAAACACAAGCGCCTTCTCTTTGAGTCTTAACTTTTTGTAAGCACTGTATTTCTCCAGTAATTTGAGAATCCCATTGTACTTTAGAACCCAAAGTTTTTCCCAATGTATTACATTCTTGTTGAGTGGATAATTTAGCTTGGCTTGCTCCTCCAGAACCATCAGGATTAATCAAACAACATCTTCTATTACATTGAACAGGTGTATCAACACTCCAAACACCATTTTGAGCTTCACAAGTTGCTTTCGGAGTTCCAGCACTGCAAATTCCAAGATTAGAATCAAAACACGTTCCCAATTGACAAGAAGAAAAATCACTTCTCCTTCCAGGAAAACACGAAGAAGTGCATTTATCATTGCAAATATCAGAAACATATTCTTGACAATAAGCTCCACTTTTATCAAGCAGGCAAGTCTGCAAAGATGTTTGAGCAGAAACCAATCCTTTAGACAAATAATTCAAAGCTTTTTCTCTCAAAAATGAAATAAATTTATTCTCTTTATTATAAACAGGCAACTGCTCAATAAGAGAGTTAGTCTCACTCACAATATAAGAAAAAGCAACACCGCTTAAAATAATCAAAGTTATTTCAAATAAACTAATCACTTTGATGCCCATCAGAACCATCCAGCTGGTAAGGCACATCCCCTCGTAGCCATTCTAAGAGTCTCACCAGTATTCTTATTTTTAATAGTGTATATATTAGTTGTATCTTCCATCATATAAACTCTAATATCATATTCGGGATAAAGCGCCATGAATCCATCGTTGCTGAAGTAACACCATTTTGCTTCTTGCATGACTATTTCATTCACAACAAAACCTATGCTTTGTATTTTGCTATTAACAAAAGTATCAAATCTGCTGAATTTTCTTGATTCTCCAGATTTACTAATAGTAATATCATTTTTTAAAACAATCTCAACAACTTCAGGTTTTAGACTAGCTTCAACAATTACATTTCCAGAACTAGAAACATCATAATTTCTTCTATCAAGTTCCTGCTTTAATGAAGAAAAGCATTGTTCAGCATCATCTTTGATGTTATCTAAAAACTCTTTCTCTAATTGAGTAACATAAAGAGGATATTGATTCACGCAAGGCTCAAAATTATTAATATTTTTACATAAATAAGTAACATAATTTCCTTTAAATAATACTTTATCTTCAGAATTAGGAAATCCTCCTCCAACAAGCATATCATCTAAAATAACTCTGGCTCTTTCACGTATGCAAGAGCTCAAGTAAGCTTCAGGATTATCAAAATCTTGTTCTCTAAGAGAAACTTTACCTCTATTTATTAGCAAAAGAACGGCAATTATGACTACAATAATCAAGGCAACAATGACAAATGCAGTAACCTGTCCTTTTTTATTCACCATCTCTCCAAAATACATCTCTCAAAAGAAGATTTGTTTATTTTTATACTCTTTGTTGCTCTTTCTTATTAAAAATCATCTCCATCCAGATATGGATAACTGCATGGGATGTAGCTCTTTGTTTTTGCAGTTGTCCATTAGAGAACTGCGGACAAAATGTGCTATAAGCTACGCAGTTCTCTATAATATCTTTTTCTTTCTTAAATATCTTAAAACCCATTTTTTCATAGAATCCAGCAGAACCCATTCGCTCGTAAGTTGTGAGAAAGACTCTATTGAACTTCCACTTACAATATTCTAATGCTTTTTTAATTAAAATTTTCCCAATTCCAGCACCTCTATGTAATCTATCAACATACATTCTTGAAATTCTTGCACAATTACCTTCTTTCTTAATTCCAATTGTTCCCATAATTTTACTATTTTCTTTGGCTATTAAAAATAACTGAAAATTTTTATTAATATTATCCAAATCATTCAAACCTTTGGCAGGAGAATTGAATATTTCCTCAAGATTATGTAAGATAAAATCCTTAACTTCTTTATTATTTTCTTTTTTATAAAGAACTATCCTCATACAAAATTAGTTATAGTAAATAGATTATAAAATCTCCTAAACCAAAAAGCTTAAATAATACAAAATACATCTTTTGTATTATGTCAAAGCGTATCTGATGAACGCTTTGAACATGCCAAAATTTAAAACAAGGAAATCAAAAATTTTTAAGATGAATGAAAAGTTAACAACTATCCGTTTAAGCTCAGATACAGACAAGGAGCTCGAAAGATTAGCAAGAGCCAGGGGCACGGACAAGTCTAAATTAATAAGAGACCTTATTCTTCTTGGAATAAAAGAAAAGAAGCTCCAAGAAGCACTATATTTATACTCTAAAGGAAAAATTTCAATGTGGAAAGGAGCGCGGATGGCAGGACTTTCCTTATGGCAGATGATGGAAGTAATTGCAGAAAGAAAGATTCCAATGCCTTATGGAATTAAAGAGCTGGAAGAAGATTTAAAGGGCCTAAAATAATATGATTGTATCAAATACAAGCCCATTATTATATCTAGCAAAGCTTGGTAAATTAGAGATTTTAAAAAAACTATTTGTAAAAGTATTTATTCCTGAAGAAGTTTATGAAGAAGCAGTATTAAATGGAAAAGAATTCATAGATTCAAAAGTAATAGAAAGAGCAGTTAATGAAAAGTGGATAGAAGTAAAATCTGTATCTAATAAAAATAAAGAAATATATGATGAAATTGACATAGGGGAGTCAGCAGCAATTGAACTCGCTAAGACATTAAACGCAAAATTATTGTTAATTGATGACGCTCCTGCCAGGGTCCTTGCAGAAAGTTTTGGTTTATCTGTAAAAGGCACATTATACATCTTATTGAAGGCATATAATGAAAAAATAATTAACAAAAATGAAATTAAAAGTTTATTATCTAGATTAATTTTATTAGGTTTTAGAATATCTCCTGAATTATATGGAGAGATATTAGAAGAAATAGGTAAAAATTAATATTCTTTCTAATCAATCATCTTGCTCAACTCTAGGAGCTAAGACAAAAGAAAGCATTACCTTCCCAGATGGGAAGTTCAATCTCATTGGATGATTGTCTGAAAAATTTATTTCAGCTCTGTTTGCTATTTTTGCACCCTTGACAAACTTGCCCAAATATTCCAGAGAAAATCTTGCAGAGCTTGCATCAGAAAATATTTGTGCCTCTTCATTAGAAAACTCATTTCTGGCAGAATGCAAGTTGCTTGATTCAATGATAAATTTATCCGGCTGGGCTATGAATGTACAGGCATCAGCGACAACAGAACAGTCTTCAATCGCATCAACAAATGCCTGTGCATCCATCTTTATCACACTCTTAAATTCCCAGGCAGGCATTTGTTTCTCATCGCCTTCAACATCTATCAAAGCAAGAGAAAACTCTCTCTTTATTTTGTCATTAATGGCAATCTTCAAAGAGCTTTCTTCCTTTTCAATTACAAGAGAACTGCCCATTTTGCATCTTCTCATTATAGAGTTTAAGTTTTCCAAGTTCACTCCAAGTGTTTCATCTTTATCAACTACAAATTCAGAGAATAGCTCCGCAGGGATATTAAAGTAAGCCATCGCAACATTTGCAGGGTCGAGAGCAGTTAAGCTCATTCCATCTTTGTTTACTTTAATCTTGACTTCTTTAACCAATTCAGAAATAATGCTTATTAATTGTGCTAGAATCCTAGGATCTTCAAGTTTTAATCGCATGAACTCAACAAGATAGTTTACTTTTAAGGATTATGGTGGTGTTAGGGTATATAAAAAATAAAAATAAAAATAAAAATAAATTTAGTTAGATACAGCGACCATTTGAGCAGGTAGCATTTGTATTATTTAATGCAATTTTGCAGTTTTCAGAGACCATGATTGCATAACCAGTTACATTAATTTCAGGCACCTGTTCACTACATGCAAACTCATAAACAGTTTCGTTCAAACAAAAATCATAGAATGGTCCATAATGTGTTGAATTTATTGTAAAGTTTATAACGCCAGCCATAGTAAAGTCGATACCAAAATCTCCATCAATGCAAGAGTTTGGGTCAACTTCTACAAAGTTTTCAAAATTCCAAGCAGAGCCAAAAGCAATAATTCCAAGAGCCACTACACTAAATATCAATCCCAGTTGTATTTTATTTATTATCATTTTTCACCTCCTTTCATATATTATTTTATCAAGTATTATCTAAAGGCATACGCCATTAGAGCATCCTCTAGGACATCTGTAGGTAGTGCCTTGGACAGTACCATTGTATCCACAATGATATTCATCCAAAGTCATATTATCTCTGCAAAAGTCCTTATAGATATAATTTGTTTGATTAACAGTCCAATTGACAATCCCAAACACACAAGGTATATCTCCATTGTCGCTATCCGTACAAGAGCAAGACATAGAAGGATGACATCTACTACCACCACCTCCATAAGCAAAATATTGGCAAAAGTAAGGGATAGATATTCCAGTTCCACTAAAATTAATTGTTAAGTTAGTAGCACTAATTGAGAAAAAGCTATCATCTATATCTGTTGTATCTGGTGAGTCGGAATCCAAGTTTTGAGTTGTTTGTTTAGGGGCTAAATCAGGAGAGTCATTAAAATATAAGAATACCCCCAAGACAACCACAATGGCAATAATCCAAATCACCAACTTATACATAATAGAAATAAACCTCAAGGGTATATATATATCTCTAAAATTAACCATAACAATTCATTTAAAGCAGACAATTACAAAAGTATTATGTCAGAGGTGCCAAGTTCTTCAACATCAGTTAAAGAAAAGTCAGAAAAAGAAAAAAGAGTAAGAGCTATAACAAAGTTATATTACTCAAATCCTAAAGTGCAAGAAACTCTTTTGGAATTTGCAAAAAACAGAGAAGTTGTCCCTAGATATTATGAATCATTTGGAAAACGTCCCGATACATTGCAATATATTTCAGACATAATGGGTTTAGTAAACAAGGGAGCCACTTCTTTTCATGCATCAGAAGAAATATGGCACGACCCCTTATCTATAAGCTCAGATATGTCTCAAAAAGAACTTTCAGATATAAGAAAATCATGGGACTTATTGATAGATATTGACTCGCCATTTTTAGATTATTCAAAAATTGCAGCATTTTTATTAGCAGAAGAATTAGAAAGATATGGGATATCAAGCTATGGAATAAAATTTTCAGGATCCAAAGGTTTTCATTTAATAATACCTGGAAATTGTTTTCCTGAAAAATATAACAACTTAGAAACTAGAAAGATGTTTCCAGAATGGGCAAGGGCAATAGTTCAATTTTTAATGATAAAAATAAAATCAGATTACAACAAAAAAATAAAAGAATTAGGAATAAATTTTGATGCAGTTAAAGAACGCATGAATTTATCAGAAAAAGATCTTGTTTCTATTAAATGTCCTAACTGTAACAACCCAGTAATAAAAACAAATCTGGTTTATTTTTCATGTGAAAAGTGCGGAATCCCTTATCAAAGGCCGGATTATAAAATAACAAAGAAAAGAATAAGATGTACTGACGGCAGTTGTTCGGGATTCATGTCATTAATTAAAGAAGAAGACTATTACTTCTGTAAAAATTGCAGAACAAAATTAAGCACAAACAAAGAGGATATTCAATCAAACACAAGACATAAAATACAAGAAACAAGAGAATCAAGAAAAAACATAACTTCAAGTGAATTTAATGAAGAACTTGCAGGAGAAAGAATAGCTTCACTAGACCTTGTTTTAGTAGCTCCAAGACACTTATTCAGAATGCCTTATTCTCTTCACGAAAAGACTGCATTGTCAAGTATTGTGTTAGACAAATCAGAAATCATGTTATTCACCCCCAAAGACGCAAATCCTATGAGAGTAACAATAAAACCATTTTACAAAACATCAGACAAAAAAGAAGCACATCTCTTGTTAAGAGATGCTGTTAGTTGGTATGAGAAAAGCAATTTAGTTTCAGAATCAGGTAAAAAAAGAATTTCAGAAGAGTATGCTTCAGATTTTACTGGAGTAACTGAAGACATGTTTCCACAATCAATAAAACAGTTACTAAAAGGGCTTCAAGAAGGCAGAAAAAGAGGTTTGTTTATATTAATAACTTTTCTGAAATCATTAAATTATCCAAATGATTACATAACTCAAAAAGTTCATGATTGGAATAAAAAAAATGACCCTCCCTTGAAAGAAGGTTACATAAAATCACAACTTGATTGGAATTTTAAACAAAAAAAGAAAATCCTTCCTCCAAATTACAATAATGACAGTTTCTACAAAGATTTAAATTTAATAAAAGAAGGCGCGCAAATAAAATACAAAAATCCTCTAGTTGAAGTAGCAAGAAACTTAAGAATTAAGAAACAAAAAAATCAATGATTCAAATCAATAGTGATAAACTGCCTATTGATAGCTTGTGTTGCATGTCTTAAAGCAATTTGATGTCTCAGAGATTTCAGAACAATAAAAATTGCAAAAGATATAATGATAACAAGTGCCAGCCATGAAATAGTTCTTAGATTATTATCTGATATCGCAAAACCTGAAATTCCTCCAGCAGTCAGTCTAACTTGTTGTTGTCTGCTTACAATATTCAATCCATCAGAAACTTCCATAACTAAAGTGTAATCTCCTATGGAATTTTTAGGAAGTTCAAACTCACCATATTTTTCAATTCTTTCCCCAGATAATACTTCAATAGGATCAAAAGAACCCTCTGCCAAAACATTTCCTCTAGAATTCATGAACTTATAAGTAGCTCTTAAATTATTAGAATTATCAGCAAAATTTTCAAGGGCATAACTAACTCTTAGTTTAGTTCCAATACGCTCAGAGTTTAGAACTGTAAGTTCAAACTCTCCTCCAGTTACCTCAACTTGATAAGTCAGGCTAGAATTAACTTCCTTGCAATTTATCCTGATTGTAGAAAAATATTCACCAACATCTGCATTCAAAGGCACACTAACAGAAAAAATATAGTCAACAAACTGTCCAGGACTCAAGGAATAAATGTCTCTTCCAGATATCCAATCAGATATGCCTCCATTAGCAGTAAAGTAACAATCATTAAGGAACCTAAATCCCTTATTTTCAGCTCTCAATTGTATTGCTTCAGATTCTCCTCTATTTATCTTAAGTTTTTCTAAAGTCGCAAGTTCTAAATTAAACTGGGAAGGTCCTCCAAAACCAATGCTTCCTCCACCGCCACCACCCCCAGAACTAGATCCGCCTCCAGAACCAGAAGGAATAGAAACAGTAAAACTACTTCTTGTGATATTTACATTTCCAGCAGAATCATTGACAGCCATCCATAGAAAATAACTGGATGGAGTATCAACATTAAAAGTCGTATCTTCACAATCAACAAGAAGAGAATTCCCAATAACAGGAATTCCAGTTGCAGCAAAGGTCACATTGTAAGTGCACTTCACAGGGCTTGCATCAACATAGCTCAATGATATAGGAATATTTGAAAGACTTGAGTAAACACCACTAGGATTATTTATTGTAACATTAGGTCTAAGAGTATCAACATGAACAGTCCTATTAGAAGTAGTTGCTCTATTTCCGATAGAATCATTGCACGAAATTGCCCACAAGTAATTTCCATCATTCAAGCTCAAGTTAAATATGCTGTTCGCCCCAGATGAGATTCCAAAATCAGTCTTGTTTAAAGAATAATTTCCATTAAAGTTTCCATAGAGGCTACACGAACTCAAAGTAACATCTGTTGCAGTAAAGTTGAAAGATAGATTATGATAGTTCAAATAAGCATTGTTTGATGGGGCATAAAGTTCAATAGATGGTGCTCCAACTTGAACTGAAAAAGAAGTATCACCAAAACCAATATTTCCAACACTATCAT
>Ga0209542_10019205_pt1 | contig 10975 bp, 4 predicted proteins | sample RifCSPhighO2_01_FD_184028 | JGI IMG/M metagenome (GOLD analysis project Ga0209542, IMG submission 184028) | Soil microbial communities from Rifle, Colorado - Rifle CSP2_plank highO2_0.1 (SPAdes) (version 2) | ecosystem: Environmental > Terrestrial > Deep subsurface > Rock core/Sediment ...
CAACTGGCTGTTATTCAGGCCCAGCTTGATTTAGGCCAGGAAGGTGCAGCCACCGAAAGCTTCACTGACCTTTCAGTTACGAACCTGAGTGTCTTGGGTGACACAGTTCTCGGGGATACAGTAGTCAATGGCAAGCTCAATGTGGGGACCTTGACCTTCGACAATATTGACCAGAGTATAAATGCGGTCGGAACTCTGAAAATCCAAGATTTAGCTTTAGGGAATATCGAATTCTTAGGCGGTCTGATAACTTTTGATACGGATGGAAATATTGTAGCGAAGGAGGTTACTGCTGAGAAGTTTAATGTAGCTGGCGCCTCCGCCGGAACCGGAACCCTGCCTTCAGGAGAATCTGAAATATTTATTGAAACAACGGCAGTCACTACGAACTCGCTTGTATTTGTAACTCCAAAGCGCGCACTTGCCTTCCCATTAGCTGTCACCGAGAAAGACCCAGGTACAGGCTTCCGGGTGGAGCTGCCAGCCATTCAAAGCATCGAAACCGAATTTGACTGGTTTATTGTTGATAAAACTAATTAAGTACTCCACCCTTTTATTCCCTCCTCTAGATTAGAGGAGGGTTAGGGAGGAGTACTAAATATAACTAATATGCCTAACTTTATATATAACAATTCCAAAAGGAAAACTCAAAGACGGTACATGCGCAAACATATGACTGATGCAGAAAAAAGTTTGTGGTCAAAAATCAGAAAAAAACAATTAGGAGTTGCGTTCCGTCGACAGTACAGCATAGGCCCATATATTGTTGATTTCTATTGCCCAGAAAAACGTGTAGTTGTCGAAGTGGACGGCAAACAACACACAAATACAAGAGATTACGACGAATACAGAACAAGTTATTTGGAAGCTCTGGACATCCAAGTTATTCGCTTTTGGAACAGCGAAGTATATAACTCCATAGATCGAGTAATAACAAAGATCATGTTAGTATGTACTCCCCCTGTTTCCCCCTCTAAATTAGAGGGGGACCAAGGGGGCGTAATAGCAGAGGGGAGTATTTATCGAAATAACTTATGAAAAGTAAATTCTCTACTGTCTACAGTCTACTGTCTACTTTCAAACGCAAGCTTCGCCTGCATACATGGATAGGTATAGGAATAATAAGCATTCTGTTACCTATTGCCATATTTCGATTTATTTATAGTGTTGTGGCTGCTCCTCCTGTGGCTAACACCCGCTGGACTTTTGATGAGGCTCAAGGCGCAACTGCTCAGGATTACTCAACCAACGACAACGACGGGACTATCACAGGCGCAACTTGGGTGGAAAAAGACAGATGTTTGGACGGCAACTGTCTTTCTTATGATGGCGCGGATGACAGCGTCGCACGAAGTGCGGGCGATGATGCCGACATGGACTTTGCGGCAGCTGACAGCTTTACCATATCTTTATGGTATAGACATTCTCCAGAATCAGCGGGAACCGATGTAATAGCAGTCAAACTAGAAAGTACTGGTACAGATGGAGGCTATATTATCCAGGAAGAATCAGATGGCGATATCACTTGTGCAATAGAAGACGATGACGCTGATACCACTATTGATATAACAATTTCTTCTACTGCAGCAACTTACGATGACAATAAATGGCACCATATCGCCTGCGTAAAAAATGGAACCACGAGCCTTACCTTATATATAGATGGCGGCCAGATTGTCCAAGACACAGGGCTAGGTTCTGTAACAACATTAGAAAATGATGAAACTTTTTATCTGGGTGCTGACAATGGAGGCACAACCAATGAGTTTACAGGCTTTATTGATGAATTCAGGATGTATCGTAGTGCATTAACTGCGGCTGAAATCATAGTAGATTTTAATTTTGGGGCAGCAGCCCGCTTTACGGACCAACCAAGCGACTTTTTGACAGAGGGCTTGGCGGGTTATTGGAAAATGGAAGAAGGTGCAGACAATACTTGTACTATAGCCGCTGCGGATGCTTGTGATAGTTCAGGCAATGGATATGATGGAACAAAAACTGCTATGGAAAGTGCCGATTGGGTTGGTGCTAAATTTGGCAACGGGCTGCAAATGGGTGGAACTGATGAATATGTTGATGCGGGAGACGTCAATCAATTGGACAGTGCGAGTACAGTAACAATAGCCTCGTGGGTTAGGCGCACTGCAGCTGGAAACATTATCGAGATTTCAAAGTCTTCAGGAAACAATAGTATCATCGATGTAGAACTGTGGTCAGATGGAAATATATATTTTGCTGTAGGGGATGGCACAAATATGAGCACTGGCGACGGCAGTACCTTGAATGATACTTCGTGGCATCATGTGGTTTTGGTATTTGACGGTAGGCAAACAGGAAACTCAAACAGATTGAAGGGATATGTTGATGGTCAAGAACGAACTTTAACAATAACTGGCACGGTACCTGCAACAACAGGAAATTACTCCCGAAATTTCTTCATTGGCAGAGGAGGAGAAACTGCAGATTTATATACAACCGGCTATTTTGATGAAACTAGGATCTACAACCGCACCCTTTCCCCTGCCGAAGTCAGAGCTTTATACAACTGGGCGCCAGGGCCAACTGCTTATTTTAAGCTGGATGAGGCAACTGGACAGAATGTCACTGACTCTAGTGGAAACGGTATCGCTGCAACTTTTGGTAACTCCTCCTCTGTAGAAAGCGTAGATCCACTATGGACACTTGGAAAATTCGGCAGTGCTGCCAGGACAGGGCACACCGACGGTGATGAAGCTATAAATATTGCCACTTCTAATCTTTTTGATGTAAACGCCACTGGTAGCTTTACTATCTCAATGTGGATACGCCGCATAGGTAGTGAAACGTTTCAAGCGGCTGCTTTATTATTTGACAACTGGAACTTTGCCCCAGGATGGGATCTGGGAATGAACGGTGATGTTGACTCCAACACGCTCTTTTGGGATCTAGATGACAATACTCAAACCCACACTGTAACCAGCACCACAGGTTTTAGTTCAAATACTGCTTGGACACATATAGCTGCGGTACTGGACCGTACCTCAACGGCTACTACTGCAATCTATATAAACGGCGTCAAAGAAACTGTAACAACTAGCGGCGACGCTTTGAGTACAATAGACGGACTTGTAAGTAGCCAGGGAGAGTGTATCGGTGGCGACTCTGTAGGAACTTTGTGTCGTACTGACAACCAAGCAGCATTTAATGGTGAGATTGATGAAGTGAGGTTTTACAACTATCCCAGAACAGCACAGCAAATAGTTGAAGACATGAATGCAGGGCACCCGACAGGTGGCTCGCCTATTGGTTCCCAGGCAGTCTGGTGGAAATTTGATGAACAGTACAGCACTACTGCCCAGGATTTGGCTGATTCTGTACAGTCCGATGGCACGATTTCTGGAACCTCAGTCTGGTTAACCTCCACTTCCTGTAAAATAAATGGCTGTCTTAATTTCGATGCGGCTGGTGAGGTAGTTACTGTCGCTACCGCTTCTGATACCGAAATTGACTACAATGGAAGCGAAAAATTCTCGTTCTCGGCTTGGGTATATGTGGTTACTGCGCCCGGAGCGTCAGATGAAGACATAATAATCGGCAAATGGGATGAAACTGCTGCAGCAGAACTGCGAGCTTACAGGCTATACATCACAGATGCTGACACAGATAATGCAATTAATTTAGTGGGTGAGCTATATGATGAGAGCGCAAACCAAGCAATTTCAGCGGCCACAACTAGTGAACCTATTGCGCTTAACACTTGGTATCACGTCGTTTTGACCCATAACGGTGGAGTCGCAGGCACGGCAGGAGATCTGGAAACTTACATAAATGGTCTAAGTGTAGCCACTAACTCAGCCAATGCAAGCTTTTTGGGAGTGGATGATGTTGCCAGTGACTTTACAGTTGGAGATTATGATGCTACTGACGCTTTCGCCGGCAACACCACATTCACAGGCAGAATTGATGACGTACAGGTTTATTCGGATGAGTTGACTGCTGACCAAGTCAAAATAGTTATGAATGCAGGATCCGCTGCCTCCTACTCGGTTTTGAGTACTACCAGTGAAGAGGCAGATGTGGCGGGTTCCCAGGGCAATCCACCAGTTGGGTATTGGAAAATGGACGAGGGTAGCTGGACTAATAACTGCTCCACTGACACTGTTTTTGACTCATCCGGCAATAGTCTCAATGGCGACGCCTGCCCCAATTCAACTGGCCCGATAGGAGGGGCTATAGGTAAATATGGCAATGCTGGGGATTTTGATGGAAGTAATGACTATGTATATCTAGGTTCGCCGTCAACACTGAACCTAAGTGGAGAGATGTCAATCTTTGCTTGGATTAAGCCCGACAATCTAACAGCGGACCAGGACATCATAGGTCAGTGTAGTACTGGAGCAGGCGGTCAGTTTGAGCTGGACCTGGGCATTGGCGCTAATGATAATAAAATCAATGTTTGGTGGGGAAACACCGCCATTGATAATTCGACTACCAACTTAACAACGGGGCAATGGTATCATGTAGGTTGGGTCAGGACTGGATCAAGTGGAAATTGGACCAGCGGGATTTATATAAACGGAGCGCTTGACAAAACAACCACCGGCATTGCCACCAACGCTGGCTCTCAATTAGCGACAGCAATCGGCAGATGCGGAGACTACACCGTTAGTAATTGGTTCAATGGTGTAATTGATGAAGTAAAAATATATAACTACGCCCGCACTCCTGCTCAAATCGCCTATGACTTCAACCGCGGGGGGCCAATTGGCTGGTGGAAAATGGATGATTGTACAGGCACAAATGTAAATGATTTGTCTCTTAATGCTGATTTAGGCAGCGCCAAAGACGGCACTTGGAGCGGCACTACAGCTCCTAATACCGGAGCCGGCACCTGCTCTGCAGTTGATACTGCAACAGCCTGGTACAACGGTAGAAATGGGAAGTACAATTCTTCTCTTGATTTTGATGGAGTTGATGATCAAGTAGCTGTAACAAATGTTGATGCAATAGACTTAAACGTCGGACTTTTAAATGGCTTTACTTTTGCAGCCTGGGTTTACCCCAACTCTGATGGCGAAACAGATGTCGGAGAGATATTTGACAAAGGAACCAACACTTATTGTCGTACAGATACGGAGTCTGCTAGCCGGGTTGATATTGAATGTAGGCTAGATCTCACAACTGATGCTGCATTTAACGTATCTTCTGCAATTCCCATTAATCAATGGAGTCATATTGCATTTAGTTGGACACAAGACGCTGATGACGAAGTAACTATTTGGATAAATGGAGTTGCCAATACTTCAGTCGCAACTTTTGATGGCACTGCCCCGGCGGATGCTAACAATTTAACAATTGGTGGCACACCAAACTTTGACGGCCAGATTGATGATTTTAGAATTTATCCTTATGAACTTGGCACCGCGCAGATTAGGAAAGTCATGAATGAAGGAAGTGGAGCCAGATTTGGCCCAGTGACTGGTTCGCCGTAAATAAAAATAAGACCTATATGACCTATAAGACCAATACGTCCAATTCTATAATTCCACCCCATGGTGGATACAGAAAACTCAAGTCCTATCAGACTGCTGAGATCGTTTTCGATTTAACACGAACTTTTTGCGAAAAGTTCGTTTATAAGTCCGATAAGTCCTATAGGACCTATGACCAGATGGTCCAGGCAGCCAGAAGCGGTAAGCAAAACATTGCTGAAGGATCACAAGTCTCGGGGACTTCCAAAAAAACGGAATTAAAATTAATCAGTGTTGCCAGAGGCAGTCTGGAAGAGTTGTTAGTAGATTATGAAGATTTTCTAAGAACTAAAAAACTACCCCTTTGGGGAAAAGACGACGCCCAATCGCGAGCTGTTAGGCAGCTCGCTTATAGGTCTAATAGGTCTTATACGACCTATAAAGGCTGGCTCCGCCAGCCCGAATCAGCTGCCAATTGCCTGATTTGTCTCATCCATCAGGCAAATTTTTTACTGGACCAGCAGCTTAGAAGTTTAGAAAAAGACTTTTTGAAAAGTGGTGGCTTTACTGAGCGCCTTTACCATGCGCGCAAAGCGCGCAAATACGACCTATGAGACCTATACGACACATACGTCCTATCACCTGGGTCAGCCTTGGCCTATTGGTTGTACTATTGCCCATTGTATTATTCACACTATATCGCCCTGGCGTGTCACAGGCCGAGTGGTTCAATGATGCCTGGGGCTATCGCCAGCCATGGAGCTTTACTCACAATGCAGCCCTCAGTGATCGCCGCGTAACTTTTACAATTGATACACAACCTCTTACAACAGACAAACTTCAAGCAGATTGCGATGATATAAGGTTCACCGATAATTCCGGAAAGCTTTTGAGATTCCAGCTCACTTCAGCTTGCGATCTTGCAAGTACTACCTTTGATGTAGTGATACCCACAGTTATCAGTGGCTTAAACTCTGGCTATATTTATTATGGCAATCCCGGAGCATCAACCGCCAGTGAAGATATATCAGCTTTCACTTCCCTTTCCCCTTCAGGCGGCGCGCCTGCTTTTACTGCTGAAGAAGAAGGCACTTCCCCGGTAACATACTGGGCGCTTGATGAAGGGACAGACAATACATGCCCTAATGGCACTGATGACATTTGTGATTCGGGGCCAAGCGTAAGCGGTGGGACGCGGACAGGCGCAACCTGGCAAACAGAGAATATGTGTATAGCCGGCAAGTGCTTATTATTTGATGGCACTAATGACGTAGTAACTGTTACAAATACTGTTGCCAATATTCAAGCAGTTAGCTTTTGGGTAAAAGTAATGTCTACCTCCACAACTCAGGAGATACTTGACCTAAATGCCACTGATTATTTCTCTTCAGTTTCAGGGACATTAACTGTAAATGGCTTTGGTACGGATACGATATATATTGATGCAGTCTCCGGAGCAACTACGCTCACAGCCAACAAATGGCACCATGTAACGGTAACTACAACAACCGCCTTTTCCGCTTCAAGCATCAGAATGGGCCAAATCGGGGCTAACTTTGGCAATGTATTTTTAGACGAAGTCAAGCTTTATACTTATGCCCTAACTGCTGCTCAAGTTAAAGCCAACTTTGCGTCAAAAGGAATTTCAGACGGTGTCTCCGCGCGCTTCGGCCAGCAAGATAATGCATTTTTGAATGATGGACTGGTGGGATATTGGACTATGGATGAAGCAAGCTGGACCAATAATTGTTCCACAGACACAGTCCTCGATAGATCTGGAAATGACAACAACGGTGACTCATGTCCTAATGCTACAGGGCCAACTGGAGGTGCTGGTGGCAAATTTGGCAATTCAGGGGATTTCGATGGTTCAAATGATCAGATAAGTATTCCCGAAAGCACTTCTCTAGATATAACTAGTGAAATAACACTGGCGACATGGATTAACCCTGATTCAAATGGACAAAACAACGATGGACGTATTATCAACAAGGCCGACTCTTACCGTTTGAGATTAAATTCTTCATCACAGTTAGAGTTTAGTGTTGGAGGTACATTCGAAGTCTCCACAGGAACAGTATCTTTTAGTACTTGGCAGCATGTTGCAGTAACTTATAACGACGTTGCAAACCTGATAAGCTTTTATATAAATGGCGCTTCGGCTGGAACGGTAACTACAACCGATTCTGTCACGTTAGCTAATCTGGGAACTTTTATCGGAAATTGTGACGTCTTCACTTGCACATTTGATGGCCGGATTGACGATGCTCGCGTTTATAGCCGTGCTCTCTCCCCTGCTGAAGTCAGAAATTTATACAACTGGGCGCCAGGGCCTGTGGGGTATTGGAAGATGGATGAAGGTTCTTGGACTAATAACTGCTCCACTGATACTGTTTTTGATTCTTCAGGGAATGGAAATAATGGCGATGCCTGCCCAAACTCAACTGGTCCCACTGGTGGAGCAACAGGAAAGTTTGGCAAGGCTGGACAGTTTGACGGAAGCAATGACTACGTAAGTGTGCCAGATGCTGCCAATGGAGTACTTGATCCCGCCGCTATAACTCTAACTGCGTGGGTATATATAAATGGCTCTGTCAATTTTGATGGGAATATCTTTGAAAAAGATTCTAACAATGGCTATAGACTGCAAGTGGGTGCTTCTGGAGGAACTCCCTATATCATTTTTTACGATAGGGGTGCTACAAATCAACTAGAGGCAGTAGGAAGTTACCCTGCAAATACTCGGTTACATATTGCCGCGGTTGGCAGTTCTTCTGGGTTAAGAATATACGTAAATGGGGTTCTCGATAACAGCAACGCTACGGCATATAACCCAGGCAACTCCGTAGCCAACCTTGTAATAGGAGCCGACGATAATTTGGGTGAGTATTTTAACGGCTATATCGACGAAGCCAAGGTCTATAATTATGCTCGTACTCCTCAACAAATAATTGAAGACATGAATGCCGGGCACCCGGCGGGTGGCTCACCCATTGCTTCCCAAGTTGCATACTGGGAATTTGATGAACAACAAGGGCAAACTATTAATAATAGCAATTCCGCAGTTGCCCTAACAGCAAATCGGGGTACTACTTCTGGTTCAGAATCTGCGGACTTCACTTGGCGCACCAAAGAAAACTGCAAAGTAAACGGCTGTGGAGATTATGACGGAACTGATGACATTACAACCGTCACCAATGCCACTGCTATTGATATTAATGATAATTTGGCCAGCGGCTTTACCTTTTCAGCTTGGATTAATCCCGATACTGTTGGTGAAACAGCAGGACAATTTTTTAATAAAGGCGCAAGTACTTATTGCCAGCTAAGCAGTTCGTCCCCTTTCACCCTGACCTGTAATCTTGATTATGTAACTACCGACGCCAATGTGGCTGTAACTTCTGCCATACCCTCGGGAAGCTTTACTCATGTAGCCCTTACTTTCAACAGCACCGCAAACACAATAAGTATTTGGATAAACGGAGTATTAAAAGGTACTTCCGGGGCGGGAACCGGAGGCTTAGCTGCAGATACTTCAAACCTGTTAATAGGAGGCGGAGCAAGTAATAATTTTGACGGCAGGATTGATGAGTTTCAAGTTTATTCTTCGGAATTAACAGCAGATCAAATGAAAGTAATTGCCAATCAGGGAGCAGTTAATAACTTTGGCACAGGATATGACGAAGCCGCCCAAATCTCAGGCGGCGCTGGCAATCCCCCAGTTGGGTATTGGAAGATGGATGAAAGAGTTGGAACCTCTACAAATGACACGTCGGGAAATGGCTACACAGGTACACTAGTGGGTGGCCCGACGTGGGCTAATGGAAAATTTGGCCCAGGTGTTAGCTTTGATGGATCAAATGATATTATAACTACTGGTCTCGATATAATAACTACCTCAGCATACACAGTATCGTTTTGGGTCTATCCTAGAGCTCTAAATCAATTTGACTCTTTCTTTACAGCAGAATATCAAGATTCAGACTTCGGATTCTATTACGACGGCCCTGAGTTGATTTTTTGTAATGTCGGCGACTTCAATTGCGGAGTATCCGGTTTCGCCACCAGCAATAATAACGTTCTAACTCTTAATGCGTGGAATCACGTTGCCGTTGTCTACAACGATGGTGGCACTGCAACAATTTACGTAAATGGAGTAAATCAGACTGCAGATAGTACGTTGGCCGAGGGTACTTCAGGAGGCGATTTTGCTTTTGGACATTGGTATGATGGTCAAGCTGGAGAAGGTCTAAACGGCATTATGGATGAAGTAAGGGTTTATAACTATGCTCGCACTCAAGCCCAAATTGCCTATGATTTCAACCGCGGCGGGCCAATAGGACATTGGCAGTTTGATGAATGCTCAGGTGGAACTGCAAATAATAATGGTTCAGCCACTAGTATCGACGGCACTTGGAGTGGATCAGGAGGAACTAATACTGCAATAGGTACTTGCACAAGTGGCAACTCTGCACACGCACGATACAACGGAGCTACTGGAAAATTTAACGCTAGTTTGGACTTTGATGACGGAGACGACATCGTAACAGTAACTGATAACGCTTCGCTTGACTTAACAAGCGGGCTATCGATTTCAGCATGGGTGAATACTTCAGCAAACGAGGCCGATAATGTGATAGTCAGTAAAGGTACCTCTTACGAGCTAGGTGTTGACGGAAGTGGAAATGTTTATTGGGATGGGGTTGGCGCTCAGGTTGATGACGGAGCAGGAAGAGTTGCAACAGGCTCATGGCAGCATATTGTAATTACCAATGATGATACTACGGTTACATATTATGTTAATGGAGTCAGTACGGGTACTGACTCAGCAGGAGTTGATGTTAATAACGCTACAAATTTAATAATAGGCGGTGACAGTACCAACTTTTTTGATGGCCAGATTGATGATGTGAGGATTTTCAACTACACCCTTTCTGCAGCTCAAATCAGAAAATTATACAACGAAAATAGCAATGCCAGATTCGGGCCTAACCAAGGGACACCATAAATATGTGGTATGTGTATGTCCTATTAAGCAAAAAAGATAACGAAATGTATGTTGGTTGCACAAAGGATTTAAAGGCAAGATATAAAAAGCATCAACAAGGACTAGTAACCTCTACGAAATTTAGAAAGCCTTTTTTGCTCATCTACTATGAGGCATGTCTAAACAAACAAGATGCTTTTAGAAGAGAAATTTACTTAAAAAGTGGATATGGTCACAAATGGTTAAATAATAGATTAAAATTATATGATGATGAACGTAAAGTAGCCGAAGGCTACTAACGTTCTGATAATTCAGGAGCGAGGTTTGGCCCGAACACTGGAAGTCCATAATTTTCAATCAAATATCAATGTCTAAATTTTCAAAAAAAGTATGAAACAAAAAACCATTTATCAAATTGATCAGTCGATTAAGATAGAAAACACAAATAAGACAACTTACGTTGCCATTTCGAATGGTTCAAGCCTGGTTGTCTCAATAAGCTCAAAAGACAAAAAACTCCTCAAGTTGTTCTTTAGAA